>ERZ779889.3053-NODE-3053-length-12713-cov-4.379128_pt1 | contig 12713 bp, 18 predicted proteins | sample MGYA00511030_ERZ779889 | MGnify/ENA primary metagenome ERZ779889 (study PRJEB29588, sample SAMEA2160616) | human gut metagenome | biome: human gut; feature: human-associated habitat; material: faeces | place: Denmark | collected 2008/2010 ...
CTTTCAAAATTAAAATTTTAAAATCTAAAAATTGCAACTCATAAGTTCCAAAAAGGAGGATGCAGATATGCCTAATAATGACGATTACCAAGAAAATTTACAAATGAGTTTGGACCTGCTTCCCCGAAAAGCAATTATAATACCTGATAGAAACGTAAAAATTGCAAACGAATTTATCACAGCCAAATATAAATTAACATTGCTGGAATTTAAAGCATTTTTAGCAATAACTACTGCATATGACCAGCGCAACTCTAAGGATTTTTATAATATTTTAAAATTCGAATTACAAGACCTTGCAAATTCAATCGGATTAAACAGGGAAACAGGCTACACGAAAAAACTAGAAAAAATTTTGACGCAGCTCAGTGACGCAAAGATGAGAATACAAAAACGCTTTGATGCCGATGAAGAAAAAGAACAATGGATAGTTGGGCATTTTCTTTCTTCGATTGAAGCAATGGGTGATGGAACAATAGAATTAATTTTTGACCCTAAATTAATAAAATATTTCACTGGCTTAACAGAAAGATATACTTATCTTGAAATTCAGACCTTACTTTCATTTTCATCAATTTATTCAATTCGAATTTTCAATTTACTGAAACAGTATAAGCAAAAAAAGAAAACCTTTAACGTCGAAAAATTAAAAGAGATGTTACTTATTACAGACAAGTATAAAAATTTTTCGGACTTCAAGAGATATGTAATTGAACCAGCAATAAAAGATATCAATGAACATTCAACAATGAAAGTTAGTTATGAAACTGATGGCGCCAAAGGAAAAAAAGTTACAGAAATAACATTCATTTGCGTTGATAATATTTTATTACCTAATGCAGATGACAAAATAAAAAAAGCACTCGAACATTTATTATATTACAAAGTAAATAAAAACGTAGCGCTTGATATCGTTAAAAAATTTTCGTTTGAGAGAATTGAAAATAATATACAGTACATAATAACGTCTTACCCAAAGAAAGATAAAAAGAAAGAATATCCGAAACTTATTGTTTCTGCAATAAGAGAAAATTTCGCTGGGGAATCTTGGGGATTACAAAGTATTGATGATAATACTGTTGAAAAAGACAAAGAAGAATTAGAAAAAAGTTCGAAAGAGTATGATAACTATATTAAGAACATTCAAACGGATGAAGAAGCAGATAAAATTATCAAGTACGTTTTAGAAAATACTGAATCAACATTGTTATTAAACCAACTTAATACATTACAAATCAGTTACAAACCATTGGATGTCATAAATAATAAATTATTCAAATCTATTGCCATGTTGCTAATGAAAAATGGAAACATGTTTTAATACGGTCAAAAATTTTGACCGTATTTTTTAGTTTTATAAGAACAATTCCTCGCAGGTTTTTGAAAATTAATAGATATTAAGAGAAGAATTTCTCGTAAGTTTTTCTTGTAATAAAAAAATAAAACGAGAACAATTTCTCGTAGGATAAGGTAAGTTTAGATGTATTATTGAATTATGGATTTAATAAATTTGGTAAGTACAAAACAATATACTTAAATTACAAAAAATTTTAAATAAGCAATTTACAATTAAAAAACAAAAAGTCAGAAACATTTTATAGCCTATTGTTAAAGCTGAAAACGCCCTACGGATGGGTATTTTCAGCTATTAGGAATAATTACTGTTATAACTTTTTACAAAAGATTAAGTAACATTAAATAAAAAATTGAAACACAAGCACTAAACAAATAAAAGACCATTGATAAATAAAGAGGTCTTTAATTTAAAAAGAATCAAGTATATGATGATTATAACAAGATATAAATATCTTAAGAAAAATAATAGGTGGAATGTAAGAACAAAAAAATATGAAATTTAAAATTTACTACTTTACCTTGGTGAAATGTGCATTTTTCAAAATAACGATTTTAACGCTTTACCCTGGGAAAGTTTTTAACAAACTAAAGTGAATTTTTAGCTTCTATAAACCACTTTCCTTCATCACAAAAGAGGTAATAATCTTTATTGCCGGTACGGCAGGTGTAGCGCATTCCTTGACCACCATGTTTTAAAGATGCTGCCGGGCGTGCGTCAATAATTTTATCAATCGAGATTTTTTTATCATGCCAAATAAAAGACTGCGGAAAAATTTTTCCGGTGCCGGCTTCAAATTTAGCAACTACTTCTAAAAAATTTTGTTCCATGGCTGATGTTCCTTTCGTTTTATCTAAAATAAGAATAAGGATGAATAACATGGTCATCTTTTGGATTTATACGCAGACTGTTATCTAATAAGGATGCGGCTCGCAAAATTACATCATGACCAAATCTGTGCCGAAGCTGGTCAACTGCTTTTGCCAGTTTATCTTTTTTATCCGTCTTGTCTGACAAAAATAAATCAATCTGGATACCGGTATCAGACGTTACTAGGTTAATACCACGAACACTCAAAGACCTCAGGTGCTTGCTGGCGTAAAAATCATAATTCCGATATAAAAGCTGCATAGCAGCGTTGATAATGTCCTCAGAAAAATAAGTGGGGTAGGGGAGCTGTTGTTGCCTGGTTATTGTATATAATGTATTATCCCGCAAAGTAATTTCAACTCCAGTACATTTTAAAGCATTTTCACGCAAACGTGCTGCCACGGATTCTGCCAGGCAAATAAATACCAACTTAGCATCATCGGCATTTGTAATATCACGCGGCGTAGTAACTCCGTTACCTATGCTTTTGATGGCGCTGCGCTCATCTATAATTCGCACCGGCGAAGTATCAAGGCCGCGGGCAAAATCAGATAAAATTAGCCCCCATTTGCCCAGGGCAAATTTTAATAGCAAAGGGTCGCGCGCTGCCAAGTCGCCAATGGTATAAATGGCGCGTCGGTTAAGTTTATATGCGGTAGCTTTACCAACATAAAGCAGTTCTGCGACAGGTAATGGCCAGACTATATCTTTATAATTGTCCTGCGTAATGCAGGTAACGGCGTCCGGTTTTTTGTAGTCACTACCAAATTTTGCAAAAATTTTATTCCAACTCACGCCGATGCTGACGGTAAGACCAAGCTCGTCCTTCATAATTCTGCGGATTTTTTCTGCAATTTGCTCGCCGCTGCCAAATAAATTTAAGGAAGCGGAAACATCTAACCAACATTCATCAATGCCAAAACTTTCAACCTGGTCGGTGAAACGGTAATAAATTTTGCGCGCCGCGCGAGAAAAACGCAGGTATTTGTCATACTGCGGCGGCACGCAGATTAAATCTGGCACTTTTTGTTTTGCTTGCCAGATGGCTTCCCCGGTTTCTACGCCCATCTTTTTAGCCGGCATGTTTTTGGCTAAAATTATGCCGTGCCGGTTAGCAGGGTCGCCTGCAACAGCTATTGGCCTATTACGCAGCGCAGGATTATATAAACATTCAACGCTGGCGTAAAAATTATTAAGGTCAACGTGTAATATAGTACGCATAGCAGCTTCCTCATAACATTATAGCAAACAAAAGTTCGTTAAAGATATTATAAAACGAACAAAAGAAGAATGCAAGTATAAAAAAACTGGCTGAAATTTTTCAGCCAGTTTTGGGTTATAATTTCATCATTTTTGCAGCGCGGTATATATGCTGGCTGCGTAACTTTTTACTTTCGCTGCCGGATACCATACTGCAATCTAAAATAAACAAAGATAAATTTACGGAATTATTTTCGTAGGTAATAAGCCGATAATTTTTATAATCTGAATTTTTCCAAGCCTTGCAGGGGCCAATGCCTTTGTAAGAACGGAAAATATAAGGTAATTTTTGCAATTTTTCTTTAATGCTTGGATTTTTACGTTGAAATTTATTCATGTTAAACTCCTTTTTATTATATTTTTATTACTAAAAAGCCGGCTACAGTATGGTTGCGCACCCATAATCTGCGGCCGGCTTTTTAGTTTATTTACAGGAGATACATAGTGACGAAGTGTATCGTCTACAATGATATGTCCGTTATTTTACTAAAATTTTAAATTATTGTCAAGCGCATGACGCAAATGGATGAAAAAGCATCGCTTTTTCTCTGAACTTAAAAGGTAAGCAGCTCTTTGGAGCTGCTTTTTATTTTATCAGGACAGAAACGCTTCCTTGTCTTGCATTTTATCCGTTTGCGCTTTTAAAAAGCAAGGGTAATACAGAGCGCGCATGCGCGCCCTTGCTTTTCAAGCGCTGCCGGATTTCATGCAGCCACGGAAGCGAAATAAACACCACGCAAAGGGTGGGCTGATGCTGGTGAGAGGGCTGCTGTACGCAATACAGGTATGCCTGTACGCTGTTACCGAATTATATTATAGGAGTGTGTCAAAATGAACAGAATCGAAATTACAGCAAGATTAACAAGAGACCCGGAAATTCTTTTTACCAAAAGCGGAAAAGTTGTTGCCAAATTTGCCGTTGCTGAAAATATTTATGATAAAGCAGAGCAGACAACTAAACCACAGTTTTTTAATTGTATCGCTTTTGGTAAAACTGCTGAATTAATAGGAAATACCTTAAGCAAAGGTAATAAAATCCATATTGGTGGAAACATAGAGTTACGCCAATATGAAAAAGAGGACGGCACAAAAGGGCTTTGGGTGCAAATCATTCTGCGTGAATTCGAATATTGCGAAAAGAAACAGGAAGCAAAGAAAGAGCAGGTGGCGTAAATGAATATACCGCATATTTTAGATAACGGCAAAGATATTGCCTTTTACTGCGCAAGGCTTGAAGGAAAGACCACATTAACAGCCTGCGAGGAACTTTGTCCACGGCATAGCAGTTGTGATACCGTTGCAATGGCAAATGATGAACTGGCAAGCTATGAAAGAAACGAAAAAACAAGTTATGGGCTTGAAGAACCGGACGAAATTGACAGCAGTGAAGGGGATTAAAAAATGAAGGTATGGGGCTTGCCCCCATACCTTTAAAAAAGAGGTAATGGTTATGATTCAAATAAATATGACGGAAAATTTTTTAAAACAGCAGGTTAGATGTCTTGATATGTTATCAGAACTTATTGTTTATGACAAAGAACACGGCACACCACCCGAAAATTCTAAAGTGCTGGAAGCCTTTATTGATACACAGCGTAGGGCGTTGGATATGGCAAGTAAATTACTTGAAAAACATAAACCTGCATTGGAAGAAGCAGAAAAAACAGAGCGGGAAAAACAGAAGAAAGAAGCTGCAATCGAAGCAGCTAAACGTAAGGAGAAACAAAAAGAAGAAAAAGTTAAAGAAGATTTGAAAAAAGCCCAAGAGGAAGAAATCAGCTTATTTTGTTGTAAGGAAGAACCAATACAGGCAGATGAAGCCGAAGATGAAGTAGTAGATGACGGTTACAGTTTTGAAGAAAATGATTAAAAGGGGATAGAGTAAATGAGGACGATTGCATATACAGAGTTAAGTAATTATAGAAAAGGTAATTTTTTCAGTGTTGGTAAATGGTTGTCATCAAATTTAACTCTACATATTAGTGGTAATAACTTTGACGGTTTTAACGCAAAATGTCATTTGTGCTATGCAAGATTTTCTTTTAACCGAGGCACAAGTATTTTTAGGCGCAAAGAAGTTGTCTGCCCTGCTTGTGGTGCAGTACATAATATAGATAATATTATGTACTCACCGCACCTTGCACAGCAAATGCCTTTTGATATTGAAATAAAAATCATAGAGTTTAAAGAAAAAGTCGAGATGCGGATAAAATACTTTACCAACAAAGTGAACAGTTTTTATTTATGCAGGAATAAGGAAATCTTCACTTTTGATATAAAAAACCGTAAAACTATTTGGAGAAAGACAGCAAAAGGTTATAACACTAATATAGATAAAACAGTTGATATTAGCTATTTTACGGAAGCCTTTCCTATTATAGATAAGGAAAGCATAATATATCTTATGCGAAGCAGCTTTTACACCATAGGTGACAACCTCAAAACTTTGCTTAATAAATTATATAAAAGTATTAATAAATTGTTAAAGAATAAAGGATATAAAGAGCAAAAGTTTTATATCCGTGGTGATAAATTTTATAACTTCGGCGGTAATCTTCTTAATCTTGCCCACCGCATAAAATTTATTGATTGCCCCAATGTGGACAAACTGGCAAAAATTAACTGTATGAGCTGGTTATTAAAATTATCATTAAATGATGACTGGGAAAGAGCAGTTTATGCGTTGCAGGAAAAAACACAAAAACCATATTTAGATTGTGCGCTTAAATACTTCGGTTTGCCTGTAAAGCCATTACTCAAAAAATTATTTTCTTTAGAAAACATTGAAAATTTAAAACTTGCTTTCTTTAATTTCCCATATGATGAAGCTGAAACGGCTTTTAAAATATTTCAAAAAATAACCTCTTATGAAAATGATAAAAAACAACTGTTTGTTAAGGCTTATAAAACAATGAAGCACATATATCCAAAACTGAAAGTAAAAGAATTATGGGAAAACAAATTTTGGACAGATACTTATTTAATGCTGCATGGAGCGGAAAATAAAATTTTAAAACGTATGTATTTACAAAAAATCCCTTTTGGACGTTTGCACGATTTTTTAGCGACAGAAATAAGAAATTTATCTTATCGCAGGCAATTTTTTGATATTCCCAAAAATATTATTAACCGCATGGAAATGCAGCTTAATTTTTATAGTACGAAGGTAATAAATTTTCACAAACAACTTGTTTACGCCAGTGAAACTTTGAATAATTGTGCTGTTAGTTATAATAGAAGAATTAACAAGAATTTACAGCTTGTAACGGTAGCTGATAATAATGGCAAGTTATTGGCATTGCTTGAAATTAAAGAATGGAAACTGGTACAGGCGAAATTATGTAATAACAAACCAGTATCACGCAATCCCGAAGTTTTAAAGGTAGTTTTGGAATTTGCGGATAAATGCAAAATAAAAGTTGCAACAGATGATGTGTTTGTAAGAAATAATATAATAGCGGTAGCTTAATGAGAGGCGTGGCAGAGAGCCGCGCCGCTGCCCTTAATGGATAACAGGGGATTTGATTAAATTTTTAATGAAATCCCCTGTTTTGATTATAAATAAGGATGCAAAACCTGAAGATTTTGCTTTTACGGTGCGGACGTTTAAGCCTGTAAAATAAGCTGCTTGCCTTTCGGCTGCGCCCTGTATTTTGCAGGCTTATGCCCGCACATATGCACCAAAAGCAGCCTAAACCGCCTGCTTTTTGGTGTTGAAATAGGAAGCGACAAACAGACTGCAAGCAAGCTGTGCTTGCGTGCAGACTGTTTACCGTATCGCTTTAAGCACATTTACAAATTTATTTCGGCTTCCGGCTCTGCGAAGCCTCAAAAATTTGCAAAAGTGAAAAGTGCGCCTTTATCTTTTATTACATTAAGGTAGGCGCACCAGAATAAGGTAGGCACATTCGTGCCTTTTTATTTTTTCAACCGCTTTTCCGGCGTTCATTTTAACAGCGCGCTGCTTATATTACAAGGATAAAACAAGCAGCTATGCTGTCCTTGTAATATAATTGCTTGCTGTTTAAAAATGCCCGCGAAAAGCGGTTGAAAAACAATCGCGAATACGAGGGGAACGGCGCAAGGAGCAAAGCCCCTTCCAATCCCGCGGCATTACCGCCCACGCCATAAGGGGCTTGGCGTTGATGCCTATTATTAAGAAACGGAGTGTTGCAAATGGAAAAAAGTTTAATGCCAAAAGTTGTAGAATTGCTCGGCGTAGAGCTGAAAGAAGTTTTTAAGGTAAAAAATGCGGAAGGTAAAATTTATAACATTGATTATATGATTGATACCAATGCGCTTTATGAAAGAAAAAATGGCGATACTATGTGGTTTGTTGATTATCATACACTTCGTACCCTGCTTAATGGTACTGAAACAGTTGTAAGATTGCCGAAGAACGAAAGGGAGTATGTAGAATGAGTAAATATGTATTGCTTAAAAACAACGGTGACGTTGAAGTTAAAGAACTTCAACAAGCACTGGATTGGCAAACTATGTATAAATGGATTGATTGCCAGCACATTAATATAGCTGAAAGTATAATCAGTACCAAAATGGGATGTAAAGTGCTTCTGATTTTTGATGATGAATTTTTGCTAAATAACATTGAACCGCAGGCAAATAAGATTGCAAGCCTGCTTTTTGGTTACAGTGTTATCAGAGATGAGTGCTTATGCGGTAATGTGATTGTAGTTAAAAATAGGGAAAGTGAAATGGTAGGTTTTACGGACGCTGAATATAACAAGTTGAAAAATATTTTGGAAACCTGCAATAAGGTAGCAGCTATAACCAGGTTTGTGGTACAAAAACCGTGCTTTGAATTTATACCAGTCAAAATATAAATTAAATAAGTGTACAGCCTGTAAGGGCTGTACACTCTTAAACAAGGAGAAGAACGATGAAAACGCTGAATTTTACTTACGATGTATATTCCTTAGACGGTAAAGAAAAAGTCTGTGGTGAAACTTGTATGGATATAACCATGCAAGATGATTTCGCAGAAAAATTTTTGAATGATACAGCTATGATGGGCGATAAGGTACTTGTAAAAAGCATTATTATTGCTAACGAGCTGCTTAAAGGCAGAACATACGTTAACGGCAGTATTAAATGTGTAAAAGAAGATAGGAGAATAAATAATGAAAGTAAAAATTAAAATCACCGAAAAATTAGTTCGTACAATTTCCGTAACATCAAATAGCGTGGAAGAAGCAAAAGAAAAGGTTAATAATATGTACCGTGCCGGTGATATTGTGCTTACTTCTGATGACTTTGTAGGTTATACGATAACAAGGGCGTAATATAGCAGGGTACTTTAGTAAACCTATATTATAAATACCACACTTCCGAAAATATGTAGATAAATTTTCGGAAGTGTGGTAAAATTTAATTGAGAGGTGGGAGATGAAATATGAGTAGCATTTTAACAGCAGCAAAAATTGTGCCTATTAGCAACTTTAATAAAGAAGGTGCAACAAAAATATTTGATGATGTGAAAAAACAAGGTACAAAATATGTGTTTAAAAATAATTTACCGGAATGTGTTTTAATATCTCCGGAAAAATATGATAATTTATTAGAACGGTTATTTGATATGGAACTTTACATTGAAGCTATGGATAGAATAAACGCACCAGACAGAAAATTATATTCATCTAAAGAAGCAATGAAAATTTTAGGCGTTACTGATAAAGACCTTGAAAATGTAGAGGTGGATTTAGAGTAATGGCTTATAACGTTGAATATGATAGTAGAGCAATAGATGACCTTTCTAAAATAGATAATTCTTCAAAACAAATAATATTAAAAACGATAAACAGAGTTGCCGAAAATCCTTTGCCTCGTTCTGAAGGTGGTTATGGGTGGCCGCTTGGAAATAAGCACGGCATGGATTTAACTAATCTTTTGAAAATAAAAATGCGTGGTATTGGTTATCGGGTGGTTTATCAATTAAAACGTACAGAAAAAAGTATGGAAATTATTGTTGTTGGAGTACGCGCTGATGAAGAAGTTTATCAGTTAGCGTTTGAACGTGTTTTAAATAAATAATGAAAAACGTTTACCGGCGCCAGCTCGGTAAACGTTTTTTTATTTCTAAGGAATAAGGAAGCCGCAGCATTAAGCTGCGGCATTAATATTTTTTTCCGCTTTCAACGCATCCATTTTAGCGGCACGCTGCAAATTTGCAAGGATAAAACAAGCAGCTCCGCTGTCCTTGCAAATTTATTGCTTAGCCGCATTAAAATGCCTGCGAAAGCGGCAAAAAACAAGCTTCAATGAATGGAGGTGTTCAAAGGGCAGTGCTTAAATTGTTAGATTGTGCATATATAAAGCGCATAAAAAAACTCCAGCACCGGCAGATGAAAAAACGGTACTGGAACTTACAACGTAAGACAATTATACAGCACTCCACTAAAGAAGTCAAGTTGCCGCATATAGCAATAAATTAAGGGGTGATAAGTATGTTGGTATTAATGTTAGTAGTAACAATGATTGCAATAATGGAAGGATGGGATTTTATTAAGGAAATATCTGCTGAAAGAAAGGAACTGGAACAGCGTAATGCAGTGTTTAATTCTTTCTATGAAGCGGATGCAACCCTCAAATATTTAAAATGACTTTTTAATGATTAATACAACGCCTGCTTTGGCGGGCGTTGTAAATAATAATATAAAGTGAGGTTTAAAAATGAAAATATATTATTTTAGATTTAAGCACGCACACTGGCGTAATGGTAACACAGTAGGAATAAGCGCAGGATTTGTTAAAGCTGTGGATGAAACAGAAGCAAAAAGAATTATTTTTGAGAAAATGAATGAAAATACTTTTGACTTAATGCTCAATGAAATTAAGAATAATGAGACATTTTTCATTGATTATATACCGGCAATAGTCTTCAAATAGTAGGTGCAAAATGTTACAAGCTAATGTTGATGGTGATTTAAAAAAATTTATCATAGAATTGCGAAATGTTTGCCGTTCAAAATTTGGTTATACTGTTTTTAAAGATTTTTTAGTCCTTGTTGCCTGCGCAATTAGCAATGCGGTAGATAAGCTCCATTATAAAGAAAGAGAGGAACTTTATTTAAACACAGTCAAAAATTATGAACGGCAGGAAGTAGAAGAAATGGCTGCGTTGTTTGCAAAATTAACCTTACTTATGCAAAAATGCTCAGAAGCAGGTTTCTTGGATGATGTTTTAGGAACTGTATATACTCAGGGTAAATTTTACTCGGCTCAGCTTGGGCAATTTTTTACGCCGTACCATATAGCGAATTTTATGGCAAAAATAAACACGTCTGATTTAAAAAATAATGCAGCATATCAGAAATATGGTTTGCTAAATGTATCAGAGCCAACATGCGGCAGTGGTGTAATGGTCTTGCAATTATGCCAGGCATTAAAAGATGACGGAATTAATTACCAAAACAGTGTTTATGTAGAAGCATGGGATTTAGATATGGTATGTGCTTTGATGGCTTATATACAATTTTCTTTGTATGGTATACCTGCTATTGTAGTACATGGTAATAGCATTACTCAAGAATGTTACAGCGAATGGTACACTCCTGGTTGCTACAATAAAGATTTTATAAGCAAATTAAAAATACGTGAAAAGTTAGAAGTATTAAAAGAAATATTTGAAAAAACACAGGAAAAACGCAAGAGTAAAATTTTGATGCCTTCGATTGATGAAAAACCAATATTAAATTATGAAAGCATTTCCTTATTTTGAAGAATAATCTCATTTAAAGGAAAAACGTTTACCAGCGCCAGTATTAGGGCTCGGTAAACGTTTTTTATTTCTAAGGAATAAGGAAGCCGCAGCATTAAGCTGCGGCATTAATATTTTTTCCGCTTTCAACGCATCCATTTTAGCGGCACGCTGCTAAATTTGCAAGGATAAAACAAGCAGCTCCGCTGTCCTTGCAAATTTATTACTTAGCCGCGTTAAAATGCCTGCGAAAGCGGCAAAAAACAAGCTACAATGAAAGGAGGTGAACCGTGATGTGCTAATTGAAATATTTAGGGATGTGCTGGATATTATGATTAACTTGATAATTTTATACAGACTACTAAGTGAAAATAAATCCAACACAAAGAAAAAGCCCCGTCGTCGTAAAACGCGAAGCAAGCATAAACGGTAACGGGGTAGTCAGCGAGGGGATGTGGTAACGTCCCCTCATCCCTAAATAGATTATACATCACATATTATTATGAAGTCAACGATTATAAAGCTCACCGCTGCTACCTTACTTATACAGGCACTAACAAGAAATTGGACAGACTGGCAAGGTGTTCTGTACGGAATAACCGCAGGAGTATTTTTGAAAATAGTTTTAGATAAAAACAGAACGGAGAGATAATATGTTAAGCAACAAAGAATTAGGACTGGCAATTAGAAATTTATTGAAGGAAAATGGTATAAAAAGGAATGATGTATCTGTAAGAGTTGCTGGTGGGTATTCAACCGCTGTGAATATTAAGATTAAAAATCCCAAAATAAGCAAACGGCAGGTAGAAAAAATAGTAAAGCACTTTGAAGACGTGGAACGTGATGGAAGGACAGGTGAAATTTTAGGTGGGGCTAATACCTACATTTTTGTTGAATATGCTGCTGATGTTTTTAATGATGTAATGAAAGCATGGCTTGTGACGGCTGAAAGTGCAATGAAGGATAAAGCAGAAATTGTTAGAATATTTAATGGCTTATATTTAACAAGAGATTATGAAAAACATACATGGATTGTACGGCAACAAAACGAAAAAGATTTTTGTAATAGCTATGCCAGTGAAATGGAAGATATAGCAAAACTAATTTACAAATTTGTAGAATTCGGAAGCATAGCAGCGTAATATTATACGAAGATTGGGCAGGGTTATACCCTGCCTTTTTGTTTGGATAAAAATTAATAAAATCCACGGACGCCAGCCCGCCCATCGAGGGCAGGGGCTGGCGGCTATGGATAACTTCGGAGCACGAGCCTGCTCGTTTTAAGGGCGCTAACGGCCCGAAGTTACCCACAGCGGCTTAAGCGCTATGCGCTGCGGGATAATTTGAAAAATTACCCGCGCTTGTCAATTACGGTGAAAAGCAGGATTTACTTACTGCTAAATTTAAAGAAAAATTACAAAGTTAACTTGTTTTTAATTGCATACCTGGTAAAAATTTCATACATAACTTTTTGCTGACGCCAGCCCGCCCATCGAGGGCAGGGGCTGGCGG
>ERZ779889.3054-NODE-3054-length-12712-cov-15.221063_pt1 | contig 12712 bp, 10 predicted proteins | sample MGYA00511030_ERZ779889 | MGnify/ENA primary metagenome ERZ779889 (study PRJEB29588, sample SAMEA2160616) | human gut metagenome | biome: human gut; feature: human-associated habitat; material: faeces | place: Denmark | collected 2008/2010 ...
TTTGATTCTGCGGGCGCTAAATATAGCGCCCCTACAACACGCTGTTTATAAACATCTTATTTAAAGACATTGCGTCATTTCCCGTCCTCGGACATGAGATTGACGGTGAGGGTGCCTCCGGCGGCGAGGGCGCTGTGGGGAATCAGAGCGGAAGCAGGGTCGAGCGCCGTGCCGTTGAAATCGGCAGAACGGATAAGACAGTTGCTTCCGGAGTTGCTGACGGTGCGTATGACCAGGCTGTCGCCTTTGTAATAAGGCTTCTGAAGCTTTATTCTGACGGTATCGAAAACGGGCGACGTCACGTCGTAGACCGGCTCACGCTCAACCGTTCCGGTGACGCTGAACAGTCCGATTGCCATCAGTGCGCTTGTGGCACCCATCTGACCCTGGTCTTCGTCGTGACCGCCGTACCCCCGGTCGGGCGATGTGTAGCCGTAGGCCTTTTCCTGAACCCTGCGCACCCATTTCTGCGACAGGTGGCCGTAGCCGATGCGGTTAAACACGTGGGCATCAGACAGCCCGGGCTGGTTGGCGTAGCTGATATAGCCGTTGGCGTAGCCCGAAAGGAAGTTCTCAGGGGCAGCCATGCGGAAAGCATGGTCGAGTTTCGCAGCCATCGAGTCGCGTCCGCCCATGAGTGAGGCGAGACGGTCAAGCTGATGCGAAACGGACCATGTAGCCTGCCAGGCGTTGGCTTCAACCCATCCCCAGCCGTTGAGCGGGTCGTTGTGGAGCCATTCTCCGTTGCCGTCTTTCGGCATGATCAGTCCGATTTCGGGATTGAACAGTGCGGGCCATCCCGAAGCGCGGCGGCGGAAACGGGCGGCGTCTTTTTTCTTGCCCATCGCGGCCGCCATCTCAGAGAGTGCCCAGTCCTGAAATGCCGCCTCGAGTGTTATGCCGGCGTTGCCTGAAAAATAACCGTTTTTTTCGTAAAAGGCAATTTCATCGGTGGTTCCCATCATTCCGCCTCCACAATGGTTGTTCACGATATGGCGATAGGCTTTTTTCGGATCGGTTTTAGTCAGCATGCCTTTCTGGAAGGCCGATACTATGAGACTCGTGCCGGGACAAGCCGTCATGATGTATGAATATCCGCCCATATTGGGCCCACGCGGTATCAGTATGCCGTTTTCGGCATACTGCACAAGACACGCGGCGAAATCGTCGAGCACCTCGGGCCACGCGAGACCCCAGAGTACGTTGAGATTCCACTGTGTGAGCCAGAATGCGTCGGAATTATACATATTGAAGCGGGGAGAACCGTCGGGGTTCATCGGGAGGCGCCGGCTGCGGAAAGCGATGTCGCGGGTGTATGCGCCGTCGCGCCGGCCGGCTGTGTAGTCGGGGTATTCGCCGTTGATATCGTTGATTTTGTGGCGTCCCAGGAGCACATGCCAGAGATCGGTGTAGAATTTTTCCTGTTGCCGGGAAGTGCCGCCGGTCACTTCAATGCGGGCAAGCTGTTCGTTCCATACCGACTGTGCTGTCCGGCACACGGAGCTGAAATCCCACCCCGCACACTCTTTCTCCATATTTTCGAGAGCGTTCCGGCGGCTTACGTACGACACCGCGATCTTGACCATTACAGAGTCGCCGACAGCCATATCGCCGAAATTGGCACGGACGCCGGCCGACGGAGCATCCCAGTAGCTGAAGAATTCATCGGGGAAGCGGCGCGTGGCGATGTCGTCGCTTGAAAACGCCAATACGTTTTTTTCTATTCCCCGCCGGCTCCATGAGTCGAGCGAACGCACGGGGCGATTGAATTTTGCCGCAAAATATACCCTCACGCTGTCGGGACCGCCCCAAAGGCGGCCTGTAGTTGTGAGCTCTCCGGTTATTGTCGTGCTGTCGGTGAGTTCGGCGCGGGGACTGACCATTGTTGTAGTTCCGACGTAGCCCTGGAGGTTGAAAAGCATCGAGACCTCCTTAGCGGTCTCAGTGCAGGAACAACGATAGAGCGCCACGCGGTCGGTGGCGGTCTGTTCCACCCACATTCCATAGCGGTCGAGGTGCAGCCGGTGGTAGCCGGGACGCACAATCTCACCGTCGTGGCTGAACCGGGATTTCCATGAATTTTCGCCAGGCAGCGGGTCGACTCCGCCGGTGACGGGCATAAGCGTGAGCGCGCCCATCATCCAGTCGTGAAGCTGGGGAAAACCGAGTATTTCAGTAGAATTGTAGTTGTAGCCGCCTCCGTATTGGTTCTTGTTTCGGGTCAGAGGCGCGGCGCTTATCATCCCGAAAGGAAGTGAGCCGGTGGCGAAAAAGAAATATCTGCCGCGGGCTGTTTCAATGTAGGGGTTGACTTTCGACACGCAGTCGGCTGCCGAACCGACCGCGGCATATACCTCAATTTCAGAAAGTCCGACCTCCGTACCGTCGGCATCCGTCACCTCTGCTTTTATCCAGGTTACGGTTTTTGCGGGGAAGTCGACCACGCGGGGCGAGCCGCCGTTGTCGATGGAATTGACGTCGATTGAGGTCGAATCGCTGAAGTGAAGCGTCACTGCGGCCGTGTGGCGGAGGCGGTCGGGGGTATCGTAGAGTATTATGCGTTCAATGGTCTGCGGCTCATCCCATTCGAGCCGCAGCCACGGATATGCGATTTGCCCCCAGGGGGTTGTGGTGGAAGCAGAGTGCCATTCCCAACGGCCGGCGAACCGGGCGCGGCCGTCGGTGGCTGCTGTGGCGGGAAATCCTTCCGTATCACCCGAAGACGATACTCCGGCAAACGGAGCTATATTATAGGTCGTGGCTGCTGCTGCGACGACTGTCGCACCCAGCGCGAGGAAAGTGCATAAACGGATTATCTGAGTTTTCATCTGGTACTTCTTTACCTGCAAAGGTATAGAGCAAATACCGCGTGCCGCATTACAGATACTCCAAAAAGTGTCACGATTACTTCAATAAAAGCGTGTAAACGGCTCCATTGAAAGTTTGCGACATTATCGCAATGTATTCCGCTTTTTTGCGTATTATCTTTGCAGGTCGAAGAGGCAGAGGGTTATGTGGAGAGAACGATGGCGCGGGTACGGTCGAAGCGGGCGGCGGCGAGATCTTCGGGCGAGATCAGGAAATCGAGCACTCCGCAGTCCATGAAGTTGAGGCTGAAATCCATCCCTTCGAACGAGTCGACCTGCAGCAGGATCTCCCATTTCTCGAAAGGATGATCCCACGTTTCCCATTCGCGGTGAGTAGGTGCTGCAAAGAGTGCGTGTTCGTCGGCAAGCGGCTCAATCTGATTTGCAAAGCTGATCGCCATCTCTTCGGGGGCTGTCTGCTGATCGTTGTCGTCGACGAGCACTACCTCGCGAATATTTTCCGTATCGGGGAAGTAGAGCACTTTCACCGCATCGGGTTCACTGATGTGGCTCTGAATACCGTCGGTGGCTGCCATATAGCCGAGATAATGGTCGATTTTGGCGAAGAAGGAGAGCAGGCCTTTTTGGGGCAGCGGGTTTTCGGGAGCGAAAGCCGCAAGGTCGGCGAGGTTTATCTGACAAATGAAAAAATAGGGATAGTCGTCGCCTTCGTCGTCGGTGTAGGTCGGATAACCGGTGTCTTCCGGCAGGTCGGGATTGCCCCAGAACCGTGATGAGCCTTCGGCGAGTTTCTCGTAAGGTTTTGATAATACGAGATATATGGGTTTATGATGTTTCATTTTACAATCTTTTTTAGTCGAACATTACCCCCGGGTTCATAAGATGCGGATCCTGCCACACGATACCGTATTTTTCCCAGAGCAGATTTGCCATTTCTGGCCAGTAGCGGAAGCAGAAACCCATGTAGCGGGGTTCGCCGGCAAACCTGCGGTCGAGTTCCTCGACCACGTCGTAGTATACCTCCTCCCAGCGCAGCGTATATTCCACCGGGTCTTTCAGAAGGAGACCGTCGTCTTTGGGATGGTCGATGATGTTGCAGAATTCATCGTGGGGAATAAACCAGCCTATGATAATCTGCATGTCGGCGTCGAGGAGATCGGGGCGCGTTGAGGGGTCGAGCAGTCCGTAAAGATTAAGGAAGGTGCGGATGCAGGACACGACGGTGTCATTGTCAACATATTCGTCGTCGGCCATGGCGCGGCCGGCGGCGCGGATATACGCGGCGAGCAGACGGTAGCGGTCGTGGTTGTAGACGGATGCCTTGGCGGCGTAGAGTATGCGGGGCACCGCCTGTTCGATTACCTGGAACGACACGTCGCAGTCGTCGATGAGACGCACCGTGCCGGTGATTATATCCTTCATCGGACGGAAGCGGTTGAGACGCCTGTAGGTCTCGATCAGCAGGGTGTAGAGCTGAAACATCTCGATGTCGCAGGCGTGGTCGCCGTTTTCGGCTGCTACCATGTCTGATAGCGCTTTATAGCAGACGGCGTCGAGCTCCTTCTGCTCTGTTTCGTCGTCAGATTTGATCTCCTCGCGCAGGGTCATTACGGCGCTTATGCGATCCTGAACCGTGGCGGAATTGTCGGCGGTCAGGGCTGAGATTCTGTCGGTAAGTCCGGTTGTGTCCATGGTCTTTCAGTCTTCTTCCTGGCAGTTTTCAGGCTCCCAGATGGTGTTCATGATGTCGGTTGCTTCTGTTATGCCGTGCTCGTGGGCGTCGGCGAGGATGTCGTAGTAACGGTCTATGTCCTCCATGAATTTCTCGGGGTCGTTGTTGCGTGCGGCAATCTCCATCCATTCCCAGCCTATGCGGTTGGCGGGCTGCAGGGCACCGGCCTCCACGCCTTTCAGCAGAAAATGGCGGAAACGCGCCCAATGGAAGATTTCCATCGTTTTCCAGTTGCTGCAACTCTCAAGCAATGCTTTCGCCACCCACATGCCTGTATAGCCCCGCTCGATGTCGAAGTCCACGAAGTGCTTCACTATGTATTCTTTCATCCAGTTGGTCTCGAAGTCGCCTGTGTTCCTGTCGGCGTTGCTTACTTCGATAATCATGTTGGTCAGCTCTCTGTGATCAGGCACCTGGTGGTAGCTCACGCGGATTGACAGCGAATCACGGATGCAGGGGTTGGCTACGGCGTATTGCTTGGTATGGAAGAATTCTCCGGGCGCGAGGCAGAATTCGTCGCCGCCCCAGTCCATACAGATCTTGCCGTCGGCGACTGAAATTACTTTCACGGCTCCGCTGAAGTCGTAGTCGAGAGCCATGACGTCGCCGGTCTGAATCGTATCGGCATTGTAAAGCCACTTGTTGATGTAGCAGTTCTCGATGCCCATGTCGTTGGTGACGTGGATAGCCTCCACCATCAGTTCCATTTTGTCGGTTTTCGGGTTGAATGCTTTCATAATATGCGGGTTAAGTTTTGTGTGTTTCGTCGTTGTGATTTGTCTCCGACCGCCAGCGCTGGTTCTGGAGGGCGGCCGAACGCATTTCGGTGGGATTGTCGGCCGGTGTCCACAGTTCTTTGTGGCCGAGCCGGTCGGGCATGAACTGCTGAATAACGAAGTGACCGGGGTAATTGTGGGAGTATTTGTAGTCGCGTCCGTAGCCCATGTCCTTCATCAGCTTGGTCGGAGCGTTGCGCAGGTGCAGGGGCACCGGCAGGTCGCCGGTTTCTCTTACGAGGGCTAAGGCGGAGTCGATTGCCATGTAGGCAGAATTGCTTTTGGGAGAAGTGGCGAGATATATCGTACACTCCGAGAGCGGAATCCGCCCTTCTGGCATGCCGATTTTCTGAATCGTCTCAAAGGTGGCGTTGGCCAGCAGCAAGGCGTTGGGGTTGGCGAGACCGATGTCCTCGGCCGCGAGAATGAGCAGGCGCCGGGCTATGAACTCGGGATCCTCGCCTCCCTCAATCATCCGCGCGAGCCAGTAGACGGCGGCGTCGGGATCGCTTCCGCGCACGCTTTTTATAAACGCCGATATGATGTCGTAGTGCATTTCGCCGTTTTTGTCGTAGGCGGCAGGATTCTCCTGCAGGCGGTCGGTGACGAGTTTGTCGTCAATCACAATGTCGGCTCCCTGAGGGGCAGATTGCTCTATGAGGTCGAGGATATTGAGAAGTTTTCGGGCGTCGCCTCCGGCAAACCGGAAGAGTGCGGTGGTCTGTTCGGCACGCATGTTGTGCGAGCTCAGCACCGGGTCGTTCTGAAGCGCACGGTCAAGCAGGGTCTGGAGTTCGGGTTGCTCGAGCGGCTTCAGGGTGTAGACCTGCGCGCGGGAAAGAAGCGGGCGGATTACCTCGAACGACGGGTTTTCGGTCGTGGCTCCGATCAGAGTTACGATTCCGCTCTCAACCGCGCCGAGCAGGCTGTCTTGCTGCGATTTGCTGAAACGGTGGATTTCGTCGATGAAAAGAATCGGGCGTCCGGTCGAGAACATGCTCTCGGCGTCCTTGCGGCAGCGGTCGATTACCTCGCGCACATCCTTCACCCCCGACGAAACGGCCGAAAGGGTGTAGAACGGCACCCTGGCGGTGTTGGCTATTATGCGGGCGAGAGTGGTTTTACCCACGCCGGGAGGGCCCCATAGAATGAAGGAAGAGATGCGGGCGGACTCAATCATGTTGCGTACCACTCCGCCGGGCCCCACGAGGTGGGTCTGGCCTATGTATTCGTCGAGTGTGCGCGGGCGCATTCGTTCGGCAAGCGGTGCATTCATTCTGTATCTGTCTGTTTCTGCAAATTTAGCTTTTTTGTTGTAACTTTGCAACAGTGACAATCCGTAATAAAGTGTAAAAATGGATAAATGGAAGACTCTTGAGAGCGAATACGTGTTCAGGCGCCCGTGGCTCACGGCGCGGCGCGACAAGGTGATGCTGCCCGACGGCAGGGTGAACGACGAGTTCTACATCCTTGAATACCCCACGTGGATAAACGTGATGGCGCGCACCCGCGACGGCCGGTTCGTGATGGTGGAGCAGTACCGCCACGGTCTCGACGATATTTTCGTGGAGCTCTGTGCCGGTGTGGTGGAGGAGAACGAGACTCCGCTCGAAGGTGCCATGCGCGAACTGAAGGAGGAGACCGGTTACGGAGGCGGGGAATGGTCGCTTCAGATGGTGATTTCAGGAAATCCGAGCGTCACCAACAATCTGACTTACTGTTTTTTCGCCGACGGCGTTGAACTCGAGGGGGAGCAGCAGCTCGACTCTACGGAAGATATAAACGTAAAGCTCCTCACGGTGGAGGAACTTTACGGAATGCTTGCGCGCGACGAGATGAAGCAGTCGCTGATGGCTGCGCCGCTATGGCGCTGGTTTGCCCTCAACGGCATACCGGAGGCGTGCCGTTAACTGAAATTATTTCTTTGCGAACTGAAGGTAGAGGACAGTGCAGAGCGACTTGTCCTTTACCGGCGACGAGAAGGTCAGGTAGAGCGGATGCCTGCCCCTGAGATCCGACACTCCTTCGAGAGGGATCTGAATCATGGTCGGGGTCTTTGTGGCGTCGGCTTTCAGCCGGTATGATCCTACGGGCTCGGGATTCACTTTCGTACCCGACTTGTCTGTAAATGGTTTCCAGGGAGCCACGGTGTAGACTTTGATTGTGCCCTCGATTCCCTCCGGAATCAGATCTATGTTGAGGCTGACATTCCGGACGCCGTCAAGTTGACTGAAGTTGAAGTATTTGTAGCCGAGAACCGAGCCGTCGGTGCAGTTCACCACCGGATTCATGTTGATGTCGTTGGCGTAGGGGTCGGCAATTGAATGATCCTCCACGTAGGTGGGCTGGAAATATGGCCCGGTGTAGTGGAGGACAGGGTATTCCTGATAGGCAAGGCGCGGGCCGGTGAAATGCGAAGCGATGGCCGCCGGATAGCGGCGCAGCGGGTCGAGGCCTTCAGTGTCGAATCCCTCGGAGGTGTATTCGGCTTCGCTGATGCAGACCTTTCCGCCTTTTCCTTCCTCTACCTCAACTGTTACGGGAGCAACCATTGCCTGGCGCGCATATTCGTCGGTGCCGGTCTGGCGGTGGTAGAACACCCACCACTTGCCGTTGATTTCGCAGATGCTTCCGTGGGTGTTGCCGTTGGGGGTGGCTGTAGGAATGGCGTTGCCGTCGGCGTCGGTGTCTCTGCCGCGCCCGTCGATTATGGTGCCACCGTAGGTAAATGGGCCGAGAGGATTGTCGGAATAGGCGTATGCGAGGGTATAGTTGGTACGTGGAAGCCCGAATTCGCCGTCTGCGGTCTTGCGGCTGTAGATGAACACGTATTTGTCCTTGATCTTGCGTATTGACGAGGCTTCGAAGAAGTGGCCGGGCCGGCTGTCGTCGTCAACGCTGCCAACGATGTCGGTCACGATTTTCGTGCCGGGTTTCACGGTAGCCATCGTGGCGGGATCGAGTTCGGCGGCATGCGACTGACCGAATCCCCAGTAGCCGTAGACGCGGCCGTCGTCGTCGACGAACACCGCGGGGTCAAAGCCAAGCACCCCGTCGGTCTCGAGAGGATTCTTTTTGCTCCAGTTCGTAACCTTGAAAGGCCCGTCGGGGCGGTCGGATTTCGTCACCATGCCGTTTCGGCCTCCGCCCTGATTGTTGGGATAGAGGTAGTATTCCTTTTTCCCGTCGGGCAGGGTGCGGACGGCAACGTCGGGGGCAAAGAGCACGTCGGGTCTGCCTCCGGGGTTGAGCTTCTGTCCCTGAGGGTTTTCGGCCACTTCGAAGATGATGCCGTCGTAGCGCCAGCGGTCGAGCGAGTCTACGGGCGCCGACCATACTATCTGGTCGATGCCGCAGTACATGGTCTTGAGCATGTCGTGGGAGCCATAGACGTAGACTCTCATTTTGCCGGGATTGTCAGGGTCTTCGAAAACGTAGGGTTCGCCATCGGGAACGTGTTCCCACAGCGGCAGATAGGGGTTGACTGCCGGGAGATTCAGCGCGGCTAAGGCTGCGCAGAGCAGCATGGTGCAACGTAGTTTCATGGTGATGGATGATTCATTTTAGGTTTGATGTGCAAATATAGCGATTTTCCATCAGAAACCGGTATTATCTGTCGGGGAGTTTCTGCCCCATGTAGAATGTCGACCAGTCGTCGGTGGCATAACCGTTGCCGCGGTTGCGGAATGAACTTGCCGATGCTCCGGATATTTTCACGCCGTCGAAGTAAGCATCCCAGTCGTCTTTGGCGTATCCGTCGCCGAGAATCCGGAAACCCGAGGGGGACGCTCCGTTTATTGTCTGTCCTGCGAAATAAACGTTGAAGTCGTCTGCGGCGTATAAATCGGACAGCACTCGGAATGAACCGGCCGACGCACCCTGAACTCTGACTCCGCGGAAATAGACGCTGAAGTTGTCTTTTGCATAGCCATCTGACAGAACGGAAAAGGAATTGGCTGAGGTATCGCTGATTTTCTGACCGAAATAGTAAATGTTCCAGTCGTCTTTAGCATAGCCTTCGGGCAGAATCCGGAACGACCGGGGCGATGCATCCGCTATGACGTTTCCTTCAAAATATACGGCGTCGGGCCCGATAAAGTAGGGATTGAACCGGTGGTGTCTGTGCGCCTGCATGCCTAAAAAGCAGGATATCGCGAGTATTACCGAGAGAATGCGTTTCATTGTAGATCGTTTAAAGATAAAACGCCGGTGTGCGTTGAGCAGTTCACCGGCGTTTTATTATTGGGGTGTCAGATAGTTTTGTATCAGTAATTGGAGATGTCGATAGACTGGATGTCTTTCATATTGCTGATTTCAAATCCGGTGGAGTTCCACGATTCTACGTTGACGGTTTTGGATCCGCTTCCGGAGAGGGTCATGGAACCGTCGAGCGAGTAGTTGACGCTTGTGCCGCCGCAGACCACGTTGCCGAATACGTTTTCGCCCGAGAAGATGGGGAATGCGAATTCTGTGGCAGTGGTGGTGAAGAGAATCGAGCCGTAGCCCTCTGCTTTGTCAGAGACGTCGCCTTCAAGGTTGAGCGAGATTTCCTCGATGGCATCGGGGCGGATAACCAGACCGTTGGCGGTAAGGATAAGGTGGAACACGTACTGGAAGCCGGTGTTCATCTCAACTTCGGGCACGTCGACAATGTAGTTTTTGCCGTCGATGGTGATATTGAATGCGGCGTCGGAAGTCTTGGTTGAGAAAGGAATCACCCAGAGGTTGGCAGAGCCGTTGCCTTTGATGTCGAAACTCATGTCTTTGGACACTACGCCTTTGTCGGCGTCGGTGGTTTTGATTTTGCCTTTCGACACGTCCATTGTGCCTTTGGTGTAGATCGATGAGCCGCTGATTCCGAGCGAGGTCATCACGCCGGCACCAGAGTAGTTGGAGGCATCGATGATGAGGCTCGCCATGGAGAGGGCGTGCTTCATGCGGATTTTCGCAACGGTCGATGTGAGCGACACTGGAACGTAGTCGCCCGAATACATCACGTCTTGCTGGAGCGAGAGGTCAACGGGATAAGCGAGTACGTTGGTTGCACCTTCCACGTAGGGATACGCGCAGAAGAAGAAGAGATTTTTCTGGGTCTCGTTGAGGTAGATCTCGGGTGAGAGAGTCCACTGGCCTCCGCCGTTGGAGGTGGCGGAAACGCCTGTCAGATAGTCGTCGCCCTGAGCTGTTGCGTTTTTCTTGACGTAGACATTCATTTTCTGACCCTGGCTGAAGTCTGTCTGGGCCGGAGTTTTCGTAATGACCTCGGTCTGAATGGAGATCTTGGTTCCGGTGTTGGCGGGGCCGTCTGATCCGCCTTTGCTGTCGCTTCCGCAGGAAGTGGCTGAAAGTGCCACGGCGATGCCTAACGTGTATAATGAGATTTTGCTATATAATTTCATCTTTTTATCTTGCTTGAACGGTTCCGTAATCAGTTTTTAATCTCGATGGTCTTCTCGTCGGAGCCGGCGCGGAGAACAATCCGGTTGGTGCCTTTTGAAAGCAGCGAGCGGTTGAAGGTCTTCACGGGAACGGGGTCGAACGATTCGGTGAATACAGCGGTGCCTTCGGCGTTGCTGACGGTGATGGTGGCTCCGTGCTTGCAGGTAACGGTAAATTCGCCGGTAGTGCGGTCGAATTTCAGCGAGGTGGCCTCGGCTACGGTGCGGGCTTTCACCACGTCGATTTCGAATCCGGCGGTAAGGCGGTCGTTGCCGGCGGTTGCCACGATTTCAATCGAGTAATTTCCCTTGGAGGAGGAAAGAGTCTCGGTTGTTACGAGGCGGTCGCCCTTCACTTCGAAGGGCACACGGGGGAATCCTGTGCCGGCGTAGGCGCCGCGCACGTCGAGAGTGTAGTCGCTCTTGGGGGCTTCGCCGTTGACGGTGATGAGGCCGACTACGGTTCCGGCGGGAAGATTTTCGTCGATGGTGGTGTAGTTGAGTTCGATAGAGCGGAGCACACGTTCGGGCGAGCCGATGCCGGTGATAATGGACTGGTCGTAGTTATACTGGTAGTCGTCCATGTTGAGGGCGTTGAGGCGGAAGTCGCCGTTGGAGTTGCCGCCCCATCCCCAGTTCACGTGGTAGAGCTTGTTGCCAGAGTATCCGTCGATGTTGAAGCTGTGGCCGGCATGGGTTGCGGTGCTTCCGCGGGAGATGGCGTTGTAAACAACGGCGCGGCCGGCGGAGAGTTCGTTGTAGATCATGCGCTCCCAGGTTTCGTATTTTTGGTCGGTGGAGCCGGAGATCGAGTTCATGAGGGTGATCTTTACGTCGGAACCGTAGCTGAAGTATGTTTTCAGTGCGGTTACAACGAGACCCATGCGCGAGGTGAGCACGCCTGAGGCTTCGGGACCGTAGCCCATTTCAACCGAGACGCCTGCGTGGTAGAGCAGACGGGCGGCTTCGTCGTAACGGTTTGCCGCGAGGTTCGCCCAGTCGTAAGGCTTTTCCGAGTCGAAGTCAACGGAGATGTTGCCGTAGTTCGCGGAGGCATAGCTCTTCTGACCGACGGGGCGGTCGGGCCACTGCTGCACGCTCATGGCCTGAGCCATAGCCACGGCCACGCAACCTACGATGGCCTTGTTGGCGCCTGAACCGGGGCAATATTTGTTGAAAGGAGAAGTCTGGTTCATGTTCACCTTGATAAGGGGAGCGACGGTGCCGTCGTCGGCACGCGAGGCATAGCGGTCGGCCACGTTGTTCCACATATGAGTGAGCGGACGTCCGGTGGCAGCTTTGAGCCTGACGTTTTTCGAAACCTCACCCATGAAGAAAGCAGCGTCGCTGTTCATGGTGGAGGGGTCGAGGTATCCGGTGTCGGATTTACCTATGATAGGCTCGGTGTTGTCGTCGGCGGCTACTATTACCCAGCCCTGCGGTTTGAGGTTGACTACGTAATAGGAGTCTTTGACGGAGAGAACGTTTTTCACCGCAACGGTCTGTCCGGCGAAAGTTCTGGCAAAGTCTGTGGCCGTAGTTGCGGCGCGCTCCCGGCTTACAGGAGCTGCCGAGGCGCCGGCTATACCGGCTGCCAGCATAATGGCTAAAACTGTTTGCTTCATGTTTTGAAAACTACTGTATTCTTATTTGTGATTTCTTGAATTGGCTTACGGGCGAGGCTTTATTAATATAGGTGGCGGAAAATCCGCCTCACGCTGTATTAATTATCACCTTTCGGCATAATGCAAATGCAAAATTAATAAAATCATATTATATTACACAACAAAATGACACAATAAAATGGATTTTAACGCCCTTTTTCTTTTTTGTTAAATTTTATGACGTAAGGCCGGGGACTCAGAGAATGTCCGGTATCGACCCACGGCTCTTTCATTTAAGCTAAGAATTAAGACATATTATCCCTTACCCGGTTCA
>ERZ779889.3055-NODE-3055-length-12712-cov-2.684127_pt1 | contig 12712 bp, 13 predicted proteins | sample MGYA00511030_ERZ779889 | MGnify/ENA primary metagenome ERZ779889 (study PRJEB29588, sample SAMEA2160616) | human gut metagenome | biome: human gut; feature: human-associated habitat; material: faeces | place: Denmark | collected 2008/2010 ...
ACTCTGGCGATTTTTCTAAGAGCTGAGTTAGGCTTCTTAGGAGTAGCTGTTTTAACAGCTGTGCAAACGCCACGTTTCTGTGGTGCAGACTGCTCAACTGCTTTCTTTCTTAAAGAGTTATAAGTTCTCTGCAGAGCCGGAGCTGTAGATTTCTTAACAGCTGTCTGGCGTCCTTTTCTTACTAACTGGTTGAATGTTGGCATTCCATTTCACCTCCCGATTTATTTCTCCATGGGCTTTCCCATGGGGCCTTGCGGTTGCTATTTACAAATTACGGCATGCGAAAATATAACGTTTCATTCGCACGCTTGCTCATTATAGACCGTAAATACAGGGCTTGTCAAGGTGTTTTATGAAGAATTTTTGCTGATTTTACAGGGGTTTAACGTAGTTTTCTTCATAGATGTCACAACCTTGCCAAAATGACGGTTTTACTTCCAGGGTCTGTCCTTTTCTGTCCACCCATGTTCCTTCCAGTAAGCCACATCCACTTCATTCCAGCCACTTTTTACAAGCTTACGCATCACCTCGAAATATGTTTTGGTCTTCAGCCCCGGTTTTACATGGCCATAGTTCTTACGGATCTTTTCCGCCAGCTTATCGGTCGCTTTCTCAATCTCCGCCATCTTTTCCGGAGAAATCGATTTATAATTTATGGCATGAACGGCAGTACCGTACCTGTATATCTTTCCCATTCCCCAGAAAAACATACTGTCTGCCATATCTTTGTTGGTCCATTTCGTTCCGGCGCCTGCTGCGGTAGAAATACAGACTCCCTGTTTGGAAAACATATCCGGGTTTGGCCTGTGCAGCATCCACCGGTAGCCATAGTGATCCAGCCATGCTTTCATGGAACCGGTACAGTGATAAACATATACCGGACTTGTAAGAATGATCACATCTGCGCTGTCAATGGCATCTGTCAGCGGTTTCAGTTCTTTATAATATGGGCAAAGCTTCTCATCCTTCACAATACACTGATTACATCCAATGCAGAAATGCCCGAAATCTTTTGGCAGAAAAAACTCTGTCACTTCTCCGCCCAGCTTATCTGCCAGCATTTTTCCTATATGATAGGTAGAACCTTTATGATTCTGCCCGTTTATCATTGCAATCTTCATATTTTCCCCCTCCTCTTTTATTCTGCCTTTTTCTCAACTCAAAAGTATAACATTTCTTCTTATATGTATCTACTTTAAACCGGAAAGCGGTGTTTTCCCTTTCTCATACAGATAACCCAGACTATTCCCAGCATTCCTGCTATTAATATAGAAAGAACTGCTCCTTCTTTCAGCCCCGGAGTCTGATATTTCATAACAATCTTATGTGTTCCCGCAGAAAGCTTTACCCCTGTCATTCCCTGTATACTAAATGTTTCCGCTTTTTTTCCATCTACGGTAATTGTCATATTCGAATCGTAAAAACTGCTGAGCATAAGAATTCCATCCTCTTTTACAGATATGCTTCCTTTTCCATCGCTCAGATCCATCTGCTGTGAAGAAAGTTCCTTATAAATCTCATCCAGATCCGCTTCCTCATATGTGCCAAGAACTGCTTCCTGCATTCCTGTATCCGCAGTTACCCGGACTGTGGTATCTGTATCGTATGTACCAAGATCCAGAAAATTATTGTTCCAGTAATCCGATTTCTGTTCCTGACCCTGAATCGTCACCGTATCCGGCTCTGTTCCCGGAATATAGAGATAACCATGTTCTCCTTTTTTCAGGCGAATATGAAAAGCGGTTGTTCCGATTACACCCACTTCAGAACTTACCGTCTGCATTTTATACAGTCTTTTTCCCACAATGCCAGTTAACAGACGGTTCTGCACTTCCATGGGATTTGTTCCTTCCATAATATAATTCAGTACAGAACTGTCAACCATATACCCGATTTTTAATGCCCTGGAATTTTCATACAGATCAAAAGACTGGCTTTCTCCAATCTTTTCGTAGGTTGTATTGAGGGTTCTTGTATTCCTGCACAGAAGATACCGGATTCCAAGAAGCATATCCATCACCTCTGTAGTGCCTGCATACTGAAAACGGTTCTCCAGATTTTCAAATCCCATACTTTTTACAAAATTCCACATTTCTTCTGTATTGGTGGAAGAATACATGGATACTCCGTTCAGCTGATACAACATTTCTTCATTTCTTACAAGAGGATTCACAATGGCCACCCGGTAATCCACCTGATCCACTTTTTCAGCCTCCAGTAATCCACAAACTTCCTGCTCACTTTCCACATAAATATCACGGTTTGCGGTTCCATTATCTGTGATGCTGACAATTCCATGAATTCCTGTCTCAGCCAGAATCAGAACTGTAAGAATCCCGGCACAGATCTTTCGGATTTCCACACAGCCGAAAGAATGCTTTGAAAGTTTTCCACAAAAATAATTTTCCGTCCACAATGGAAGAAACATTCCTGCAAGAATTCCGTCTGTAAGAAGGATCTCTCCTGTTTTTCCGCTTCGGATCCCCACAACTGTACAAAATATTTCCGCTGCTGCCAGGCCTGCAAAAATCCTCTTTCTGCTCATATTCTCCACTTTTCCCCAGGCATCACAGGCCATTTTCAGGAACAGAAAAATCAGAATAAACGCAAAACGGTTAGGAATTCCTACCGGTTTATGCATTCCATGAAAAAGCAGATTCAGAGCAGTAATATGAAATCCCGCAAAATACAGGACAATCAATGCACCTGCCACAATTTTTTCCACTGCACGGATCTCTTTGTTAAAAAAATACATTCCTGCAAAAAGCAGTACTGCACAGCCACAATATAGATTTACGTCTCCCTGCTGGCTGGATTTTACAAAAGACAGGGAATCCTCCATCAATGCGCTCATCTGTTTCCAGATATCTCCGTAAACACCGGCAATTCCTGTGCCTGCTTCCTCTGCAGCTGCTGTTCTGGACACTGCCACAATACCCGGAATCAGTGTAATTCCCGCAAGACCTGCCGCTGCAACAGACGCACCGGAAAATTTCAGAATTGATAACCTGACTTTTTCCGGACGACGATTTGATTCCACTGTAATAAGATTTGACAGATAATAAAGACCGGAAAATGTACATAACATAAATCCCATATAATAACTGGTAAAAATACAAAATCCCAGCACCAGGCAGTAACACTTCCATTTCCCAATACAAACCAGTTGTTCAATCAGATATGCCAGAACCGGCAACAGTATTATGCAATCCAGCCACATCACGTTGCTGTAATATCCTATCAGGAAGTTGGACAACGCATACATACAGCCAAGAGAAACTGCCATACTTCCTCTGCCCGGATATTTTTTCCCGGAATACCAAGCCATAGACACACCGCAAAACCCTATTTTGACCAGAATTACAGTCGTTACCGCCTCGTTCACATACATGAATTTCATAAGCAAAAGTACCAGAATGCTGAATGGACTGCAAAGATAATAACAAAACAGGCCATAGAAATTATAGCCCATAGAATGAGTCGAATACGTCCACCCCAGACCTTTTTGCAACTGGTTCAAAAGTTCCTTATAAAAAGCAGTATACTGATGGACCCCATCTACCACAAGGGCCGAACTTTCTCCAAATGGATAAACACCTTTCAGCGCAAAACCGGCCCCAAAGATCATCACCGGAAATAGAAACGCCAGGATATAAACCCAGCATTTATTTCCTTTTTTATTATTCTGTTCTTTTACTGACAATATTTTCATTGCATTTTCCTCTTCTGCCATTTCTTTTCCGTCTGATTTTTTTCTGCTTATTATAAAGCACTTTATAATATATCATGTATTTGTGAAAATACTGCGAAAGTATAACAAAAGAAAAAGCTGCCACATCATTGGAGACACAGAAAACTCCGCTGATATGACAGCTTTTTCCGAAAGAATCCATGTACGCTGATCCACGGATTCCTTCATGGGTGTAATTATTAACTTTATGTGATAAGTTTTTTTGTTCCGGGCCTGTATAATATCGGATAATCACATATCCTGAGGTGGCTGTTTACAGGTTAAGAACTATTATGGCTATATGATAGCATGGCCATATACATTTGTAAAATTAATATTTAATGTTTATAATATAGAACTTATTTATAATCTATTTTTATAAAACGGTGTATCCTCTGGACTTCAGGCAGGCTCTCACTTCCATGGTGTCCTCGGTATGGAAAACCATGATCGGCTTTCCGGAATCACGGTTAAAAGAGAGATACAGACAATCCACGCTTACGTTACTGTCCTTCAATGTAAGAAGCAGGTCATTCAGATTTCCGGTTTTATCCTCAACTTCCACCCCGATCACATCGATCACGTGACAGAGATAACCGGCAGCGATCAGTGCCTCTTTCGCCTTATCCGGATCAGAAACTACCATTCGCACGATTCCGTACTCTGCACTGTCGTTGGTAACTGACCCCAGAATGTTGATGTCCTCATTCTTCAGGATCCCGGTAATGTTCTGCATAACACCTTTTTTATTTTCTGCGTAGATGGATAACTGTTTCAGCATGATAAAATCCTCTCTTTCCTCTGTGATGTGTTTTGCTGTTTTATTATATGGTAAATCTTCGCACATCTTACCCGGTATGTCAACTGAAGTAATTCAGAGAATAACTCAGACATTTTTCACCGCATATGTGCATGCAGATATTTTTCCCTCGTAGCAAGTCCTCCCCGGATATGCCGCTCCTGCTTATTCACATCCAGTACCTTCCGAACTTCCATGGCAAGTACCGGATTGATCACTTTCAGCCGTTCCACACAATCCTTATGTACCGTACTCTTACTGATCCCGAACTTCTTCGCCGCCTGCCTCACCGTCGCCTTTGTTTCCACAATATATCCTGCGATCTCAACTGCACGTTCCTCAATATAATCTTTCACTGCCAAGCCCCCGAAGACGCTTTTTTACAGTGTATGCAAAAGATTTGAAAGGTATGTACCCTGTCACTCTGCTGTCTGAAACTCCTTCCGAAAAACCACCGCAGACCCGACAATAAATGCACAGCAGATCACCCACGGGTTGCTGCTGTAAAAATAGCATCTCCATTCCGTTCCGGTTTCTCAGCAAATCCCCCCACGCAATACCGGATAGACAGTCAAAAAAATATCTGCCCGGTATTGAAATTTCCATATAAATATATATTATTTGTATTATTTTTGTGTATGCACTGCTTTAGACTTCCTGTAAAGCACAAGACAGACGATCACAAATGCCACCGTAACCACAGCAGTCAGCGGAAGAACCATAGACGACTCTGCCCCCATCAGAAGCCCGAATCCCTGTCTCAGTGTCAGAATTCCAAAAATGGAAAAAATAAAAAACGCAACCGTATTGAGAATTCCTTCCGGAGCCTTGCTTTTCAGAAGATAACCAATCAGAAGACCAATCACGTCTGCCGCAAAAAGTCCCAGTGAACAGGCCAGCCATACAACAACTGCTGCACTTAAACCTTCGTTTGCTCCAAATGTGATGGCAGTAAGCTGTGTCTTATCACCAAGCTCTGCAACAAAAAATGTACAGAATACAGACAACGGCGCAAACTTAATTTTCCGGTTCTTTACATTCTCTTCCTCATCATCGTCTCCCTTAAGCGTTGTTGCCGCAAAAAACAGGAACGCCGCACCGGCAATCAGACGGATCAGCCACGTAGGAACTACCGCCGGTTACTGGAACCTGTTCCAGTTCAACCCCGCCAACAAGGCCTCCGGCAAGAACCGCCAGTCCGTTCAGCACCAGGATCGCAACACCGGTTCCAAGCAGAATATCCTTCAGCTTGAACTTGGAAGTCATTGCCACCAGCATCAGCTGTGTTTTGTCACCCATTTCCGCAATGAACTGGGTAAAAAGCACTTTCATAAATAACAGCATCTTTCTTCTCCTTTGCATATGTGTCCGGTCCGGAGCCATAAAAAAAGACCCACGTATACTTTATCTCCATAACAGAAATAAAATATACATGAGTCTCATTCTTTAAGATTTGCCAGGTGCACGCACCAGTATGTTGACAAACCACGTTTACACGCGAATTACTCCCTCACGGAATTGATTTTCGTCATTGTAGCAAAGTTGAGAAACTTTGTCAAGAGAGATCGTGACTAGGGACTTTCTTGATTCGGTTAAAACTTTGCAGCCATCTCCTTCAGGCCCTGATACATTTTTTCGGAAAGAGGAATCGAAACACCAAGTCGCTTCGCCTCCTGCACAATATATCCGCTGAACGTCTCAAGTTCTGTCTGTTTTCTGCGAATACGGAAATCTCTCTGAAGTGAACTGGTTGCATTATCTGCATGTACATGGCGGAATTTATGGATCACTTCATTGATATGCTCATCTGTCAGCGCAACCCCTTTTTCACGGCCCACACTTGCAGCTTCCCATACAAGAGTCTCGTACTGCTGTGCCTTCACCGGATCACTCCGCAACTCCCCGATAGTATTATCATAAAAGCAGTCATCACATTAAACGCACAGTTCAGAATATACTTCCGCCAGATTTCCACCTCAATATCACTCTGGTCTTTATAATCAATATCCGCACCTTTCAGAATTGCGGACACCTCTGCCACTTTTTCCTGCTGTTTTTTATCTGCATCCTTAATTCCGATACAAAGCCAGGTAAATGTATCCTGCTGAGAAACAGAAAAATCTGCGTTGGAAAAAGCTACCGTATAAATCAGCGAATCCACCACCGTTCCTTTTCCAATCAGCCGACGGATTTTTTCTCCCGGATCTACACCATTCATTACCGGAATAATTACCGTATCCTCTGTAACCATATCCCGGATACTCTCGCAGACATCTTCCAGAGAATAATTTTTCACACAAATAAAAATATAATCCTGCTGTCCCATTTCCCGAGCTGGAACTACCTGTTCCGGTCTTGCAACAATTTCTCCTTTATAATCACTGTGAAGCACCAGTCCATTTTTCCGGATACTTTCCCCTCTGGCTCCACGGGCCACCATCGTCACATGAGGATAAGCCTTCGCCAGCATTGCCGCTATATATCCACCTACACCACCGATACCGATTACTGCAATTTTTTTATCTTCTGCCTTCATGTCTGTTTCCCTCTTTCTGTCCATCTCCGTTAAAAATCCTCTGTATTTTACGCCAGACGAACCTGTCTTCCATCCGCCAGTTATGCATAACTGTATTTTACCAGACAACTTAGAAAATTTCTATCCTGCCTTTCTTTAAAAGGCTTTCTGGTGTATACTGGATATAAATTTCTGAAATAATAAATAAACAAATGAGGTGACAGATAATGGACACAAAACCCGTTTTTCACGGAAGTGATATAGAAAAAATCTGCAGTTACTACAACCTGAAAAAAGAAGATATCGTCAAATTTGGTGCAAATGTGAATCCTCTGGGTTTATCCCCCAGAGCCAGCCAGGCCATTGCCAGCCATATAGAACTGCTTTCTTCCTACCCGGACAGAGATTATACATCTCTTCGTAATACCATTTCCCGCTACTGCAATATTCCGGCTGATTTTATCCTTCCGGGAAACGGCTCCAGTGAACTGATCTCTCTTCTGATCCAGGAACGCTCTCCGAAGCATACCCTTATTCTTGGACCTACCTATTCTGAATACTCCAGAGAACTTTCTTTTTCCGGAAGCACACAGGAATACTATCACCTTCAGGAAAGTATGGATTTTGAACCGGACATTCCGGATCTCTGCCGAAAACTGGAGCAGGGTTATGATTTTCTCATTCTCTGTAACCCCAACAACCCCACTTCTTCTGCCATCTCAAAGAAGGACCTCCGGGATCTGATCCATTTCTGTGAAGAAAAAGATATCTTTGTCATGATTGATGAAACCTACGTGGAATTTGCACTGGACATCAGTGCCATCACTGCAGTTCCTCTGACACAGGAATTCACCAATCTCATGGTTCTCCGTGGTGTCTCAAAGTTCTTCGCGGCTCCCGGAATGCGCCTGGGCTACGGCATCACCGGAAACAAAAAATTCCTGGAGAAAATGCGTGAAAAACAGACTCCTTGGTCTCTCAACAGCATTGGCGCTTTTGCCGGCGAGATTATGCTCCAGGACGAAGAATATATCCAGCAGACACGCCAGCTCATTCTTTCCGAACGTGACAGAATGATTGATGAGCTGAAAGGTATCAGCACCTACAAAGTTTATCCCGCTTACGCAAACTTTATCCTGCTGAAAATCCTGAAAGACGGCCTGACCTCTTACGATGTATTCGAGGCCTGTATCCGCCAGGGCCTGATGATTCGTGACTGTTCTTCTTTCCAGTGTCTGGAAGGAGAATTTGTACGTTTTTGCATTATGATGCCGGAGGATAACTCCCGACTTGTAAACATACTGAAATCTCTGTAAAAACCATAATGTTGAGATTCTACCCCGGATATGTTATACTTCACAGGTACTGTTAACACTATGTAAATTTTGTAAAACAAAAATAACAAATTTTTGAAACAAATATGTTATACTTCGTCAGGTATTGATTTATAATAATCTGAAAGAATAGATAATATAAAACGGGAGGATCTGTAATGATATTTGGAATAAAACAAATCATAAAAATGCTTTTCCAGCAGCTGATTCTTCCGGTTGTTTATAACGCCTGTACTGCAAAACCTGTCATACCCGGAACTGTAATCCTGGCGGATGCACATCACGACGAAATTCCGTTCAGTATGCTCGCCATAAAAGAAGAACTTTCCAGGCATCCGGAGCTTCAGGTTACAGAAATGTACTGGAATAATAACGAATCTTCTCCTGTGAAGATTTTCCGGAATATGGTTTCTTTCATGAAAAAATACGCCACAACGGAAACCGTTATCATCTGTGACAATTTTCTGCCTGCCGCATCCTGCAAAAAACGCAGCGAGACACAGATCATACAGCTCTGGCATGCATGTGGCGCATTCAAAAAATTCGGCTATGACACGGAGGAAGATATCCCTTCCTATTATGTTGGCAATGTAATGGCAAACTGCAGTCTGGTAACTGTCAGTTCCAATATCTGCATAAAACCTTTTGCCAGTGCCATGAAGCTTCCGGAAACCAGTATTCTTCCAGTTGGTGTCAGCCGGACAGATATGTATTTTAATGAAACCTTCAATCAGAAATGCCGGGATAACTTTTTCAGCCAGTACCCGGAAGCCCGGAACAAAAAGATCGTTCTCTGGGCTCCGACTTTTCGTGGAAAACCTGGGGTTGCCAGTGTTTATGGACTGGATGATGTTCTGAAAGCTCAGGAAGAACTGAAAGATACACATTATTTCATTATTAAATTGCATCCTCATACACAGGTACACACAGAAGGAACCAATTGTGACATTCCTTCCGAAGAACTGCTTCCGGTTGCTGATATTGTCATTACCGATTATTCTTCCATTCTCTTTGACGCCATGATCTATCAGCTTCCACTGGTTCTCTTTGCCCCGGATCTGGAAGAATATCTGGCCAGCAGAGGTTTTTATCTGGATTACCACACACTTCCAGGTATCCATATTCAAAAAGAAGAACAGCTTGTAAAAGTTCTTTCTGACGAAGCACGCCTTAATTCTTCCGTTAATCAGAAATACCACGATTTCTTCCAGGACTACATGGCCGCCTGCGACGGACATGCAACCCGGCGTATTATGGATTATGTTTCAAAATCTCCAAATAAATAAGAGGTAATATATATGGCTAATAATATTTTTGGAATTATCCTGGCTGGTGGCCAGGGAACACGAATGGGCAACGCAGAACGCCCGAAACAGTTTATGGAAATCGGCAAAAAGCCAATCATTATCCACACAATAGAAAAATTTGCCATTCATTCTGCCTTCGATAAAGTAATCGTTCTTTCACCAAGAGCATGGATCTCACACACCAGGGATCTGATCCGGAAATATATCCCGAGATCATCCAACGTTGTTGTTGTACAGGGCGGTTCCACAAGAAACGAAACCATCATGAATGGAATCCGCTATATTGAAGAAAATTTCGGCCTTGATGACAATACCATTATTGTCACCCATGACTCTGTCCGTCCTTTTGTCTCCCATCGCATGATTGAAGAAAATATCCGTGCAGCCCAGGAATGTGGCGCCTGTGACACCGTAATCCCGGCAACGGATACCATTGTGGAAAGCGCAGGCCATCAGTTTATCAGTTCCATTCCGGACCGTTCTACTATGTATCAGGGCCAGACACCACAGTCTTTCCGGGCAAAAAAACTCCGCGACATTTATGAAAGCCTTACTGCAGCGGAAAAACAGATTCTCACAGACGCATGCAAAATTCTCGTTCTCAAAGGTGAAAAAGTCCAGCTGGTAGAAGGTGATGTTACCAACATCAAAATCACATATCCTTCTGATATCCGTCTGGCTGAAGCTCTAATGGAGGGAAAATAAATGTTAACTTCTGTCTATCGCCTGGTCAGGCCCCGTCAGTTTGAACTGGTTTTTAAGGATATCACCCTTGATACCTCCCATGTGATCGTTCATCCTGTCCGCCTGTCTATCTGCAATGCGGACCAACGCTATTATCAGGGGCTCCGTGCGGAAAACATTCTCCGCAAAAAGCTTCCCACGGCTCTGATTCATGAAGCAGTAGGACGGGTGGTTTATGATCCGTCCGGTCAGTTCCAGGAGGGGACTCTTGTGGTCATGATTCCCAATACCCCTTCCGAAAACGATGAGGTCATTGCGGAGAATTATCTGCGGAGCAGCCAGTTCCGTGCCAGTGGCTTTGACGGCTTTATGCAGGAATATGTCAGTATGAAACCGGATCGTCTTGTACCGCTCCCGGAAGATATCAATCTTTCTGTGGCTGCTTTTACAGAAATCGTCAGTGTCAGCTACCATGCCATCCAAAGATTTCTCCGTTTTTCACATACACGCAGAAATGTAATTGGCGTATGGGGCGATGGCAATCTCGGTTACATCACTTCACTTCTTCTGAAAATCATACTGCCGGAAAGCAGAATCTGTGTGTTTGGCGTCAATGAATACAAACTTCATGATTTTTCTTTTGCAGATGATGTATTCCTGATTTCCGAGATTCCGGATGACTTTTATCTGGACCACGCATTCGAATGTGTAGGCGGCGCTGCTTCATCCAAAGCCATCAATCAGATCATTGACCATATTAATCCGGAGGGAACCATTTCCATCATGGGCGTGTCCGAGGACCTTGCCCCGCTTAACACAAGAATGATCCTGGAAAAAGGTCTTCGTCTTTTCGGAAGCAGCCGAAGCGGCCGGAAAGATTTTCTTGGTCTTATTAACCTGTATAAAGAAAATCCGGATGTGGTAAACCAGCTGGAAAAAATCGTAGGAGCCGAAATCCACGTAAAAAATATTCAGGACATCATCCGTGCTTTCGAAATCGATATTCATAAGATCATGGGAAAAACAATTATGATTTGGGAGAATTAACAGATGAAAAAATTATTGAAAAAACTTTCCAGGGGGCCTCTTTCTCCTGTTTTTAAAGTATACCGAAAAATATATAAGCCTGTCGTTCTTCATTTTTTCTATCCTGTTGCTTATAAATTTTTCACACTTACAAGAAAAGTAAATCCGAAAAAGGTTGTTTTTATTGAAGCCCGTTTTGATAAGATTACAGATACTTTTCAGCTGATTTATAACCGCATGGAAAAAGAAGGCTATGAAATCCATGAATGTTTCCTGCTGAATACCAAACCAGGAAAGCTTGCATATACAAAACGCAGTCTTCATATGCTGAAAGAAATTTCCGATGCCCATTATATTTTCCTGAATGATGCATGCAACGTCACAAGCTGTATTTCTCTTCGAAAAGGAAGCAGTATCTTTCAGGTCTGGCATGCCTGCGGCGCGTTCAAAAAATTCGGCATGAGTACTGCCGATCTGATTTTCGGTGACAACCGTAAGAATCAGGAGAAATTCCCCAATTACCGGAATCTTGCCTATGTTACTGTCAGCAGCCCGGAAATCAGCTGGGCTTATGAAGAGGCGATGAATCTGAAAAATACAGATACTCAGATTGTATCTACCGGAATCAGCCGTACCGATGTTTTTTATGATAAAAACTTTATCGAAGCCGCTGCCAAGGCTGTTTATTCTGTGTGTCCCAAAGCCCGCTCCAAAAAAATTATTCTGTACGCTCCAACTTTCCGCGGCAGAGTAGCAAAAGCTCAGACACCTGACTGTCTGGATATTGCAGCTATGAAAGAAGCTCTTGGAGATGAATATTTCCTGCTTCTGAAACATCACCCCTTTGTAAAAAAACGCCCGGAAATCCCGGAAAACTGCCAGGATTTCGCAATGGACGTCACCAAAGAACTGGATATCGACAAATTACTCTGTGTCAGTGATGTATGCATCTCCGACTATTCCTCACTGATTTTTGAGTACTCCCTGTTCGAGCGCCCGATGATCTTCTTCGCCTACGACCTGGACGAATATTTTGACTGGAGAGGCTTCTACTACAACTACGACGAACTCACCCCAGGCCCCATCGTCAAAACAACCGAAGAAATCATCGACTACATCCAACACCTCGACACCCGCTTCAACCCCTCCCAGATCCGCGCCTTCCGAGAAAAATTCATGTCCGCCTGCGATGGACATGCAACGGATAGGATTTTGGAGTTGGTGGAGAAGTGTTGACAAAAACTTTATAAAAAAGATGATCACCCCGGGTTGTGGTGTGCGCCCCGTCAAGTAGACAATTAAAAAAATATAGTTTTT
>ERZ779889.3061-NODE-3061-length-12693-cov-3.465738_pt1 | contig 12693 bp, 11 predicted proteins | sample MGYA00511030_ERZ779889 | MGnify/ENA primary metagenome ERZ779889 (study PRJEB29588, sample SAMEA2160616) | human gut metagenome | biome: human gut; feature: human-associated habitat; material: faeces | place: Denmark | collected 2008/2010 ...
CCCGCCGTTTACGGCGATAAAAACAGGCTCAAGCAGGTTTTCCTCAATGTGCTTGACAATGCGTTGAAATACACACCAAAGGGCGGTGTTGTTGCCGCTCAGGTAATCTACAGCAAAGATGAACCCGATATTATCAAGATTGTAATAACCGACACGGGTTGCGGAATTTCTGCCGAGGATCTTCCAAAGGTTAAGGAAAAATTCTACAAAGCAAACCAGACTGTCGGCGGTTCGGGAATCGGACTTGCGGTTGCCGATGAGATTATGAACCTCCACAACGGTTCACTTGATATCGAAAGCGGAGAGGGTGTCGGCACAACCGTAACGCTCACCTTCCCTGTATATAAAGAAGGCAGTGAAAACTCACTTCCCGAAAACATTAAGCTTTAATCTTATTTCTCTGTGCAGCCTAATACAGAAAGGAACAGCTAATGGCTAAAAATACTACTAAAAAAATCACCTCAATCGGCGGCAGCGCCCTGATTGAAGGCATTATGATGAGAGGTCCGAAACGCACAACCGTGTGTGTTCGTACCGCACCCGACAAGATTTACAGCGAGGATATAAGCATAAACACAATTCCCTCAAAATGTAAGCTTTTCAAGCTTCCGTTTTTAAGAGGAATCGCAGGTCTTATTGACTCAATGCGACTTTCCTACAAAGCGCTTATGCTCTCTGCCGATAAGGCAATTGAATCAACCGAAATCGAAGAAGAACCGTCAAAGTTTGAAAAATGGCTTGACGATAAATTCGGCGACAAGCTTGTTAAGGTTATGATGGTAATTGCGTCAATCCTCGGTGTTGCGCTTGCCGTGGGACTTTTCTTCTTTGTCCCCTCTTTCCTGTTTGACCTCAGTGCAAATGTTGTGCCGGCTTTCAAGGGTGACGGCGGAAACGCTGTTTTCTGGAAGTCTGTTTTTGAGGGTGTTCTCAAGATTATTCTTTTCTTACTTTATATTATAGTATGTTCACAAATGACAGAAATGAAAAGGGTGTTTATGTACCACGGTGCCGAGCACAAGACAATTTTCTGTTACGAAAACGAAGAAGAACTCACAGTTGAAAATGTTAAAAAGCAGAGCCGTTTTCACCCGAGATGCGGAACAAGCTTTATGGTTCTTATGCTGATTGTCGGCATTCTTGTCGGTCTTTTCGTTCCTGTTGCACCTTTCGGCATCGGATTTTTAAGACCTGTATTCAAGATTCTTCTTCTCCCCGTTTCATGCGGAATCGGTTACGAGCTTATCAAAATCTGCGGTAAGCACGACAATGCCGCAACAAGAATCATTGCCGCTCCCGGACTTTGGGCACAGAGAATCACAACAAAAGAGCCTGACGACACTATGATTGAAGTTGCAATTGAGGCTATCAAGGCTGTTATCCCCGAGGACGGCTCGGACATTGTAAGCAAGTAATGACTATAAACGAAATTTATCAAAGCGGACTTAAACTGCTTGAAAATAATAATATTGAAAATTCAAAATTTGAGGCGCAAAGTCTTTTACAAAAGGCTTTTTCGCTTGACAGAGTCGGCTTTATCATGCACAAAACTGATAAAGCCGATGAAAACTGTTCACATAACTTTTTAAAATTTATAGAAAAACGAATTTCAGGCGAGCCGTTGCAGTATATTCTCGGCGAATGGAGATTTATGGGATTCGATTTTAAGGTGGGCAGAGGCGTGCTCATTCCCCGTGATGACACGGAAGTGGTTGTCAATCTCTGCATTGATTTTCTCGAAAACAGAACCGACAAAAAAACGGTTGACCTCTGTTCGGGCAGCGGTGCAATTGCCGTTGCACTTGATAAAATTTCGGGTGCAAAAGTTACGGCAGTTGAAATTGACGAAACCGCTTTTTCATATCTTGAAACAAATGTAAAGGAAAACAATTCGTCAGTAAAGCCTGTTATGGCTGACGCTCTCAAAATCTGCGACACATTTGCAGACGGTGAGCTTGACCTCATTGTTTCAAATCCGCCTTATATAAAATCAGCCGACATCGAAACACTTCAAAAAGAAGTTCGGCTTGAACCAAGACTTGCACTTGACGGCGGCGAGGACGGCTGCGATTTTTACCGTGAAATAGTGAGCCGTTGGAGCCGTAAACTCAAAAAAGGCGGTGCGCTTGCATTTGAACTCGGAGAAAATCAGGCTGACGCAGTAAAGGCACTTATGACTGACAAAGGCTTTTCGGATTTTAAAATTTCACTTGACTTTGGCGGTGTGCAGAGGGCGATTATTGGGACTTTGCTCTGATTTTAGAAATTTTGTTCGATAAAATTACCGCCAAATTATTGCATTTTCCACTCACATATTTTATAATCTTAGTGTGAACATAACCGCCGTTGAAGTGACGGTTATGTTACAGACCGAAAAACATCAGCTCCCTTTGCGGAGTACGGAGGTATATAAAATGGCAGTAGATAAAAACAAAGCGCTTGAAACTGCGCTCACACAAATTGAAAAACAGTTCGGCAAAGGTGCTGTAATGCGTCTTGGCGAAAATAAACATATGAACATTGAACACATCTCAACAGGTTCGCTTTCGCTTGATATTGCACTCGGAATCGGCGGACTTCCCCGCGGAAGAATTGTTGAAATTTACGGACCTGAATCTTCGGGTAAAACAACACTTTCTCTCCACTGCATTGCAGAGGGACAGAAAAACGGCGGCAATGTTGCATTTATTGATGTTGAGCATGCACTCGATCCGACATATGCGGCGGCTCTCGGTGTTGATGTTGATTCACTCCTCGTTTCACAGCCCGACACGGGTGAAGACGCTCTTGAAATTGCAGAGGCGCTCATCCGAAGCGGTGCGATTGATGTTATCGTAATCGACTCTGTTGCAGCTCTTGTTCCAAAGGCTGAAATTGAGGGCGAAATGGGTGACAGCCATGTAGGTCTGCACGCAAGACTTATGTCACAGGCACTGCGTAAACTCGCAGGCGCAATTTCAAAATCAAACTGCGTTGCAATCTTCATCAACCAGTTGCGTGAAAAAGTCGGTGTTGTTTACGGCAACCCCGAAGTAACAACCGGCGGTCGTGCGCTCAAGTTCTACAGCTCCGTTCGTATTGATATAAGAAGAGTTGAAACCCTTAAATCAGGCGGTGAAATGGTCGGTTCACACACAAGAGCAAAGGTTGTAAAAAACAAAATTGCTCCTCCGTTCCGTGAAGCTGAATTTGATATTATGTACGGTGAAGGCATTTCCCGTGAAGGCGAACTTCTTGACCTTGCCGTAAAGGCTGAGGTTGTTCAAAAAGCAGGAGCATGGTTCAGCTATGACGGCAGACGACTCGGACAGGGACGTGACAAGGTCAAGGAACTTCTCAAAACCGACAAGGAGCTTGCTGCTGAAATTGAGAAGAAACTCTGGGAAAATATTGACAAGCTTTATGAACGCAAAAAGCCTACTCCAAAGGTAAAAATTACCGAAGTTCCGTCTGCAAACCAAGAAATCAAGCCTGATTCTGCGGATAAGACAGACAAAAAGAGCGGTGCAAAAATTGATGTTCTGGTTGACGATTGATGCTTATAACCGCAGTTGAACCACGAAGAAAGGCGATGTGTGCGCTCTACATTGACGGCGAATATGTTATGAATCTTGACGCACGCACAGTTATTGAAAACCGATTTGATGTCGGCAGAGAGATTGATGACGATGAGCTGCACGAGATCATCAGGCTAAGCAATGAGCGCCGTGCAAAGGAAAAGGCTTTGTGGCTTATTTCCTATCGTGACCACTCAAAAAAAGAACTCACCGACAAAATCAAACGCACCTGTGACGAGGAATCGGCGGAAAAGGCTGTTGAGCGAATGGAAGAACTCGGTCTTGTAAATGACGAAAACTTTGCAAGACGATATGCCGAACAGCTTTTGTTTTCAAAACATAATGCTCCGAGAGGTGCGGTAAGACAGCTTGTTCAAAAGGGAATTGACCGTGAACTTGCAGAAGAGATTATCGAAGAAATCGACTTTGATCCGTGTGACGGAATAAGGGCGGTTATCGACAGAAAATATAAAAACATAAATGATGAAAAAATAAGGCGAAGAGCCGTTGCCGCTCTGCAAAGGCTCGGATACGGATGGGATGACATTAAAACCGTCCTCAGAGAATACACAGAGGAAGACTGATTATGAATTATAAAGTAGGCATTGTATCACTCGGTTGTGCAAAAAATCAGGTTGACGCCGAGATGCTTTTGTACACACTCAAGAACAGAGGATTTATTATTGTGAACGATCCGGCAGATGCGGACGCAGTAATTGTAAACACCTGTGGATTTATCGAAAGTGCAAAGCAGGAAAGCATTAACGAAATTATCGAACTCGGCAAGCTCAAGGACGAGGGCAAAATCAAGGCAATCATCGTAACAGGCTGTCTTGCTCAAAGATATAAGTCGGAAATTTCCGAACAGCTTTACGAGGTTGACTCGGTTATCGGAATCGGTGCTAACGAAACTATCGCAGACATCGTTTTGGAAACACTTGACGGACAGAAGTGCGAAAGCTTTCCCGACAAGGTTTGTCTGCCGCTTGAGGGCGGAAGAATTCTTTCAACTCCCCCCTACACCGCTTATCTCAAAATTGCCGAGGGTTGCGACAACCGTTGTTCCTACTGTGCAATTCCGATGATTCGAGGAAGATTCCGCAGCAGAGATATTGAAGATGTTGTAAAAGAAGCGGAAGGTCTTGCTGAGCGTGGAGTCAAGGAACTCAATGTCATTGCTCAGGACACAACCCGTTTCGGTGAGGATAAATACGGCAAACCGATGCTTGCAGAGCTTCTCAGAAGACTTTGTAGGATTGACGGCTTTAAATGGATAAGGGTTCTCTACTGCTATCCCGACCGAATTACAGACGAGCTTATTGACACAATTGCAAGTGAAGATAAGATTGTAAAATATATGGATATTCCACTCCAGCATTGTAACAAGGATATTCTCCGCAGAATGAATCGTCACGGCGACAGAGAAAGCCTTACTGCACTCATGAACAAGATTAAGGATAAAATTCCGAATGTAATCTTCCGCTCAACCTTTATTACAGGTTTCCCCGGTGAAACCGAGGAGCAGTTCAATGAGCTTGCAGAGTTTGCCGCCGATATGAAGTTTCAGCGACTCGGCTGTTTTGCCTACTCTCCCGAGGAGGACACAAAGGCAGCTGAAATGCCCGACCAAATTGACGAAGAAATCAAGCAAAAGCGTGCCGATATTATTATGGAGCATCAACAGCAGGTTATGGCTGAATACTGTGAAAGCCTTGTTGGCAAAGAGATTGAAGTTCTTGTTGAAGGCTTTGACAAGCTTGCCGAATGTTTCTTCGGCAGAAGCTATGCCGACGCCCCCGAGGTTGACGGCTGTGTATTCTTCACCTGTGACGGTGAAAAGCCAAAGGCAGGAGATTTTGTCAAGGTGCGTGTAACCGATTACACAGGCTGCGATCCTGTCGGTGAATTTGTCGGTAAAATCGCCTAAGTGACTAAAAGACTCAGCAATTTCACAATATTTAACTTTGAAAGGCACATAAAATGAACTTACCAAATAAACTGACAGTAGGACGAATAATTCTTGTTCCGTTCTTTGTGGTGGCATTGCTTGCAAACTTTCCGCTCAACAATGCCGTTGCCCTGATTATTTTTATTGCGGCGTCACTCACAGATATGTTTGACGGAAAAATTGCAAGAAAAAACGGTCTTGTTACAGACTTCGGAAAATTTGCAGATCCGCTTGCAGACAAAATTCTTGTGCTTGCCGCCTTTCTGTGCTTTGTACAGCTTGGAATATGTGACTGCGTTGCGGTCATAATCGTGCTTTTCCGTGAATTTTCCGTCACCTCAATACGGCTGATTGCCGCCTCAAAAGGCAAGGTTGTCGCCGCTAATATGTGGGGCAAAGCAAAGACGGTTTCACAGATGATTGCTATAATTGCAGTAATTGCAATGCAAATCGTGATTGAACTGCCCGAAGTCGGACTTAATTTTATAAACACGGCAACATTTGAACCGATTTTCTTTGTGGTGGGAGAAATTCTCATCTGGATTTCGGTTGTATTCACAATCATTTCGGGCGTTGTATATATAATTCAAAACAGACAGTTTATTTCTCAGACCTGAGAACATACTCTCACGGTCTTGACAGGAGGATGATTGCGTGTTTAAAACCCTGAAATCGGATATTGATGCGGTTATGGAGCGTGATCCTGCCGCAAGGAGCAGAGCAGAGGTGTTTTTTCTCTACTCGGGTTTCAAGGCGGTGCGTTCTCACCGAAAAGCCAACTGGTGTTTGCGACACAACCTCAAGTTTCTTGCAAGGTGGATTTCTCAACGCAGTCGTCACAAGACGGGAATTGAGATTCACCCGGGTGCAACTATCGGCAAGGGACTGTTTATAGATCACGGAATGGGCGTTGTCATAGGCGAAACTACAATAATAGGAGACAACTGCACCATTTATCAGAATGTTACTCTCGGAGGAACAGGCAAAGAAACGGGAAAAAGACACCCCACACTCGGCAACAATGTGCTTGTCGGCTCGGGTGCAAAGGTTCTCGGTCCGTTCAAGGTTGGTGACAACGCAAGAATTGCCGCAGGTGCGGTTGTTTTAAGCGAAGTTCCGCCGAATGCAACGGCTGTCGGCGTTCCGGCAAGAGTAGTAAAAGTCAACGGTGTTCGCAGTGAAACCCTTGACCAGATTCATGTATCGGATCCGGTTGCACTTGCATTGTGCAATCTTGAGCATAAAATTTTTGAACTTCAAAAACAGCTTGATGAGCTGAAAAAGGAAAATGTAAAAAGTGAGGAATAGCAAATGATTTTATATAATTCTCTCGGACAGACAAAGCAGGAATTTGTACCGCACACACCCGGCAAGGTTAATATGTACACCTGCGGTCCTACTGTTTATCACTATGCCCACATCGGCAATCTTCGCACCTATATTATGGAAGATGTTCTTGAAAAGTATCTTCGTTTTTCGGGTTATGATGTAAACCGTGTAATGAACATCACAGATGTAGGTCATCTTTCAAGCGATGCCGACACAGGCGAGGATAAGATGCTTTCAGGCGCAAAGCGTGAGCATAAAACTGTTATGGAGATTGCAAAGTTCTACACAGACGCATTTTTTGCCGACTGCGAAAAGCTCAACATCAAGCGTCCCGATGTTGTAGAGCCTGCAACAAACTGCATTGACGATTTTATTAATATGATTTCCGTTCTGCTTGAAAAGGGCTATGCCTACATTGCAGGCGGCAATGTTTACTTTGACACTTCAAAGCTCGACAACTACTATGTGTTCGGCAATATGAATGAGGATGACCTTGTTGTCGGCGTTCGTGACAGCGTTGAAGAGGACGAAAACAAGCGTAACAAGGCTGACTTTGTTCTCTGGTTCACAAAGTCAAAGTTTGACTCACAGGAGCTCAAGTGGGAAAGTCCGTGGGGCGTAGGTTATCCGGGCTGGCACATCGAATGCTCGTGCATCAGCTATAAGCATTGCGGTGAATATCTTGACATTCACTGCGGCGGCATTGACAATGCTTTCCCCCATCACACAAACGAAATTGCACAGAGCGAGGCTTTTCTCGGTCACAAGTGGTGTCCGTACTGGTTTCATGTACTTCATCTCAATGATGCAAGGGGCAAAATGAGCAAGTCAAAGGGCGGTTTCCTTACAGTTTCACTTCTTGAAGAAAAGGGCTACAATCCGCTTGTTTACAGAATGTTCTGCCTCCAGAGCCACTACCGCAAGCCACTCACATTCTCATATGACAACCTTGACAACACAGCCACAGCCTACAACAAGCTTGTAAAGAGAATTTCCGCTCTTTCAAGGGACGGCGAGCCTGATATGGCAAAGGCTGAGGAGCTTACAAAGGGATTTAGAGAGGCACTTGACAACGACCTCAACACTTCTCTTGCTCTCACCTGCGTTTATGATGTTCTCAAGGCTGACGCAGACGATGCAACAAAGCTTTATGTAATCGGCGAATTTGACAAGGTGCTTTCACTCGACCTTACAAAAGTTCCCGAAAGCAACAAAGCGGACGCTGACGATGACTTTGCCAAGGAAGTTGAGGAGCTTATTGCACAGCGTACAAAAGCCCGTGCCGAAAAGGATTGGGCGACAGCCGACGCTATCCGTGACAAGCTTAAAGAGATGAAAGTTGTTGTCAAGGACACAAAAGACGGCATTGAATGGCATGTTGAGGGTTAACTTGACTGCTATCGCCCAATGAACGCACCTAATTAAAACAAAATATGAATAAATAAAAATCCCCTTCATATAAATTTGGTATGGAGGGGATTTTATGCGTTTGTATATCATAACAAAACGAAATCTAATATCAATCGGATTCTGTCTTTTAATCGGAGTGCTTGCAGGGGCAATTGCAGTCACATCAACCGTTCGAGCCGTTCAGAGTGCGGCTGCTCAGCGTGAAATTCCCATTTACTATGTTGACACGGACAAAAAGCAGGTTGCCCTGTCGTTTGATGCGGCATGGGGCAATGAGCAGACAGAACAACTGCTTGAAATTCTCGACAAATACAAGGTGAAATCAACATTTTTCCTTGTGGGCGACTGGGGTAAGAATTATCCCGACAGCGTAAAAGATATTGCAAAGCACGGTCACGATGTGGGCAATCACAGCAACACCCATCCGCATATGACACAGATGTCATCGTCCGATATGGTCGGTCAGATTCAGTCTTGCAACGAAAAAATCAAGGAGCTTACGGGCAAAACTCCCACCCTGTTTCGTGCCCCATACGGCGATTACAACAATGATGTTGTAAAGTCGGTCAACGGCTGTAATATGTATTGCGTGCAATGGGATGTCGATTCGCTCGACTGGAAAGATCCGACTCCCGAGCAGATAAAGCAGAATATTATGAAAAAAATCAAGAACGGCAGTATTATATTGATGCATAACGGTGCAAAAAATACCCCCGAAGCATTGCCTACGGTAATTGAGGCAATCAAGTCCGAGGGCTACGAAATCGTTCCGATTTCGCAAATTCTGCTCAAAGGCGAATACTACACAGATGTTGACGGCAAAATGTGCAGTAAAACCGCCACACAACCGAGTTCGTAAGTAAAGAATATTTATAAATACTGCTACAGATTATACACTATTTTAATTACATCAAAACATTTTAGTAAAACAAATCATTTCATCAAAGCGGGCGAACGAGGTTCGCCGCTACAAAATAGCAATAACTTTCATACAAAAAACAGACTGACAGATTATCAGTCTGTTTTTTAATGCAATCATCATTTTCTTGCAATGTTAAGAATATTTTCCCACCATTCATTAGATAATATTATTGAATAGGTTGTGAGAAAACTTTCCACTATTAGCAAACGAATGAGTATGACAAATAGTATTGTTAAAAATAAATCCAATGCCATTACTAAACATATATTTAAAATATTACCGTATTCTGCATATTTTAACCTTAAAATAAATGTCGGTACTACAACATATACAACTAATGAACATTAAGTCAAGAGGTATCACAAACAACGATATAATTGAATTCAGCACATCATTATGACAAACAAAATCTATTGACCAAGTAACAAGTAACAAATAAAAAATTAATACCTTTGCAAAATCAAGTATTGTAAACCCAATCGTAGATGTAACTTTTACTGATTTGAATGAATTTTTCCGAACTAAATAGAAAGATATAAGAAAAGTAATAATTAATAAAACCGCAAATATTAAATAGCAATTGTTAACAATGAAATCAGCAAATACTTCGGCTACTCTATTACTTCCACACAGATAAAATAAAAATGCAATAATTGCAAAACCACAATTACTAAATAAAATAATCATTGCGTACTCCTTAAATTATTTCTAATTAAAAAATCACTTAATGCAAAAGCAAGTTCTATAATTTTATATACTTTATTCACTTGAATTATACCTATATTGTATAAAATTGTCAACAAAAAGTTATAATATTATACTCACAAGGTATAATTTATGGAGCGGGTACGGCAAATGCAAAGAATTAAGGAACTACGAAAAGAAAAATCTATGAACCAAATTGCATTGGGAATGGAACTTAACTTTTCGCAAAAGATAATCAGCGAATATGAAAACGGAAAGGTTGAACCGAGCATTACAACGCTCAAAAAGCTTGCGTCAATCTTTAATACATCTGTTGATTATATAATTGAATATACGAACATCAGACAGCCGATTGACAAAATTGCACAGTCTAAACTTTCGGAAACGGAATGCGAACTTCTCAATGAATTTCGTTGTCTGCCAAAAGAAAAACAAAACATTGCCCTTGGTATCATTATGGGATTAAAGCACGGTTAATTGTAGCCAATATAATTTTATTCGTATCATGTTTGCACACGAAATGATTGGTAGCCTTGCGACCGCCGCCGGTGGCGGAAAAAGGGAACAATGCGCTGTCTGAAATAACGAGCAATAGGAAGCACATTTATGTGCAACGCATTGCGACTATATTTCAGACGGGAGAACACGGTTCGCCGCTACAGACAATGCATAACTTTCATCACATCAAAACAATTTTATTAAACATAAAGTTTCATCAAGGCGGGCGTCCAATGAACGCCCCTACATTTAAACAACAACTTTTATACAAACAAAAATCGCATCAGAGCTTTTTCGGGCATCTGATGCGATTTCTATATTATACTATTTTCTCGAATTGGTAACGGCGGCTCGCCGTAATTTTTCATTTTCAATTTTTAATTTTTAATTACTTGCCCTTCCCCATATCATCATATCTGTCCAGAAACGAAACTTTATTATCGCCTTGTTTATATGAAATAATCGTATCGAGGTTGACATTTTCAACGCTATGGAAAATGTTGCTTTCAATCTGGGGATTGATTTTCTTCAGATTTGCTATAAGCTGTTTGATTTCCTGTCGTTTTGAGCCTGTGTTGCTGTTCGGGGAACAGGTTGTGCAGGTGTCCGTAAAACGGCACGCACATTGAATGAAATTCAGCTTGTTGTAATCTCGCCAATGCTTGATTTCAGCCTCACGAACGAGGTAGAGAGGGCGGATAAGTTCCATTCCCTCATAGTTTGTGCTGTGGAGCTTCGGCATCATCGTCTGAACCTGACCGCCGTAGAGCATACCCATAAGAATAGTTTCTATAACATCGTCATAGTGATGACCGAGTGCGATTTTGTTACAGCCGAGCTGCTTTGCCTTTTTGTAGAGATAACCTCTCCTCATTCTTGCACAAAGGTAGCAGGGATATTTGTCAACATTGTAAACAGAATTAAAAATATCTGTTTCAAAAACAGTTATCGGAATGTTCAGCCTACGGGCATTGCTCTCGATTACATCACGATTTTCAACGCTGTAGCCCGGGTCCATTACAAGAAAAACAAGCTCAAACGGAAATTTATTGTGCCTTTTCAACTCCTGAAAAAGCTTTGCCATCAGCATTGAATCCTTACCGCCCGAAATGCAGACGGCAATTTTATCGTTCGGCTCAACAAGCTTGTACTCGATTATCGCCGCAGTAAATCTGCTCCAAATCGTCTTGCTGAACTTTTTGCGGATGCTTTTTTCAACATCGGTTGCATAGTCCTCATTCTCGAATTGACTTCTCAACCAACTGTAATAACCGCCCTCAAGATTCACGGCATTGAATCCGTCATCACGTAGATTTTCTGCAAGCTCGTCACTTATCTGACCGCTTTTGCAACAGAGGACAACAAGCTTGTCTTTTGGCAAAAGTGAATTATCCTCTTTGATTTTTGCAAGCGGAATATTCTTTGCACCGTCAATGTGGCCGTATTCAAACGAAATTTCATCTCGGATATCGACAAGAGTATATTCCTCGTCAAGCTTTCTCATCTGTTCTATTGTAATCTGATTGTTTTCCGATTTAAACATTCATAACCCTTCAATCTCTGTTTTTGCTGTTTTTTATTGCAACAATTGTTATATCGTCAAATTGCTCCGCATTTTCGGTAAAGTCCGTCAAAGCGTCATAAACTCCGTCACACACACCTTTTGCAGTCTGACCGGCATTTTGACAGGCAGACACAAGTCTTTCGTTGCCGAAAAATTCATTATCCGCATTTGTTGCCTCATTCACACCGTCGGTGTAAAGGCAAATTATATCGCCGTTTCCAAATTCAGCGCTGTTCACAACATATCTTGCATCATCAAACACACCGAGCATTATACACGGCTTACATTCTAAAAATTCAGCCTTGCCGTTGCTCACCGTAACAGGCTTGTTATGACCTGCATTTATGTACAAAAAGCTGTCGCTGTTTTTGTCAAAAATCACGGCAAATGCAGTTACAAACATTCCCTCGGGATTTGACGAACAGAGTTCCCTGTTGATTTCTTCAAATGCCCTGTCGGGTTCTGCATTTTCGGTCATTTTTTCGTGGATAAGAGTTTTTGCAAAAGCCATAAACATTGCCGCCGCAACGCCCTTGCCCGACACATCGCCGACTACGGCACATATTCTGCCGTCAGGCAATGCAAAGCAATCGTAAAAATCGCCGCCTACCTGTCTTGCAGACTCCATTCTTGCCGAAACATCAAAACAATCGGCAAAGACAACATTCTTTTCTCTCGCAATTATTCCGTACTGAATCCGCCTTGCAACCTCAAGCTCGGTTTCATTCTTAGCCTTTTCACTCGCAAGGGCGGAATTTTT
>ERZ779889.3066-NODE-3066-length-12687-cov-5.060323_pt1 | contig 12687 bp, 11 predicted proteins | sample MGYA00511030_ERZ779889 | MGnify/ENA primary metagenome ERZ779889 (study PRJEB29588, sample SAMEA2160616) | human gut metagenome | biome: human gut; feature: human-associated habitat; material: faeces | place: Denmark | collected 2008/2010 ...
AGAATAAATATAATTTTAATAATTATAACTTTTATATATAGATTATTGACAACTAGTAATATTTACAGTATAATTATATTACAAAATGGAAAGGAATGATACCGATGTTCTCTGTTTCACCTTGCAAAAACAGCATCCGCAATGCCAATCGGATTGCCCTTTGATAGCGAAAGGAGCTATTTATGAAATTAACAAAGAAATTAATATCCGTTATTTTAGCAGTTGTCATGCTGGTTTGCATGAGTACGAATGTGTTTGCAGCAAATATCGACGATAGTGCTTCTAATTTTATTAGAAATAGTATTAATGCCGAACTCATGGCAAAAGAAGACTCTGCTCAGCAGAAATATGATCACCTTATAGACGACTGGTCTGCAGACGATGACGTAGGTGATGATGATTTAAGGTATCCATCATTTTATGGTGGAGCATACCTCGACGAGGATAAAAACCTTGTTATACAAGTGACGTATCTTGACGATGATGTCAAGAAATATTTTGAAGACCGAATTGACACCAACGGCGTTGTATTTCAGGAAGTGAAGTATTCGTACAAAGAATTGCTTGATCAAATGGACGTTATAGTTCAAAACATGAGCTCAGGCGGTGCTTTGTCAGATATTAATGGGGCTGGAATTTCTTCAAAGAGTAATGGCATTAACATCTATTTTGACCCCAACTCCATAAGCACAAACTTTACACGCAGTAATTATGACGATATTCTATGGCTTGATAGCATTTCGTTCATAGAAAGTCAGCCTACAACGGCATGTGGTTCGGTTGAGGCTGGCTCTAGAATTGACGTTAATAATGGCTATCGAAGCGTAGGGTTTTGGGCTAAAGATGCTGATGGCAATCTTGGAATAGTAACAGCTCCGCACACAACGATGACGGTTGGAACGTCTGTGTCTATTGATTCTACTGTATTCGGCGAAGCTAGTCAGGTGTCTTTTGGCGATAAAGTTGATTGTGCATTTGTTAAGCGGACATCAACGGACTTCACAACAACAAGATATATTTCTGGCTTAGATATGTCTATAGTTGGTTACTCCAAAAACATCCTTGAAGGATCAACAATATATACCGTAGGTGCAAAAACTGGTGTTAATATGGGAACGGTGGAAAATTCTACATACGCCACAACATATAGTGGCGCAACAATATCGGATACTCTTCTTACGAGTAATATGGTTAATCATGGTGACAGCGGAGGAGTTGCTCTTAAGTACACTGAATCGATGATTTATATTGCTGGTATTATCATTGCAAAGAAAGGCACTGGGGACAGCCCAGCACCGGGAATTATATGTAAATATACGAACATAGTCAACGCACTTGATGTAAATATGTATTGATTTTTCTTTGTACAGCCACATATCTAACAATCAGCAAATGGTAAAGTGAGCTTGATAATCGGCATACTCTATTGTGCAATAACGACATGATTAGAAAGGATTCGTGGTATGAAAGAGGCTTATAAAGTGATGATTGTGATACTTTTGGTTATCTTAGCTATGCTAATGTGTTCCTGTCAATTGAAAGATGCGAAAAAATCTGACGATGTACCGTCAGAGAATTCCCAACCTAAAGACATTATTGTCAGCGACGAGACAGACAGTGAGAGTACAAATCAGCAGACTGTTTCTGACAGTTTTGAACAAGAAACCGATTTTCCGTCCACCTCGAAAAACGCGCCGGTCTCTGAATATGAAGAAAAAACTGTTAACATAGACGATTTTCCATATGGTACACGTCCTCTTGACAAAGATATAAACTACAACTCGGATGTTGTTTCTGTGGAGACTAGCGAGGAATTTGATGAAGTTGAGAGTAAAACCAAATACTTTTGCACAGTTTATAATCTCAGTGAGGATGAAATAGAGGTTGCAGGTACGTTTAATACTCACGCATATATTGGAGGCGGCGAGTGGATTGACGTTACATATGGAGACAGCTCCTTGGATGTGTTTGTTATTGCTCCGGGTAAAAGTGTAAAAATTCAATATTGGCTTACAGGGCTGCCTGAGGGAACTTACCGAATTGTAGGAAAGTTTTGGACATCTGACACGATAGAAACCCAATACTTTTCGTTTATGCAGTGAAGGAGATGTCTGATAAACAAGATATTTTGCCTCACATTCTATCCTATTTTTTGAGTATTTCGTTACAGAGAAAAAACATTTCAGAACTTCTTTGAAAGTTGCAACCAACGGCAATAAAATCGTACTTATAGAATGAAAGAACGTGTATAGCACTCTGCAGATTGCAGATGAGCTGCATGAATTTCAAATACTAATATAGGAGGCTAAATTGGCAATAATATCATTTACTGCTCGGAGTGGGCTTATGCGATGATCTGCTTTTTTCACCCTCTGTTTTTTGGCTCTGATTAAAGATTAGCAGGACGGAGAAACACGCGTCATTCATCTGACTGGATACTACAAATAGCCAAAATTTTAACATTTCCATTCAATCTTTAATATAGGTTATCCGCCGCTCAATACCGGGCGGCGGATGGTCTATATACCCTCGCCGTCCAAGGCGGCTTTTATCAACTAAGAAAAAATTTTCCTGCCAAACTGCAACAAAATGCCATACAAAATTGTATTATATATAAGCCCGCAAAAAAGCGGAAAAGCATAGGATTCATTCGCACCATAACCCCGTCACGAAAGGACTGATTCCATGAAAGCAATACAGAAGCTCATCAGCCTGATAACCATCCTTACAATAGCCGCAGTGCTGTGCGCCTGTGCCAATCAGGACAAGCAGGATATCCCCGAGGATACGCAGTCAATCGCTCCAATTGCCGATGAAGCCGAGCCCGAAATCACCCTCGAATACTTCTATACAAGCCATTTAAGCGAGGACAATTATATGACCGACGAAGACAAGCCGCCGGAGGAGTATCTTAAGGAGTCGCTTCTGACGAATGAGCGTTATTTGTGCCGCTATTTTGTAAAGCTTTATGAAACCGATTATTCCGAAGAAGAGCTGATAGAAAATGTATATCCCGGCCACTGGAGAACCGGAATCCCGCCGAAGAATCTTCCTAAGCCCATATGCACAACCACCCGCTGCCCCGACGGCGAAATCCCAACAAAGCCTTACGAATCAAACTTCCTGCCCGAAGGTTCCGAGATTCACATTCAGGATCCGTATGCAGGCTATGGGTTCGCGGCGGCGGTATATGATACCGACGACGGCAAAAAGATGACAATTTTAAGGTACACCTACTTTGCTTATAATGACGAGTATGGCGCTCCGGTGCCGCTGAGCAGAGCTCCTCAGGCTGTATGTGTCGATGAAGTAAAAAAATACTCCCCCGTGATGTATGTAACCACCGGTGATGGCGATGATATAACCTACAGGGCGGAATGTTTCGCTGCAAGATACTACTCCGACAGTCCGGATGTAACCAAGGCACAGCTTGATGAAATCCTCAAAGGTGCCGAGTACGCTGGAGAAATCAAAAGAGTTGAAAGCAGAAATATGAATGTCATCAGCATCTCCGAATCAAACTTCCTGCCCGTAGGCACCGAAATCTACACCTTGGGCAAGGAGGCAATAGCAGTCCTGCCCGAGCCGCATCTGCATGAGGAGAGCGGAAGGTACATAGTTGCAGTTAAGCTGTTTAAATCCGGCTCCCGCATTAATTATGCCGACGCTGTAAAGCTTATCAACGGCAAAGCCGACGACAGCAGCGAATTTATAGTGCTGCCGGAATCACGTAAAAATGAGGATGATAATCCCGCCGACCTGCCCATCGCCGACCCTCAGCCGGAGGAGGAAACCGACCCGCAGGATGATATTCCCGAAAGCGAACCCCAAAGCAAGGCAACGGAGGACATCTCCACCGCGGATAATCTCAGCGCGGATTCGGTTATCACCCTGCCGGGCGGTAAAACAATCAAAATAAGCGATATCGAGCGGGTAGTTCTTTTCACCAACAACCCCATGGAGCCCGACCCGGAGGTTGCCGATACCGAAGATATTATAAAGGTACTCTCTGCACTCAACGAAATGAAGCTTGGCGAGCCTGAAACCGGCGGCTGGGTCGGCGGCAACACCATTGTTATATATTCAGGCGGCGAGCGCTTTAGTCAGATAGCCATAGGCGATGATGAAATCTTCCTTGTGGACAGCTTGGATGACAATACCAAGGGCGTCTACCCGGTAATCTCGGGCGGGCTTAGCTATGATGAATGGAAGGCACTTTTCGGGGCAAATGATGAATAATTAATCTTATGATTTTACGAATATTCCGCACAAAAACCTCCGATAGGGACAATCCCTTATCGGAGGTTTTTATTCTGCATCATTTTTCTTGGAGAACAGCTTCTCCACCGCGCCATCATCCTCCAAAATCCACTTGGTAACAGCGTAATGCTCGGTCGAGCGCCAGTCGGTCTTTTCTATCCCCTTCTGCGAAAGCTCGTAGATGACCGCACCCGGGTAAGCCATAACTATCGGCGAGTGGGTGGAAATTATGAACTGCGAGCCAAGCTCCACAAGCTCACGCATCCGCACCAGCATACGAAGCAGCCTCATCGGGGATAACGCCGCCTCCGGCTCGTCCAAGATATACAGCCCATTGCCGCCGAAACGGTTTTCCATCAGCGCCATGAAGGCTTCGCCGTGGGAGCGATTGTGCAGGCTCACCCCGCCGTAGGAATCAAGCACCGGCGGCAGTGGGCATTTTATTTTATCCAGCTCTTCAAGATAGGTCGAGGCGTTGTAAAAGCTCTCCGCCCGCAGAAAGTAACCGTCCCGCTCGCGCGCACGCCTTGAAACGGTCAGCGAGGTGTGAAGCGGCGAATGGGTTTCGTTTGTGGAAAAGCAGTAGTTTTTGGTTCCGCCCTCGGGGTTGAAGCCGCACTTTACCGCAATGGCTTCAATCAGGGTTGACTTGCCCGCGCCGTTCTCCCCGCAGAATATGGTAACGGCGGAATCGAATCTTAGCTCCCTGTTGTCCCTTAACCATCTCACGGCTGGGATATCGTTAAGATACGACCCTGCGGGAAGCTCCCCTGTGAAGCGAATTTTGTCCATAAAAATTTTACATTGCATTTGGTCATCCTGCCCGCTTTAAGCCCTTGAAATCCTTCTGTTCTTCTGTTATAATGTCGGAGGATGAATTTAAAAGCTTGGCGTCGTTTCTGCGCTGGATTATCAGCATCGCTGCCCTGAATTTGTATATACCTATAAGCCCGAGAATAAGTGTCGCTATGTAGAAAAGCATTTTTCATTCCCCTTTTCGTTTTACTTTACTTCTATTATATTGTGTGCTTTGTACACTTATACGGACAAACTGCAGCAAATCGGCGGATGTTGATACATTTTTTTGTACTGATATCTCAAAAATCCGGTGTTTTATCCGGTATCGCCCCGTGAAGCAAGGGTCCTGCGCCCTCTGCTTATCATATAAAAAGGAAAAACAGTGCCGGGTATCCTCCGGCTTCAGATAGATAATATATCTCTGAGGTGATCTGATGAACATATTCGATTTGCTTGCGCTTATCGGCGGACTTTGCCTTTTCCTTTTCGGAATGAGTGTTATGGGCGATGCTTTGGAACGCAGAGCCGGCGAAAGGCTGAAAAAGATTCTTGCCAAGCTTACCAAAAACAAACTTGCCGGATTTCTGACAGGTCTTGGCGTCACCGCGATAATTCAAAGCTCCTCCGCAACCACCGTTATGGTCGTGGGCTTTGTAAACTCCGGAATCATGACGCTTAAGCAATCCATCAGCGTTATAATGGGCGCGAATATAGGTACTACGGCGACTGCCTGGATATTAAGCCTTGGCGGAATATCCAGCGATAATGTCTTTGTACGGCTTTTAAAGCCAACCTCCTTCACGCCGATTCTTGCCCTGATAGGCACCTGCCTTATGATGTTCGGCAAAACCAGCAAGAAAAAGGATTCAGGCACAATACTTTTAGGCTTTGCAACCCTTATGTTCGGAATGGACGCTATGTCCGGTGCGGTCGCGGGATTAGCCGAGCTGCCGCAGTTTCAGAAGCTGTTCGTCGCGTTCAAGAATCCTATTCTCGGAGTGATAGTCGGCGCGGTTCTTACTGCTGTAATACAGTCCAGCTCCGCCTCGGTAGGAATACTTCAGGCGCTGTCCTCGACCGGACAGGTCTCCTACGGCGCGGCAATTCCGATTATCATGGGTCAGAACATAGGCACCTGCATAACTGCCATCCTTTCCTCCCTCGGAACAAATAAAAACGCCAAGCGCGCGGCAGTGGTGCATCTTACCTTTAACGTCGCCGGTGCGGCTATATGGCTGACGGTTTTCAGTATCATATCATATGTATTCAAGCCCGCTGTTCTTGATACACCTGTAACATATCTCGGCGTGGCTGTGGCTCACTCGGTGTTCAATATCGCCTGCACCGCTATTATGCTTCCGATGTCGTCGCTGCTTGAAAAGCTTGCAATAAAGCTTGTCCCGGAAAACGACAAGAAGGATGTCATAGCCGAGCTGGACGAAAGACTTTTAGATACTCCGCCGATAGCCCTGGAGCGCTGTTCAAAGCTTGTATGCGACATGGCAAGCCTTTCGGCATCCGCCCTCAACACCAGCATGAGGATGCTCGAAAAATACGATTCCAGATCTGCTGATGCCATCCGCGAATCGGAGGAGAAAGCCGACCACTACGAGGATATTTTGGGAACCTACCTTGTAAAGCTGAGCCGCCACAGGGTCAGCGACAGCGACAGCGCAGCTATATCCAAGCTGTTAAAAGCGATAGGCGATTTCGAGCGCATATCAGACCACAGCGTGAACATCTTAGAATCGGCTGAGGAGCTTAAGGACAAGGAAATCCAGTTTACCTCCGCCGCCAAGAACGAGCTTTACACCCTTTGCAGGGCGGTTTCGGAAATCCTTTCGCTTTCATGCGACGCATTTATCAACAACGACCTTGAAGCCGCGCGAAACGTCGAGCCGCTGGAGCAGGTTATAGATAAGCTCCGCGATAAGCTCAGAAACGGTCATATCGTTCGTCTGAAAAACGGCGAATGCTCTATAGAAGTAGGATTTATCTGGTCGGATCTACTCACAAATCTCGAAAGAACCGCAGACCACTGCTCCAACCTCGCAGTATGCGTAATAGACGCCGCAAATAATAACATGAACCTTCACTCATCATTGAGACAGATGAAAGCAGACAGTACCTATTACAAAGAAAAGTACGCTGAATACGCAGAAAAATATCTGACCGAGGAAGAATAATAAACAACCACGACAAAAAGAAAAGGAGCGTCCCAACCATGTCAAAACAAATCAAGCTTATACACGGAATCGAATTTTCTGGAGCGGATAAGCTCAAAGCCGAATTCAAAACGGACGGCAAAAGCCTCACCACGACCCTTTCCGCCGAGGATTATTCTGCCTTCTTCCCGAAAGCGGCGGGAGCGCTCTTAGAACCGCTGTTCTTCTTTGCTGAGCTTCCCGCTGAAGAAAGCGGGAAGGATAGCGACGAATACAAGACCTATTATCTTGATAATTGCACCCTGCCGGTAATCAGAGCCATATTAAAGCGCTACGGCGGAATCCTGTACAGCGACGGCGTCATGCGGTTCGGCTTCGGCTCTCATAAAACCGATGATGAGGTTTATATGCAGGAATATCAACAGCTGAGCATCTACTCGCACAATATCTCTGCGTTCAGAAATATACTTTCCGAGCTTGGGTATTCTGAGAATCCAGCTGCTTCCACTCTTTGGGATATCATAAGCGAGGATGACCCAATATCCGGCGAATCGGTGGAATGCGATGGCGAAACCGCCGCCGATATGATAGACAATCTTCGGGAGCTTGGGCTTTATCAGGCGGAATAGCGCATATATCGCGCGCAATACTAATTTTCGTCTAAAGTGAATAGGAACTGCTCGGGCAACCCGCATAAAAGCAGGCACAAAACCGCTATACGATGGGTTTTTGCACCTGTTTTTATGACCATGCATGGTCTGAACACTTTTAGACGAAAATAAATATAACAGCGCAGATGAATCACAAAAATCAAATAAATGCAAATCGGGGAGGATATCGGCTTATGCCTTTACCCTCCCCTTTCTGCGATGAAAGAAACATGAATAGAAGAATACTCAGATAGAAAAACGTCGCTCGCAACGGCGTTATTGAGTTCTTCATACATAATACAACTTAGACGGGTGAAATATTGCAATATTTTTCGTAGAATATATTACTCCTGCTCCAAGTTGACAATACCTTGGATATCTCTCCCACCGTAAAAAATACGCACTATGCTGACCGCCATGCTTTCACCATCAACAGCATAAAATATTACAAAATTATCCGCATATGCCTTCCGGATATTCATGCTTTTCCAAGGCTCCCAATCAACACAGGCATACCGCATTGGCATATAATCCAACGCTCGTATCATCATCCTTATGCGATTCACTTGATTTTTGGCGATTGCCGGTTCTTTGAGCATGAATGCAATATAGGAATATATCGCCTTGATATCGTCAACAGCTTCCGCCGAATAAATGATAGAATAATTTTCCTTCATATTCCAAAATTCCGCGAAAGTTCGGCGTCAAGCTCTTCCTGCGTGTAAGTTTCGCCGGATTTTATGGACTTGATTCCCTTTGCTATTTCGGTGTCAAGCTCCTCCCGGCTCATTCCGCCGATGGCTTTGGGCTTTGCATCCGGCAGCTTAATCTCAAAAGGAATTCCCCTTGTAAGCACAATCTGACTGTAAAGCATTTGAATCGCGCCGGATGGAGATATTCCAAGCTGAGAAAGAATCTGCTCGGCATTTTCCTTTAAGCCCGAGTCAATGCGGGCATATACCGCTGATGTGTTTGCCATAATATCACGCTCCTTGATTGTATTATACCCCATTTTAACGTCAATTGCAAGCGTTTGCAAGCATTTTGGCTATCTGGCGATATACTTTTGCACAAAAACCGCGCCCCTCGGCAAATTTACAGCCAAGGGGCGCACATATCATTAATTTTACTTCGCAAACGGATTGTTGAGCACCGAAACAGCGTCGGCAATGGTCTTTTCAAAGGCCTCCCTGCCGTACTTATCAACGTCCGACTTACTCTTTTCGCCGTGGGTTAAGCAGCCCGCGCCGCCGATACATCCGCCGACGCAAGCCATGCCCTCGATAAAGTTGGCGTCAAGAACGTTCTTGGACTTCTTGAGAAGCGCCATCCTGCAAGCCTCAATGCCGTCGCAGGATATCGCCTTAAGCTCGAAATCGCCGTCCAGTCCCTGCTCCTTAAGACCTTCCACAACAGCGTCGGAAAGTCCGCCGCAGCGAGCAAAGATTCTTCCGAAGTAGCTGGCGTTGTCCAGAACTCCCTCTTCAAGGGTGGTTATGTCGATGTCCTTGGAGTCAAACAGTGCCTGAAGCTCCTCGAAGGTCAGAACCGCGTCGACGTAGGGCTTTACCTCCTCGCGCTGGATTTCCATCTTCTTTGCGGTGCATGGACCGATGAAGATGATTTTGGCGTTGGGAGTGGTGTCCTTTATGTACTTGGCGATAGTAGCCATCGGCGATAGGTTGTGCGAAACATATGGCTTAAGCTCCGGGAAGCTCTTTTCAATGTAGCTGACAAACGCCGGGCAGCAGGAGCTTGTTAAGAAGCCTTTCTCCGCAAGCTCGCGCGATTCTGCCTGGGCAACCATGTCCGCACCTAACGCTGCCTCGACAACGGTGTGGAAGCCAAGCTCCTTAAGTCCGGTTATAACCTGACCTAACTTGGCATAGGTGAACTGGCTGGATATCGAAGGCGCAACCACTGCGTAAAGACGGTAATTTCTGCCCTGCTGGCTCTTTTTAAGAAGGTCGATGACGTTGAGCATATATGACTTGTCCATGATAGCTCCGAACGGGCACTGGTAAACGCACGCGCCGCAGGAAATGCACTTGGAATTGTCAATGGTAGCCGCCTTGTGCTCGTTCATCGAGATGGCTTTTACCTTGCAGGCGTTCTGGCAGGGACGCTTGCGGCTGACAATGGCAGTGTAGGGGCAGACCTTGGAGCAGGCTCCGCACTCTTTGCATTTCGACTTGTCGATGTGCGCCACGTGATTCTCGTCGAACGAGATAGCGCCGAAGCGGCAGACATCCTCACACCGGTGAGCCAAGCATCCGCGGCAGGCGTTAGTGACTTCGTAGCCGCCGACGGGACATTCGTCGCAGGCGATGTCTATGACTTCGATGACGTTGGGATTCTCCTTGTCCCCGCCCATAGCAATCTTGACGCGCTCGGCAAGTATCGCACGCTCCTTATAAACACAGCAGCGCATGGTAGGGGTGTTTCCGGGGACTATTATTTTGGGAATGTCCAGAAGATTGTCAAATAGCGTGTCCTTCCACGCCTGGCGAGCAACCTCGCGGAGCACCTTGTATTTAAGGTGCTGAACTTTGGTATCAAATTTTCTCATATTATCCTCGCATATTTATTAGATTTGCCCGCCGATTGCGGCGGAAAGAATACAAATGTAAGCTCTTATCACACTTTTAAGAGCAAAAAACTAAAAGCTTTAGAGCCGGCCTTTCTCGAGAAGGCTATAAGTATTGCTTCGCAAAACTTTGGCGGGGTCGAGGGGCAGCGCCCTCGCAGAGTCAAGGGACAGCGTCCCAAGTCGCTCCCCGCAGGGAGCGAAATCCCCAGCGAAGCAAAGTGCAGGATGGGTAGAGCATTACTTTCGGTCTTACGCCCGAAATAAATGCAAACAGTCCGGTGGACTGTTTTTCAGTGGGGAAACCACCGTAAGGGGTTTTTTATGGGCGCGCAAGCGTCCATGACTGCACACACTTTCCAACTAAGCAGAATGAAAAGCCACCAACCTCACGTATAGCTCACGAAATAAATTTCCGCATAACCGTCAAAGTAATACAAACTCCGACATCCTCCATACGTGAGCCAGCCAACCATCCCGAAAAAATCAGAAATAGCTAACCTTAACCCTCTTGCCCATCTTAATCAGACACTTAGTCAATTCCTCAACCAAATTCATCTTAATGCTGAAATTAATAGGCAGATCGGGGTTCTGATGCGCCGGATTTATCGCCCTGCCGACATAGAAATTGATGTCGGTAGCCTCCTCAAACAGCAGGCGCGAAATCAGCGAAGCACCGTCCCGCTTAAAGCTCCAATGCTCGTAGCTTTCGTTGTTTTCAAGATAGTCGCGGGCGTATTCAAGCACCTTGTTCACCGTTATAACACCCTCGGTTACAAGGTCAACACCCTCGATTTCGGCAATCGGCGGAACGTCCGAGCGCTCGAAGTTAAGGCTCGCCTTGACCGGCTTGCCTAAGTACTTCGCCGCGATTGATGAGGTAGTGCCGCCGCAGACAATGTGCTTGCCCTCTTTTGAGAAGAACAGCGACATCATTCTGTTGCAGTCGTCGCGGTTAGAGGGCGGACCGAACAGGATGTTCATCGGCTCGCGGTGGCGGATTCTTACTACGCACGCGGTAGCATCGTCCCCCGGCTGACCGCCGTATAGCTTATTGCACTCGTCGACTAAAACGGTCGAGAGGTTCTTTGCGGTGTAGCCGACTATCGAAAGCGGTTCTAAGAACTCGATAATATCCTCCCGCTTCCAGCCGAAATTGAAGGCTGAGCCTATTCCGGCGTGAGGGCAGCCGTCGCTCATGGCGACGAACACGTCATCCTCACGAAGCTTAATCGTGGAGCGTAAGATCTTCTTTCCGCCGATGTTCATTTCGGTGGTGGGATAGTCGTAGTTTGCACCGTCGCGGAATAGTATCATCTTTGGGTTGTCGTACTGGATGAGCTCGGCGACGTCGTTGTTTATAAGATGGATAATCGTAAAGGTGGAGTAGGCAACGCCCCGCACCGAGCATATCGGCAGGGTGGCGGCAATCGTTTCGACGCAGTCCTCCAGCGATAAGCCCTCCGCCATCATGGTGGAGATGATTTTCGAGGTCAGGGTAGAAAGTATGCTCGCCTTAACTCCGCTTCCCAAGCCGTCCGCCAAGACTATGACGGTAGAATTCTCGCCCTCCGAGACGATGTCAACATGGTCGCCGCAGAGCTGCTCGCCGTAGTGGTTTATGCTTTTCCAGCCTATGTCAGCACACAAATCATTCATCGGCAATGCTCTCCTTCAGTTTTGAAAGCGCAATCTTTGTTTCGGCGGCAGTCTCGCCAAGGAGCGAGGCTATCTCCTGAACAATGCGCATCTGCTTGTCAACCACCTTGTCGGCGATTTCGATTGTCTGACGGCTTATGCTCTCCTTCTTTTCGCGCTCGGTCTCCTCGTCGGTGACGTCGCGCATAATGCAGATTAGCACGTGATATTCGCTGTCATAAATTACCGTCTGCTCAACGTATTTCTTGTATTCGGCGAGATATACCCGCTCATCGCGGACGCTTCTGCCAGACTTCAAGACTTCCATAAACACCTTGGGGTCGAGGATTCTTATGACCTGATCACCTAAAATATCGGATGCTGAGCGGATGTTCATTATCTTTCTGGCGGCGGTGTTTATCTGCTGAACCTCCAAATTCTCGTTCAGCACGATGATTCCGTTCGGCGTGTTGCCGACGATATTGTCGGAGAAGCTCTCCGCCTTGTCCTTTAAGAAAGGCAGACACATCGAAATTTCCGCCTTGCCCTGATAGATGGCAATAGCCTTCTCGCGGCAGGGGTTGTAGCC
>ERZ779889.3070-NODE-3070-length-12684-cov-8.887323_pt1 | contig 12684 bp, 11 predicted proteins | sample MGYA00511030_ERZ779889 | MGnify/ENA primary metagenome ERZ779889 (study PRJEB29588, sample SAMEA2160616) | human gut metagenome | biome: human gut; feature: human-associated habitat; material: faeces | place: Denmark | collected 2008/2010 ...
GGCGCTGAACGCGCCACGGCGCATCCGCGCCGTCTCGGAGAGATAGACTCCTCCGAGAACGCCCGGCTGACCCTCGGCATAGCCGAGCTGGACCGCATCCTCGGCGGAGGCGTCGTCCCCGGCTCCCTCGTGCTGATAGGCGGCGAGCCCGGCATAGGCAAATCCACCCTGAGCCTCCAGATACCCCTGAGCTGCAGTGGAATCAAGACGCTCTATGTCAGCGGCGAGGAGAGCGCAAGGCAGGTCAAGATGCGCGCCGAGAGGCTCGGTGGCGATGACGGCAACTGCTACATTCTCTGCGAGACCCGCATGGAGGACGTGCTCGCCGAAGCCGAGGCCATGCAGCCGGGCCTGATGATAGTCGACTCCGTGCAGACCATGTACACCGACACCCTTGACTCCGCCCCCGGTTCGGTCAGCCAAATCAAGGAGGTGGCGGCGCTCCTGCTCAGATTCGCCAAGCAGAGCGGCGTCCCCGTGATACTCATAGGCCACATAACCAAGGACGGCTATATCGCCGGACCGAAGATTCTGGAGCATATCGTCGACGTGGTGCTGCAGTTCGAGGGCGAGAACCGCGGGGCCTACCGCATCATGCGCAGCATCAAGAACCGCTTCGGCTCCACTTCCGAACTCGCGGTGTTCGAGATGACCGGAAGCGGCCTGCGCGAGGTCGCCAACCCGTCGGAGATGCTGATTCCCGTCCACGAGGCCGGCCTCAGCGGTACGGCAATATCGGCTATGCTCGACGGCAACCGCTCCTTCCTCTTCGAGGTCCAGGCCCTCGTGAGCTCGGCGGCCTACGGTACGGCGCAGCGTTCGGCGACAGGGTTCGACATACGGCGGCTCAACATGCTGCTGGCGGTGCTCGAGAAGCGCGCCGGTTTCAAACTCAGCGCCAAGGACGTGTTCCTCAACATGGCAGGCGGCATAAGGGTGAACGACCCCGCCTGCGACCTGGCCGTGGTTGCCGCCGTGCTCTCCTCGAACTTCGACTTCGCGATACCTGCCGACATCTGCTTTGCGGGAGAAGTCGGCCTCAGCGGCGAGATACGTCCGGTCTCCCAGACCGACAGACGCATCGCCGAAGCGGCCCGTCTCGGTTTCAGGCGCATCTACATATCTTCATATTCCAAGACTGACCTGCCCGTCAAGGGCATTGAGGTGCTGCGGGTGTCCGATGTGCCCGCGCTGGTCAGGTCATTGTTCAAGACAGCTTAGGAGACAATGGAAATATTCTACTCTCAGGACATAGACGGCACGCAGCTGCGGCTCGACAGGGAAGAGTCCGGCCATTGCGTCAGAGTGCTCCGCCACAGGCAGGGCGATGAGATTTCGGTGATGGACGGACGCGGAACCCTCTATGAATGCCGTCTGACCGTGGCCGACCCCAGGGAGGCGGTCGCGGAGATAGTCTCCCGGATTCCCGGCTTCGGCGCGGTGCCCTACAGGCTCACGATGGCTGTCTGCCCCACGAAGAATATCGACCGTTTCGAATGGTTTGCGGAGAAGGCCACGGAATTCGGAGTGGACACCATAATCCCGGTGATAGGCGACCGTTCCGAGCGCAAGGTCCTGAAGCCGGAGCGTCTGCAGCGCATTCTGCTCTCGGCCGCCAAGCAGTCGCTGAAGGCCGCCGTGCCCGTGCTGGCTGACACCGTGAGCGTCAGGGAGTTTCTGGAGTCCGAGGCTCCGGTGGGCTGTCTGCGTCTGATCTGCTGCTGCTTCGAGCCGGAGGGCGGGCGCAAGACTGTCCGTGAGGCTCTCGAGATAGCTCATCCCGATGCGCCGATAATGGTGCTGATAGGGCCGGAGGGTGATTTCTCCGACGAGGAGCTGAAGGTCGCGATGGACGGCGGATGGATACCCGTCTCGCTCGGCCCCAGCCGTCTCCGTACCGAGACCGCCGCCCTTGCCGCCGTCGCCGCCGTCTATTTCGCCAATATCTGATATTTTGCTGACTTGCAATCTGCCGTCGCCGGAGCTCGTCCTCCGTCAGTAGGAACCACCGCACAACCCTATACTGCCGGCAGGCTGACTCCGCCGCGGCAGTCTCCTTATATAGCAAGATTAATCCGTTCAGCTAGATTCTGGCAGGTCCGCTGTTGCAACTGACTTGCAATCTGCCGTCGCCGGAGCTCGCCCTCCGACAGTAGAAGCCATCGCACAGCCCTATACTGCCGGCAGGCCGACTCCGCCGCGGCAGGTTTCTGTGTTCCGGTGTGATTTGCAATCTGCCGCCGCCCTGCTGCAACAGTGACTAGGGGCGGATGACCTCCACCTCGCCCTTGAGCCCCAGCTTGATGATCTGCGAAGCCCGGCCGGTCGCGTTCCTGCCGCAGGCTTTGGGCACCACGTAGTCCACCGCCGAGAGAATCTCCTGCGGGATCTCGTCGAAACTCAGCGGCGAAGGATTCCCGGAAACGTTGGCCGACGTGCTCACCAGAGGCTTGCGAAGTCTCCGCACCAGTTCGCGGCAGAACGCGCCGCCGTCGCTCTCGGGAGCGTCCGAGAGAGCCAGCGGGATGCGTATGCCCACGGACCCGTCTTCTGCGACCACGTTGGGGGCGAGGTACTGGGCTCCCGGATAGATGATGGTCATGGGCGCGTCGTTCACCTCCACGAGGTCGATTGCCACCGAGGGGATTTCACGCACATATTTCGCGACCATGTCGAGGTCCGAGGCCAGCACTATCAGGGACTTTGCCCCCGCCCTGTGCTTTATTGCGAAAACTTTCTCCACGGCCTTTTCGTTGCAGGCGTCGCAGCCTATGCCCCAGACCGTGTCGGTGGGGTAGAGTATGACTCCGCCGTCGCGCAGCACGGCCACGGCCTCGTCGATTATCTTCCTGATGTCCATTATAAACTGTCTTTATCGAACAATTTGCCACGTTTTCTCCAGTAGAATATCATCAGCCAGCCGATCAGCATGCCGCCGAGGTGGGCGAAGTGGGCCACGCCCGCAACGGTGCCGGTGACTCCGGTCAGCAGCTCGATCGCTGCGAACACTATCACCATCCATTTGGCGCTGAGCGTCACGGGAGGGAAGAGCAGGGTCATCTTCGAGGCGGGGAACAGCATCGCGTAGCCTATCAGCACACCGTAGATCGCTCCTGAGGCGCCCACGGTCGGGGTGAGCTTGATCACCGCGATGTTCTGCAGCGCCACGCTGTTGCCCAGGGCCGCGCCTTCCATGAACGACTGCATCTGCAGGAACTCGACACCCAGATGCAGGCCGGCGGCGCCCAGTCCGCAGACGAAGTAGAAGAGCAGGAATTTCTTCGAGCCTATGATGTTCTCCACCACGCTGCCGAACAGCCACAGAGTGTACATGTTGAACAGGATGTGCCAGAATCCGCCGTGCATGAACATATGGGTCAGGACCTGCCACCAGTGGAAATACCGCGAGGTGGGGTAGAAGAGGGCGAACTCCGCCGTCATGAACTCACGGTTGATCAGAGTCGCGATGAATACGATGATGTTGAGGATTATGAGGTTTCTCGTCACGGGAGGAGTCCCTCCCAGAAAGCCTCTGTTTTCACTTCCGTAGTTTCCGTAGTAATAAGGCATTTTCCAGTTTCTAAAATGTCGTTGTCAGAATAATTTGTCTATGTCGCCGAGGCTGATTATGCTCAGTATGCGGTGTCCTCTCGGCGTAAGTTCGGGGTTCTCGCATGCAAAAAGCGTGTCAATGATGCGTCCGGCCTCGGCGTGGGAGCTCAGCGGAGCGGCTCCTGCGGCCTCCAGAGTCGCGATTTTGCCCGCTATGCGCTGGTCCATGATGTCCGGCAGCCCTCCGGCGTCCTCTGACAAAATGTACATTATGTCACTGACAAGCTTCTCAACCTGTCCGCTCTCGCAGCTGAAACCTTCCGGCACTCCGCCCACCGCCACGGTGTCATTCCCGAAGGGCGTGATGTCGAATCCGAGCTTCGAAAGCATCTCCGCATGCTCGTCGAACAGCAGCCTCTGCGCTGCGCCTACCTTCACTTGCACCGGGAAGAGGGCTGTCTGGGTCACGTGCGAGCTGCCCTTGAGCAGCCGCAGGTTCCTGTCGTAGAATATGCGTTCGCGCGCCCTCGGCACGTTGACCACCATGACCCCGGAGACCACCGGCGTGAGTATGTATTTCCCGTGGACCGTGAGCACCCTGCTGGCGGTCGAGGGGTTGTCGTCGAAGAGCTTGCCGTAGTCGTCGCGCCTGTCGACGAACGAGGCGTAGCCGGCGCCCTCGCGGGGACTGTTTCCGGCTGACCCGCCGCCCTCATCGGAGAAGTCGAAGTTGGGCACGTTGACCGGGTCGCTGGAGCGGAAGGGGTCGTAGTCCGGGTCGCCGCCGATCTCGGGCGCCCTGAGTCCGGCGTACTGCTCGAAGTTCCTGCCGAGCTGCGGCAGCTCCACGGCGGCCGATGTGTCGAAGTCGATGCTGGCGCCGAAGCTGTTGCGCCCCAGGCTCTCCCTGATGCATGCGTAGATTATCTGGAACACGAGGTTGTCGTCCTCGAACTTGACTTCCGTCTTGGTGGGGTGTATGTTGACGTCGATGGAATGAGGGTCGGTCTCCAGGAAGATGAAGTAGGTCGGGGTGACCCCGTCGGGAATCAGCTCCTCGTAGGCCTTCATCACCGCCTTGTGGAGGTAGGGGCTGCGGAAATAGCGGCCGTTCACGAACATGAACTGGTTGCCGAGGGTCTTCCTGGCCGTGTCGGGGCGGCCGATGTAGCCCTTGAGCTTGAGCACGGAGGTCTCGGCCGAGATGTCCACGAGCTCCGACGACACTCCGGCGCCGAGGAGGTCCTGTATCCTGAATTTCCTGGATTTGGCTTTCTTGAGCACGAAGAGCTCGCGTCCGCCGCTGGTGAGCGTGAAGCCGATTTCGGGGCGGGTTATGGCTACCCTCGTGAATTCTTCGATGATGTGCTTGAGCTCCACGTTGTCGGATTTGAGGAACTTGCGCCGTGCGGGGGTGTTGAAGAAAAGATTGCGCACGGCGAAGCTGGAGCCTGCGGGAGCGGCCACTGAGGCGGTGCGCACCTTGCTGTCGCCGCTGATTCTCACCTCGGTGGCGGTCTCGTCGGCAGCCCTCCTCGTCCTGAGGGTGATTTCCGCCACCGCGGCGATGCTTGCAAGCGCCTCGCCCCTGAAGCCGTAGGTCATGATCTGCTCCAGGTCTTCGGCGCTGGCGATCTTGGACGTGGCGTGCCTCTCGAAGCAGAGCACCGCGTCCGAGGGGCTCATGCCGCAGCCGTTGTCTATCACCTGTATCAGGGTGCGCCCGGCGTCGGTCACTACCACCGTGATCTGGTCGGCGCCTGCGTCGACCGCATTTTCAAGCAGCTCCTTGACCACGGAGGAGGGTCGCTGGACGACCTCCCCGGCGGCTATCATGTTGGCTATCTGCGCAGGAAGAACCTTGAGCCCGCCCATCCTAAAGCAGAGAGTAGAACTTCGCGATGAACCAGAGCACGGCGCAGATGAGCAGCATCGTGACGATGCCGATGATCACCTGGGTCTTGCGCAGGTGGGCCTTGGTGCGCTGGTAATGTCCGTCCCGCATCGAGCCCTTGATGTAGCTTCCGGGCACGTAGGTGCCTTCCTTCTTCTCCTTCTCGAGGGTGCCGTCGACTGCGCCGAACTTGCGCTTGCGCTCCTCTTCCTCGGGGTTGTAGTAGATAGGCTTATAGTTGAAAACCCGGTGCTCGTTGTCACCGAAAAAATTAAACATTCCCATATCCGCCAAATTTAGCGATTTTTATTTACATTAGCGCAAAAGAAACGGATATGGAATTCAGGATAGGACAGGGCTACGACGTCCACCGCATAGCGGAGGGGCTTCCCATGACGCTCTGCGGCGTGAGGATCGAATGCGGCCGCGGCTTCGTCGCGCATTCCGACGGCGACGTGGCCATCCATGCGCTCTGCGACGCCCTTCTCGGCTCGCTCGCCCTGGGGGACATCGGCCACCTCTTTCCCGACACCTCCGACGAGTTCGCCGGAATCGACAGCCGCATACTGCTGTCGCGGGTTGTAGGTCTGGTGCGCTCGCAAGGCTGGGAGCCGGTCAACGCCGACGTGACCATCGCCCTCCAGGCCCCCAAGGTCGCCCCCTACATCGAAAGCATGCGCGCCAGCCTCGCCTCGGTCATGGGAGTGGATGCGGGCTGCGTCAGCGTCAAGGCCACGACCACCGAAAAGCTGGGTTTCGTGGGCCGCGGAGAGGGCTGCGAAGTGTGGGCCGTGGTGCTCGTGGGCAGGAAATGACCCTGCGCCGGGCAAATTTCTTGACAGCAAGGCATAAAAATTTTTGCATTTTTACAAATCTGTTGTACATTTGCAGTCCCGTTTCAGCGCGGGAACTCATTGAGATATGGTGTAATGGTAGCACTACAGATTCTGGCTCTGTCAGTGAGGGTTCGAATCCTTCTATCTCAACCGCCCCTTCGGGGGTTATGAGGCGAGGTAGCTCAGCTGGTTAGAGCGTCGGATTCATAATCCGGAGGTCGTGGGATCATGCCCCACTCTCGCTACTCCGCGGAAAAGCATTGATGGCAGGCCGTAAAGCCTGTCATTTTTCTTATTTTTGCACCCATGAAGAAGATACTGACAATCCTCATGCTGCTCACCGCGGCCTTCCAGCTCGGCGCGCAGCAGAAACAACAGTGGGCGGTGGTCAACGTGTCGTCGTGCTTCATGCGCGCTCAGCCCGACTATGAGTCCGGCAACGAGACCCAGTGCCTGATGGGCACGGTGCTCGAGGTGTCCGGCTCCGACCGCTACTGGCTCAGGGTCAGCGCCCCCGACTACAGGAACTGCTGGACCAACGAACTCTCGCTCGCCCTGATGGACGAGGCGGAGAAGGACGCCTACATCGCGGCTCCGAAGCTGATCTGCACCGCCGAATACACCCATATCCACTCCGGGCCTTCGGAAGATTCGCGCCGCATCTCGGACTTCATCATGGGCGACATCGTGCGCACGGCCCCGGGCTCGCGCGACGGATGGACGCGGGTGATGCTGCCCTCGGGAGAGTGCGGCTGGGTCGATGCCGCGTCGGTCGAGGACTTCGACAGCTGGGCGGAGAGCCGCAAGCCCACGGAAGAAGGTCTGGTGGCGCTTGCGGAGACCTTCCTGGGCGTTCCCTACCTCTGGGGAGGCAACACGGTCAAACATTTCGACTGCAGCGGGCTCACCAAATTCGTCTACATGATGAACGGAATAGTCCTGCCCCGCAACGCCAGGGAGCAGATCCACTGCGGCACCGAGGTTCCCTTCGACTTCGAGGCCATGCGCCCGGGCGACCTGGTATTCTTCGGCTCCCTGAAGGCCGACGGAAGCATAGGGACGGTGAGCCATGTGGCAATGTACATCGGCGGCGGACGCATAATCCATTCCTCCCAGCTCGTGCGGACCAACTCCCTGAAGCCCGGACTTCCCGACTCCTACGGCCGAGAACCCATAGCAGTGAGGCGCATTCTGGGCAACGTGGACTGCGGACTCGGAGCGGTGAGCGTCGCGAGTCAGCCCTGGTATTTCGGCAAGTGAGAAAAAATCTCTATATTTGTCAATTATAAACACAAAAAGCCATGAATTTAAGGGACATTAAGAAAGACATCGAATACGTTCTCGGTGCATTCCTCGAGGACTGCTCAGTAGTGGCCGCCTCCAACGCCAAGGTGGCCGACAGCACCGTAGCGGAACTCATGGAGGAGGCGATCAACCTCTACAACGAGCTCAGGGACAAGGTCAACGTCAAGACTGACAACAAGAAGGCCTACTACACCGAGCTCCGCAAGGAGATTGTCACCAGGACCGACGCCCTTTACGAAAAGCTGAGTGCAGCCGTGAAAGAGGCGGTTAAATGAAAAGACCGATGATTCTTGCCGCAGTCGCGCTTCTTCTTTCCGGATGGAGCGCGACTGCTGACGTTACGGCCCCTCTGCGCGAAGTGGTCGACGAAGTCTGCAGCCGCAATGCGCTGGCGTCGTCCGCTGTCGGCCTGCTGGCCGTGACCGCCGACGGCGACACCCTCGTGGCCGTCAACCCCGAGCTGAATCTGGTCCCCGCGTCCAATGTCAAGCTGCTCACCACCGGGCTCGCCCTCAAGGCACTCGGCCCCGACTTCCGCTTCGAGACGCGGCTGGGCTACACCGGAGAACTGCGCGGCGGAGTGCTGCACGGCGACCTCTACATAGTCGGCGGCGACCCCACCACCGGCTCCCGCTCCACCGTGGCAGAACCTCTGAGCTCCCTTTTCGGCGACTGGCTGACGCTCCTGCGCAAAGCCGGCATCGAGCGCGTCGAAGGCCGGCTGGTGGGGGACCCCCGCTTCTTCGATACGACGACGCCCGAGAACCTCGGCTGGTCCTACGACGACCTGGGCACCAACTACGGAGTCGGCCCCACGGGGCTCAACTTCTTCGAGAACGCCCAGAATTTCCTTATAACCCCCGGCTCCGCGCCCGGAGCCGAGCCGAACGTGAGCCCGCGCTATCCTGAGACTCCCTGGATGCGATATTCTGTCAGCGCCGTCACCGGCGGACGCGGCAGCGCCAACACCGTCTACTACGTGAACACCCCGCTCGCGCCGCTCGGCGACTTCGGCGGCTCCTTCCCCGTGGACCGGCGCGGCTACACCTACGAAGGCTCGAACCGCTTCGGAGCCTACACCTGCGCATGGTATTTCCTGAACTACCTGGCTGAGAACGACTTTGAGGTCAGCGGAGGCTGCGCCGACATCTCTTCGGAGGGCAACCTGCGCCTCGAACCCGGATTCGGCGACACCGGCGAGGCGGCGGCCGCTCCCGGAGCGTTGAACATCATAGGCGGGACCAGCTCCGCCAACCTTGCGGCCATAGTGGCCGAGACCAACCACGAGAGCAACAACTTCTACGCGGAAACCCTTCTGAAGATGACGGGCCTCACGGGAGGATATTCCTGCAGCGGCGACGCTGCGATTGATGCCGAGGAGGAACTCTTCGAAGTGCTCGGAGTGCCCGCCGGCGGACGCTGCAAGCTGGTCGACGGCAGCGGACTCTCAAGGAAGAACTACGTGTCGGCCGGTTTCTTCGTGGACTTCCTGAGATGCATGATGAGGGAACCCTTCTTCGAGACCTACCTCCGCTCCCTGCCCTCTCCGGGCAGCCGCGGCACGCTCGAATACAAGTTCCCCCGCGAAAGCGACGAGTTCCGGGCGAGAATCTACATGAAGAGCGGCTCGATGAACGGCATACTCTGCTACAGCGGCTACATCCTGCCCTCCGCGCCCGGCGGCGAGACCATAGTCTTCTCCCTTCTGACCAACAACGTCACCGCCTCAAGCTGGTCGCTCAGCCCTCTGATTGACAGAATAATCGGCGCGCTCGCGGCTGAGAATTGACGGATTATTCGTAATTTTGCCGATATGCGGAATTCCCTACATCTTCTGACGGCGGTCTTCTTTCTCATGCTGCTGCCCGTTTCCTGCAACGTCGCGTCCTCGCTCGTACACGACGACCAGGTCGTGGCCAAGGTGGGCAGGGAGCAGCTCTACCGTTCGGAGCTGGAGAGGATGATCCCCGGCATGGTCACGCCCGACGACAGCGCCAGGCTCGCCAGAAGGTACATAAATCTCTGGGCGGCCGAAAGGCTCTACATGAAAGTCGCCGAAGAGCAGCTTTCAAAGTCGGAGATCGACGTGTCCGAGGAGCTGGAATCCTACCGCCGCTCCCTCGTCAGGTACCGCTACGAGCAGCGCTATCTCAACGACAGGCTCGACACGGCCATCACCGACGCCCAGATCCGGGAATACTACCAGGCGCATCTGGCCGACTTCGAGCTCGAGCGCCCGGTGATGAAAGTCCGCTTCGTGGACGTGATGAAGGATTCTCCCGACAGGGAGGAGATACTCAGGCTGATGTCCTCCGACCGCTACGACGAACTCGAGCGCGCCGACTCGCTGGCAAGGAACTCCGCCCTGCGCTATTTCGACAATTCCGACACCTGGATGGACTCCGGCGACCTGGCCCGCTATTTCGGCGTGGACGCGGGCCGTATGCTGGACGCGATGGACGAAGACATGATCAAGATCGAGCCCGAAGGGCGCGGCGACCTGCTGGCCGCATACGTGTGCGACATGGAGAGTTCCGGCCCCGCTCCCCTGGAATACTGCGCTCCGGCGATACGCGACATAATCCTGAGCAACAGAAAACACGAGCTGCTGGCCGCTTTGGAACGCGACTTGCTTGACAACGCGCTTGACAGCAAACAATTCGTAATTTACTAAGATGAGCAACAAACTGAAATTTTCCATCCTCACGGCCTTTTCGCTGCTCTGCCTGCCCCTTGCGGCGCAGAGATACACCGGCGTGGTCGACAAGTCCATAGCCGTGGTGGGCAACGAGATGATCAAGCTTTCCGACCTCGAGTCCCAGGTGCAGATGCTCAACGCACAGGGCTACTCCTCCGACAAGAACATACGCTGCGACGTGCTCGAGAGCATGATGGAGTCCAAGCTTTTCCTGATGCAGGCCAGGGTGGATTCGCTGAACGTGAACCACGACATGGTGTCGGCCGCGCTGAACCAGCGTCTCGACCAGATCAGGACCGCGCTCGGAGGTGACGCCGAGGTGGAGGAGTACTTCGGAATGCCGCTCTACAAGCTCCGCCAGGAATGGCAGTCGCAGCTTGAGGAGCAGAGCCTGACCCAGAGCGAGCAGCAGGAGATCGCCTCCAAGATACCCGAGATCACTCCCTACGACGTGAAGCAGTATCTCGACACCGCCGACGTGGACGCCCTGCCCGTGGTCCCCATCAAGTACCAGCTCAGCCAGATATGCATCTACCCCGACCGTGAGGCCGCGGCGATGGCTGTCAAGGAGAGGCTGCTTTCGCTCCGCGAGAGAATCCTCAACGGAGAGAGCTTCGCCACCCTCGCCAGGCTCTATTCCGAGGACACCGGAAGCGCGATGAAGGGAGGAGAGCTGGGAATGGCCTCCAAGTCGATCTTCTGGCCCGCGTTTTCCGACGCGGCGATGTCGCTGAAGCCCGGAACCATCTCCCAGATAGTGGAGACCCCCGACGGATTCCATATCATCGAGGTGCTCGAGAAGAACGGCGACATGTTCAACGCCCGCCACATCCTGATTCGGCCCCACTATACCGAGGAGGACCAGGAGAAGGCCTTCAAGGTGCTGGACAGCCTCCGTACCGCGATCGTGGTCGACAGCACCATATCCTTCGACCTCGCCGCCCGCTTCTACTCGCAGGACCCCGCCACCCGCACCAACGGCGGCCAGATGTCCGACCCCAACACCGGCTCGTCCTACTTCGAGATAGACCAGCTGAAGCCCCAGGACTACGCGGCGGTCAAGGACCTTGAGATAGGAGAGGTCTCCGAGCCTGTCGCCTCCCTCGACAACGAGGGCCGCAACGGCAATCTCGTCTACAAGATACTCAGGCTCGACAGGATAGTTCCCGCCCACACCGCCAATTTCGAGACCGACTACACCGAACTCCTGGACATAGTGGTCCAGCAGCGGCAGAACGAGGCGATCGACAAGTTCATAGACGACAAGCTTGACAGCACATACATAGTCATCGACCCCCTGTTCGGGGATTGTGACTTCTCCCGCGACGGATGGGCTCAAAAAGTCAGACAAGAAGAATAATCATCGCCGCAGCCCTGCTGTGTGCGGCTTTCACTACGCTGTCTGCGCAGAATTCCTCTGAGCAGACAGATTCTCTTGTCAGGCTCATGAGCGCGAAGTTCATCGAGCAGCAGGAGACTCCCCGCGGCCTCGAAAGGAAGGCTGTGGACGCGACTTTCCTGCACAACGGCACCTATCTGATCTGCGACAGTTCGGTGTGGAACATCGACAGCAGCATCATCAACTGCATCGGCAACGTCAGGCTGATCCAGGGCGAGACCGAGCTCACCAGCGAAAAGCTCGACTACCTGATCGACCTCGACCTCGCCCAGTTCCGCGGCGCCCTGGTCCAGCTGCGCAACAAGCAGGAGAACATACTCCGCACCAGGGTGCTCGACTACAACACCAGGGACAGCGTCGCCGTGTTCACCGGCGGAGCCTCTATGAAGAGCGAGAACGGACAGATAATCGAGAGCGACGAGGGCGAGTACTACAACGCCTCGGAACTCTTCTTCTTCAACGGCAACGTGAACATGTACACCGATTCGGTGTTCGTCAAGACGAGTTCGCTCAAATACGACTCCGCGGCCGAGAAGGCCTGGTTCACCTCCTACATCGATTTCTGGAAGGAGGACAACATGCTTTCGGCCGACGGCGGCTGGTACGAGAGCGGACCCGAGACCTTCTTCTTCGAAGGCGATGTCCACGCCCTCTCGGAGGAGCAGGAGAGCTGGAGCGACTCCCTCTACTACTTCCGCAACTCCGGCGACGTGCTGATGCTCGGCTCGGCTCAGCTGCAGGACACCACCCGCAGCGTGGCGGCCGTCTCCGACTATCTTTTCTACGAAGATTCGCTCTCGCGCGTGACCCTGCGGAAGCAGGCTGCGGTGGCCATGTGGTCGGAGACCGACGGACAGATCGACACCACCTGGTTCGGGGCCGACACCCTGGTCTACCAGGGCATAAGGCATTGTGACATACCGGAAGAGGAGATAACGCTCGCCGCCGGGCGCCTCGACGCGATACTCGGCGACCCGGTCGCCGAATACCGCAGACGAGC
>ERZ779889.3072-NODE-3072-length-12673-cov-8.127833_pt1 | contig 12673 bp, 9 predicted proteins | sample MGYA00511030_ERZ779889 | MGnify/ENA primary metagenome ERZ779889 (study PRJEB29588, sample SAMEA2160616) | human gut metagenome | biome: human gut; feature: human-associated habitat; material: faeces | place: Denmark | collected 2008/2010 ...
TGCCGCACCTCGCTCGCCGTATCGGCACTTAGAATTATGCGGTATTGCCCTAAAAGTAAAGAATAAAAATAAAAAAGCCCCGCCTGCCGGGCAGAACATTCTGCATCCGGCAGGTGGGGCTTTTGGTTGTTGCAAATAGATAAATGAAAATTTACTGCCTTTTCTGCATCCGCAGCAGGCTGTACGGCATCAAGGGCGTGGCACAGGGAATGGTATACTGCATCATCGGGTGCGGGGTGGCATCCACCGCTTCCCCTTCCGCGTTTTTGATCCATTCAGGGGTTACGGGCACGACCGAACCATCTGGCTGCAAAATTTCCAGCGAATCTCCCAGGCAGAACTTGCTGCGCTGGGTGCAATGGGCAACGCCGTCTTCCCACGAATCCACAGTGCCGATGAAATCCCAATCTCGCACATAAGTATGGCTGGGCGTCTGCAGGGCTTTCTCTTTGCCAAAATAGAAACCGGGTGAATAATGGCGGTGGCTGGTACGGTTCAGCTCATCCAGCACGGAATCCGGTAAATCAAACGTATCACTGGCGGGGTTTGCCAGGTACTGGTCCAGCGCTTTGCGGTAAGCGGCGGTAACGGACGCAACGTAATAGAACGTTTTGGCGCGCCCCTCAATTTTCAAAGAATCCACACCAGCCTTGCAGATCAGGTCCAAAAACGGTGCGGTGCATAGGTCGTTGGCGTTCAGGATGTAGCTGCCTTCCTCATTTTCGCCAATGGGCATATACTGGCCGGGGCGGTTTTCTTCTACAAGATAGTATTTCCAGCGGCAGGGCTGGGCACATTCGCCGCGGTTGCCGCTGCGCCCGGTCATATAGCTGGAAAGCAGGCACCGACCAGAAACGCTCATGCACATGGCGCCGTGCACAAAGGCTTCCAGTTCCAGCTCCGGCGGGGTGTTATCGCGGATCTGGGCAATATCGGTCAGGGTCAGCTCGCGCGCCAGCACCACACGCTTGGCGCCCAGGTTGTAGGCCATGGTTGCAGCAGCATAATTGGTGATGCCTGCCTGGGTGGAAAAATGCACATCCACATCCGGAGCATACTGTTTGGCAAGGCTCAGTACGCCAAGGTCCGCAATGATAAAGGCATCCACCCCGGCTTCGGCCGCGTCCTTGATATACTGCGGCAGCTCGGAAAGCTCATCGTTGGTGGGCAGGTTGTTCAGGGTCAGGTATACTTTTTTGCCGCGAGCATGGGCAAAAATGCAGCCATCATGAAGCTCGCCAATGGTCAGGTTGACCGGTGCGGCGCGCATACCAAAGCGCGGCAGTGCGCAGTATACGGCATCGGCGCCATACATGACGGCATATTTCAGGGCTTCAAGGCTGCCGGCAGGCGACAGCAGTTCCGGACAGGACAACATAAGATAACGGCTCCTTTGTTCAGTGAAGTTCAGCTTTTATCAGCCCCAACCGGCGATGATGCAGTTCTGATGGTGTTCGTCTGCCGTTTTGGCATAGAAATATTCGCCAGGGTGGTCGCCGTTCGGGTTGCCGGTAACAAAGAAATAATAGCCTTCGTCCAGGTATTCCTGGTCGGGATTCAGGGCGGCGGCAATGGCATCAATACCGGGATTGGTGATGGCACCGGCGGGCAGGCCGCTGATGCGGTAGGTGTCGTAATGAGCAAGCACATCATCCGGAACAGCACCCTGTTCCGGCCAGCCGTAATAAGCGGCGGTGGGCGAATTCCACAGGTAGTTATTGTCGCTATCGTTCATGATATAGCTGCTGGCATTGGATTCCAGCTTATGCTCTGCCCACTGCGGGTCATCGGATTCCAAACGATTGTGGAAGCAGGCGGAAACCTTGGCGTCTTCTGCGGGCATACCGGCTTCTTCCTGAATAAAGCTGGCCAGAATGACAACATCATTCATTGTGGTGCCCTTTTCGTTGATGGTATCCCACAGGTCGGAAGTTTTGGCGTCGAATTCCTTATAGAAGGTGTTGACGTAATTATAGACCGAATCATCGGTGAAGAACTCGTAAGTGTCCGGGAACAGGTAGCCCTCGCACTTCATCAGGCGGCCTTCGGTATCCGGGATGGCATTCCAGAAATCATACTGGCTGAAATCGGAACCATCCTCGCCGTTGGCGCAGGCAAGGAAATCATCCACCGAGCACAAGCCATTTTCTTCCATCTTCTGGGCAATAGCAACGGCTGTGTAGCCTTCGGGGAATGTGATGGTAATGGTCTTGCGCTTGACCTGCTGCACGCTGAGGGTTTTCAGGATCGTGTTATAATCCATGCCGGAGCGCAGGGTGAAATCGCCATACTGCAAACCGGAAGCGCGGCCGCTGTATTTGGCATACAGCTTGAACAGCCAGTCATACTGGATGACGCCATCCTCTTTCAAAACGTTTGTGATGTCTGCAACAGTGGAACCCTGTTCAATGGTAACGGTCTGCTCCGGGCCGAGTTCGCCGTTGCCGGCAACTTCGCCGTAGAACTGGAACACTTTCCAGCCGCCGATGCCGACGATAGCCAAAATGACAACAAGAACCACAAGCCCAATGGGAAAACGGCGGCGGACGGGTTCATCATCGTCATCCTCTGCGTACTCGTCTGGACCTTCGGCGTCTTCGTACAGGTCCTGCGGGTCAGGATCAGGCTGTACCGGGCGCTTTGGTGCGGGGGCTGGCGCAGCATGATAAGCCTGGCGCGACTGCGAGCCCTTGTCCTGGGAATCACCACGATTGATTTTCATTCCAAATCTCCTTTACCAGGCAGCAGAACTGCCCTGTTTCACGTATGCACGGTCTTACAGCAACAGGCGGAAATAAACGTCCGTAACGGGGAACGGCTGCCCAAGATAACAAATCATGCCGTAACCACAGCGCTTACCCTCGCCCAGGTACAAAAACTGATTTTCCGCCAGCAGCAGCCGTGCTTTGGTCAGACCGGTATGTTCCCGCGCGGCCTGCAGCAGAATATCAGCCGAATGGTCGTTATCGGCCTGCAGCTCCATAAAAAGCAGCTCGTCCTTTTCCTGGCAATAGAGGCCGTAACCGCGCTGGTTGGAAACAATGGTCATACCGCGGCGGTAGAGCCGGGTGATCATGGTGTTCATGCTGCTTTCCGGCAGGGCGATGCAGGCGGGCTGGTAGCGCATGCGGGTGTCGATCAATTTGCGGACTGTCAGGTTATCAAACTCTGCTCGTGCCCACAAATTGTGTTCAATGGGCTTGCGGATGATGCGCAGCGGGAAGCGCCCCTGAAAATTCAGCTGGGAAAACGCTTTTGCGGCCCGCGTGCTTTGCGGTGCCGCCACAGCGAAATCACACCCTTTGGCGGAAAAGGCGCGCAGGCAGGTTGCCAGCAGTTTGGGCATCAGCCCGCGCCCCTGCAGGGACGGGTCCGTTGCCATGCAGCAAAGCCATACGCCGTGGTGGTGCCCGCATTCCACTGGAACCGCACCAATCATGGCGGCCGGGATGGGCTTTGCACCGGGGGCCGGGTCCCGGGCAAGGATCAGGATATTATCCAACCCCACAATTCCACAAAGCCAGTCCAAAGCATCCTGGCGGGTTCCGCCATACGTTTTGCGGCGGAACGCAACCATCTGCTCCAAATCAGCTTCCGTTGCTTTGCAAAGCATGTTCTATCCCCTCCTTGCCATATTCAACGTGTGGTTTTTGCTGCCAACGGTTTTAGCTCAAAATCCGCTCCAGGTATGCCATCACTTCGGACTGAATATCCTCCGGCGTACGGATGGTTTTCTGGCCGTCTACCGTTGTGGTACACTCAATGCGGTGCCAGCCCAGCTTGCGTGCGCAGTATTCAGCGGCGGCGCGGGAACGAGCCAGGTATTCGGTATCGCGTTCCTGAATATCTTTTTTGCTTTCATCGCCGTGGTAGCGCTGCGCAATCAGGCGCTGGCTGACATCGGGATCAACCGCAAGGTATACAACCGCATCCGGCGCAGGCAGGCCGAGCTTTTTGTACTCGAACTCAAACAGCCACTCCAGAAAACCATCCCAGTGCATCGGCGGCAGTTTGGAACATTGGTGAACAGCGTTAGAGGTGGTGTAACGGTCAGAGATGATTAGCCCATTCTGGCGGTAGACATTGCCCCACTTGGTTTTGTAGCTGGCAAAGCGGTCAACAGCATAAAACGTTGAAGCTGCATAAGCGTTCACGTCATCCGGACGCTGGCCGAACTCGCCGGAAAGATACATCTTGACCAGTGCGGAGGACGGACTGTCATAATCTGGGAAGCTGATTTTCAGCGGGTCATACCCTTTGCTATGCAAATTCTGGCAGGCAAGTTCTGTCTGTGTGCCCTTGCCGGAACCATCCAGGCCTTCAAAAATAATCAGTTTACCCATGGTTTTCAGCCTCCTGTTTCAGTGTTGCATATTTATCACGCACGGCGTTCTGCTTGCCGCAGCACATACCGCCCTCCGGGCAGGGACCCGCCAGGCAGCGGGGACCAGCTGCGGCAAAAACATGCGGCGCAAGCGGGTATACAAGGCGCAGCATTTCATCGGCAACGGCGCGGATCTCCCACTGGGCACGGTTGCAGCAGCGCAGGTTGAAAAAGTTGTTCAGGCTGCGGCAGTTCATGGTCATTACCATTTTTGTCTCGCAGGCGTTGGGCAATACAAAGCGGGCGTCCTCGTTTGCCATTTTGCTGGCTTTGGCGCGGGCGGTCTTTTCCGGCATGCCCTGCTCCATCAAGGTGTGGGTATGCTTTTCTTCCAGTGCTTTGACCAGCTCCAAGTAGTGTTTGGCATCGGCGTTCATCGCATCAATAAAAGCCGCTTTGGCCGCAGGGTCAGCCTCAATTTCCGGGGGAATCACATAACGGAAATCTTCCAGCCGCACATAGCGCTGGCTCTGCACACTGAAACTTGCAATGCGGTGGCGGGTGACCTGTGCCAGAAAGGTGCGGGAAACGCCCTCAATGCCAAAGGTAAAGCTGGCATGTTCAATGGGGCTGGCGTGGCCGAAGTCATTCAGCTTTTGCAAAAAGGCTGCGGTCTTTTCCGGTGTTAGGCCATCCAGCAGGGTTTCGATATGTGCATCAGAATAGCACAGCTTGGCGGCTGCGGCAATGGTCTTTTCGGGGTCATTGGTGTGGGCGATCAATGTTACAAGCATGGGCCCGTTCCCTCTTTTCCTTTTTTATCAGTGGTTTATTCTTCGCTGGTCAGCTTGGTCAGCGGGGCGTAATTGGCCATTGTTTTTTTGATACCAACGCGGTCAAACTGGATTTCTACAATACAGTCCCCCGCAACCGGCGTTACTTTCAGCACCTTGCCGCGGCCAAATACCTTGTGGTCCACAAGGTCCCCGGCTGCAAAGTTGGCGGCCTTTTTGCGTGCGGGTGCGGCGGGCGCAGTGGTAACGCCACCGCCCGCCGGAGCAACCGGAGCACCGGAATGATGGTTGACGCGGCTACTGCCATACCCGGCGCCAAAGCTACTGCTTTGGACCGTGTGGCGGCCGCCGGGGTAGTTCGGGCTTTCGTGCCCGCCGGAAGCAAACCCACTTTGGAAGCCGCCGACATACTTGCTGCCAAAGCCGCCGCGGTTGTATTCACTGTTCAGATACCCGCGGGAAGCCCCGGAGTATCCGCTGCGCCCGCCGGGAACATTGGTGCTGTAGCTGCCGTACCCGGCGCCAAAACCGCCGCTGTAAGCAAGCTCTGGGCTTTCGGTTTCGTCCATCACATTGGGGTCAATCTCATCCAAAAAGCAGGAAGGCGGGTTGCGGCGCGTCTGGCCGAAAATCATACGGCTGCGGGAGGAAGAAAGATACAGCTCTTTCTTGGCGCGGGTAATACCGACATAGCACAGGCGGCGCTCCTCTTCCATTTCTTCCTCGCTGTAGCGAGCAAGGTCACCGGGAAAAACGCCATCCTCCATACCAATGATAAATACATACGGGAATTCAAGGCCCTTGGCGCTGTGCATCGTCATCAGGGTAACGGAATCAGCATCTTCATCATAGGAATCAAGGTCTGCAATCAGGGCAACTTCTTCCAAGAAACCGGAAAGGGTTGCGTCTTCCCCGTTCTGCTCCGCATAAGTCTTTACGGATGAAATCAACTGGCCCAAGTTTTCCAGCCGGGTCTCGCCCTCTTCTTTCTGCGCTTTCAGCATGGCTTCGTATCCGGTCTTGCGGATCACTTCACCGGCAAATTCATCCAGCGGAAGGGTGACAGAAAGATCACACAGTTCACGGTACATGGAGTAAAACGCGTTCAGCGCGCTGGCGGCACGGCCCAGTGCGGGATAAGAAGAAGCCTCCCGGATGATCTCCATCATCGGCACGCCGTTGGCGGCGGCCAGTTCCCCGATCTTATCAATGGTGGTGGCACCAATCTTTCGTGCAGGTTCATTGATGATGCGACGCAGGCGCACGTCGTCCCGCGGGTTGACCACAACGGCCATGTAAGAGTTGATATCCTTGACTTCCTTGCGGTCAAAGAAGCGTTGGCCACCCACAATGCGGTACGGGATACCGGCACGGGCAAAATAAGTTTCGATGGGGTTGGACTGCGCATTCATGCGGTACAAAACGGCATGGTCTTTTAAGGAAGCACCATTTTTCAGGTTCTGGCCAATAACCTCGGCCACATGGCTGGCCTCATCCTGTTCCGAAGCAGCCGTGTAATGGTGAACTTTGTCACCATCGCCGTTCTGGGTCCACAGAGTCTTGCCCTTGCGGCCGTTGTTGTTCTTGATGACGCTATTGGCCGCATTCAGAATGTTGGAGGTGGAACGGTAGTTCTGCTCCAGGCGGATGGTTTTGGCCCCGGCAAAAACTTTTTCAAAGTTCAGGATATTTTCAATGGTAGCACCGCGGAACTTATAAATGCTCTGATCGTCATCGCCAACAACGCATACATTGTTGGAACCACCGGCCAGCAGGCGCACCAGGTGGAACTGGGCCACGCTGGTATCCTGGTATTCGTCCACCACGACATAGCGGAACTTCTGCTGGTAGTATTCCCGCGCTTCGGCATCGGTTTTCAGCATCTGCACGGTATGGAAAATCAAATCGTCAAAGTCCATGGCACCAGCCGTGCGCAGCCGGTTGGAATAGGCGGTATAGATTTTGGAAATCAAAGCAGCCTTGGTATCGCGCGGCGCTTCGGCGGCGACATCTTTGGCGGAAAGAAGTTTATCTTTGTAACCGCTGATCTGGGAAATGGCTGATTTGACCGGCAGGAACTTGTCATCAATCATCAGTTCTTTGTAGATCTGCTTGATGACACGCTGCTGGTCGTCGGAATCGTAAATCGTAAAGCTTTTGGGGAAGCCAATGCGTTCGGCATCGCGGCGCAGGATCCGTACACAGGCAGAGTGGAAAGTGGAGGCAAATACATCCCCGCCCATGGTATCGCCCAGCATGGCTTTCAGGCGTTCTTTCAGCTCTCCGGCGGCTTTATTGGTAAAGGTAATGGCCAGCACATTCCACGGGCGGGCCGGGGCAACGCTCATCAGCGGCATCAGGGACTGCGGAACCGGCTGGCCGCACATGATGGCGGTGCGCAGCTGCTCCAGATCACTCTGCGCAACCGGGCGGCTGACCTCTTTGGAGCCATAGGCGCGGCCAAAACGAATGATATTGGCAATGCGGTTGACCAGAACGGTGGTTTTGCCGGAGCCTGCACCTGCCAGGATCAGCAGCGGGCCTTCGGTGGTAAACACAGCCTGCTGCTGCACCGGGTTCAGCTTAGTAAAGCAGGAAGCGATATAGCGGTCCCGCAGGGCCAGAAATTCAGTGGTAATGGTATCGGGCATAATGAACCTGTCCTTATATTATATGGCAGAACCAGCCCGGAACCATGCAGGGCTGGGAATTTTGGCAAACGCTGTATAGTATAGCACACTTTTGCCGGATAGAAAAGTAGGCTGGCGGAGGTATCCGCAGAAAATCACACTTTTTACAACCTGCACAAAAGCTGCGCTTTAATTGGAAAAGCCTTCTGGGGATTGCAGTCGGTTATGCCACGCTCTGGGGGTGGCATCGCGGAAACCGGCTGTCAGGTATTGGCCCAGCGTTAAGCTGGCTGCGGTTCCGCGTGCCACACAGTTGATGGGGTCTGGTGCGATGGCAACATCCACATGCAGCTCCCCGGCAATATAACCAGCCAGGCCACGCAGCATGGAGCCGCCGCCAGTCAGCAGAATGCCGTTCTTGGCAACATCAGCGGCCAGTTCCGGCGGGGTGCTTTCCAATACATTGCGGGCAGTGGCGGCAATGCGGGCGGCCAGTTCCTGCACGGGCAGGTACAGGTCCCGCGTATAGACAAGGCGGCGGGCGGGCAGGTTGGTCTCCCAGGAATGACCACGGATCTCCATTACGCCCTCAAACTCGCTTTTGGTGCAGCAGGCAACCTGCTTTTTCAGCGCTTCGGCGGTTAGAGGGCCGATGGCAATGTTGAATTTTTCCTGAACATACTGGGCAATGCACTGGTCAAAAGCGTTGCCGGCGACCGGCAGGCTGGCGGCGCGCACCCGCCCACCCATACTGATCACGGCGATATCCGTGGAGCCGCCGCCGATATCAATCACCATGCAGCCCATGGGTTTGCGGATATCCAGCCCTGCGCCAAGGGCGGCGGCGACAGGCTCATCCACAAGGAAAACCTGCCGTGCCCCGGCTGCCATGACGGCTTCTACCACGGCGTCAGCTTCAATGCCGGTAATGGCTGCCGGAACGCAGACCGATACGCGCGGCTTGATGATGCGCGAACGGCATACCTCATTGATAAACCGCACGATTAGTTCGTTTGTCATGCGGTGGTCCTGAATAATACCGTCCCGCAAAGGGCGGATGATATCAATATAAGAAGGCACACGCCCCACCATGCGCAGGGCTTTGTCCCCCACTGCCAGAATGGTGCTGCTGCGGGTATCAACAGCACCAATGCTGGGCTGATGGAACACAACTCCCTGTTCCTGTGTGGCAATGATAATGGAAGTTGTGCCAAGATCAAGGCCGATATCATATTGCTTCATGTTTATCTGGTACTCCTTGCTGCCAGAAGCAGCACTTTGTTATCTATTGTGAATTGCCATCAACCATCCGGCAGATAAAAGTTATTTGCTTTCTTTTGGTGTTCCGGCGGCACCGTGGCTTTTGGGCATCAGTTCCGTCGCTGCAACACACACGCCGTCCACACTCACAGCGCCACCCTCCAATAGCGCTTTGGCGCAGGCAGAGATGGTGGCACCAGTGGTGATTACATCATCCAGCAACAGCAGCCGCATTCCGGAAAGGTCAACCCCAGTACGGCAGGCGTAAGCATCCTTGACATTGGCAAAGCGCTTTTGCTGGTCCAGCGATTTTTGCGGTAAAACCTGCCGGGTCAGGCACAGCGGCTGGATGACCGGAATGTGCAGGATGCGCCCAAGGCGCTGCGCTAGCAAAAGGGGCATATTTTCCGCGCGGTTCTTCTTTACGCGCGGCGGCACCGGAACAATGGCGCTGTACAGCGAAATGCCGGATAGATTCTCGTATACCGGGCGGTACCCTGGGGCACGTGCGGGCTGTGCGCCAAAAATCAGCACAGCCATCAAATCCGCCAGTTCTCGCGCATACCAGGGGTTGCCGTTCTCCTTGCAAAGCAGGATTGCATGGCGCACACTGTCTGCATAGTAAAAGGCAGCTGCGCAGGTGTTGACAGCGTAAAAGGCGTGCTCCGTTACAGGCAGACGCGGTGGAAGATGCCGCAGACGCTCGGCTTCCGGTGTACAGGAACGGCACACGGCGGCTTTCCAGGCGCTTTGCTCAAGTACCGTGCCGCACAGCGGGCAGTGCCGCGGATAGGCAAGGGCCAGCAGCGGTTCCAGAGCCGTTCGCCCACGGTCCAGCCAATCCAGAGATCTGCGTTTTCTCTGTTTCATCTGCGTTTTTCAGCCGGAGTGACTGCCTCGCGCAGCAGGTAGCGCAGCCCGCTGTAACGCATGTTCTGGCGCACATTATCCACCATGGCCTGCTCGGTGCGCCGGGTTCCCGCCAGAATGCACAGGCGGCGTGCGCGGGTAACCCCGGTGTACAACAAGTTGCGGTAACAAAGGCGCGCGGGTACATCTGCCACAGGCATAATGACGGCCGGAAATTCAGAACCCTGGCTTTTGTGCACTGTTACAGCGTAAGCGGGTTCCAGCTCGGCAAGCTGGTCAGCACCGTAAATATACTTTCGGTCATCCATCTGTACCGTCACAGCACGGCTTTCGGGGTCAACGGCAGTAATAATACCCATATCCCCGTTATAGGCACCCACACCGGCTTCGGCACCGTCCCGCTCATAGGGAATGTCATAATCGTTTTTGATCTGCATTACCTTGTCGCCACAGCGCAGCACACGGCCGCTTTGCTCCCAAATGATCTGCGGCTTATCCGGTGCAGGCGGGTTCAAAATGGCCTGCAGGCGGCGGTTCAGTTCTACGCTCCCGGTGGGGCCAACCTTGGTGGGGCAAAGCACCTGGATGTCCCGCACGGGGTCATAGCCATAACTTTTGGGCAGCCGGGTACTGACCAGGTCGCAGATCAGCCTCTGGCAGGCAAGACCGGTGGATTCGATCATGAAAAAGTCATCATCCCGCCCGCCTTTTATGGGCATCTGCCCTTCCACAATGCGGTGGGCGTTCTGTACAATCATGCTTTTCTGCGCCTGGCGGAAGATCTCATTCAGCCGTACGGTGGGCAGAACGTCTGCCTGCAAGATCTCCCCCAGCACACTGCCGGGGCCAACGCTGGGCAGCTGGTCGGCATCACCTACCATAATAATGCGGCAGTGGTAACGCGCGGCGGCCAACAATGCCTGGAACAGCTTGGCATCTACCATACTCATCTCATCCAGAATGATAACGTCAAACGGGAGAAGATTCTTTTCATTATGAATAAAACGCACGCTGCCGGTAGAATAGTCCACTTCCAGCAATCGGTGGATGGTGGAAGCGCTGTGGCCGGTCAGCTCGGTCAGCCGCTTGGCGGCGCGGCCAGTGGGGGCACACAGGGCAACCCGGTCATAAATACCTTCATACAAATTCAGAATCGCTTTGACCGTTGTGGTTTTGCCGGTACCGGGACCGCCGGTCAAAACCATTACGCGGGAAGAGAGTGCTAAGCGGATTGCTTCTCGCTGCAAAGGGGCATATTCAAAACCTTGGGTCAATTCCAAAACGCGGATATCGCTTTCCAGCGTTTTGGGGCTTTCTGTCGGGAATGTGGCAAGCTCCCCCAGCCGCGCAGCAATATCCTGCTCTGCGCTGAGCAGATCTGGCAGGTAAATATATTTCGTTCCGTCAAAGGTGCAGGCGCGCATTTCGTCATGCTCCAACAGGCTTTGCAGCCCGGCCTTTACGGCATCCGGCTCCACCCGAATAAAGCGCGCAGTGCTTTCGATCAGCTTATCTGCGGGCAGGCAGGTGTGGCCGTTGTTGGCGTTGTGGCGCAAAGCGTACAAAAGCCCGGCGGCAATGCGCAGGTCGCTGCCCTGTCCTACCTGCAGCTGGGCGGCGATACCATCGACCTGGCTGAATTTCAGGTTCAGCGGCTCCCCGCACAGCATGTAGGGGTTCTTTTTCAGTGCTTCTACCGTGGCGGGGCCAAACGCGCGGTAGGCTGTAACAGCCATCTGGGCGGAAAGCCCAAACTTGGCCATCCAGGCAACCACTTCCCGCACACCGTACATACGTCGGAACTCGTTGGAGATGGCGGCGGCCTTTTGCGGAGTGATACCTTTTAGCTCACAGAGTTTGTCCGGCGTTTCGGAGATGACGTTCAATGTATGCGCCCCAAATTTTGCCACAATCTTTTTTGCTGTGGAAGGCCCGATATAGGGCAATACCCCACTGGAAAGGTAGCTCAGCAAAGCCGCGGTATCCTGCGGCAGGCTGGCCTCACAGGTTTCGGCACGGAACTGTTCGCCATAGCTGGGGTGGTTGACCATATAGCCATACGCCGTAATGGACATACCGTTATCCACGCTGCCCACGTTGCCTGCCACCACAATATCGGTGCCACCGGCATCCACTTCAAACACGGCATAACCGGTATCCGGGTTTTCGTATATCACATGCTCAACAACGCCCTCTAATTTGAGCATCTCAGCAGTTTGTGTTGTACTATTTGTCTGTAAAGTATCCGTGCTTGCCACCTCCTTCCGGGTGCAAATGGGGTAAAAACCGTTCAATACACAATTTTTTATTTTATATTATAGCCTATTTGTATCTCTTTGGCAATTTTTTTGACAACTTCCCCTTGTAGCTGATATAATAAATGTCCTTTTGCGGTTTTGAAGTGAGTGCAAAAAGAAGGCGCTGGGCAAGGAGGCGAAGCTGGAATAAAATTGCATGGATCGAATTTTCTGGCAGCGGCAAGTCCACAGTGGCGCGGACGCTGAGGTAGGAATACGCGGTGTAAATGCCTTGCAGCTTGACTGCGTACAGCATATACTGGGCAGGCAGGTACGCCCGCTGGAAGAAAAGCGGACAGCCGTACCCGCAGGCAAACTGAAAAAATCGCCAGGTTTTTGCGCAGTGCCCGAGGAAGTGCGTGTGATCAAAAAAGCAGGAAGAATTGGATGAATTTTACCGGGAAACGGGAATGCGGACAGAGCAGACTTTGCAGCAAAAGCGTTAAGGCAACACCGCACAATTCCCGCCTAGCGGCTTAAGCACCGCTTCGGCGGCTG
>ERZ779889.3079-NODE-3079-length-12645-cov-15.043924_pt1 | contig 12645 bp, 5 predicted proteins | sample MGYA00511030_ERZ779889 | MGnify/ENA primary metagenome ERZ779889 (study PRJEB29588, sample SAMEA2160616) | human gut metagenome | biome: human gut; feature: human-associated habitat; material: faeces | place: Denmark | collected 2008/2010 ...
GGTTAGCGCAAAAATCCATCCACTCCGGCTTCACATTTGTTATTAAACAACCTCTTATCTGCTTCTTCGAGAAGATAGTCGATTCGGTCGGTTATCCACTGGCATAGCTGCTCGGCCCGTTGCCTGACATCGGAGGCCGGACGGCGCAGATACCAGTTGGCAGAGTACGTTTCGGGCCAGACTACGGCATCCATTTTTGCGCTCGGCTCTATTTCGGCTGCATATTCGCGTATAAACTTGAGAAGTTCGGGCAGATCTTCGTCGGCAAACTTTTCAAGAAGTGTTCTGTAAAGGGGGAGGTAGTGCGGGTCGTTGGTTATGGCCTCAAGCAGCGGGTTGAGCCACAATCCGTTCTGAGGCTTCCGAGCCTCATAGCTGCCGTCGTCTTTTAATTGCGGAAAATCAAACGTGACGTCGAAATCCCAGGCCGGTCCGAATTTGTAAAGGGATTCTTTTCCCATGCGTTCTTTGTGGATGTAGAAGCTTTTGGGAAATCCTATTTCACTGTTAAGGCAAATCTGATAAAGGAGAATACCCCGCGCAAAGCTGTTGAGGTCGAACGCTTCCGAACCTTTTGCTCCGTTGGCAAGGCGCGTCGCATAATTGAAGTCGGCCTGCCACAGTCCGAGTCTCTCGTCCGGCGCAGGACCTTCGGGATGATCTTCGGCAAGTTCGCCGAAGTCGGGGTCTTTCACCATTACCGGAAGATTCCAGAGTTCGGAGCGGAATTTGTAAGGTTCGTCATATTCAACGCTCAGTTCAAAAAGAATGCCCGACTCTTCGTCGATGTCGACGCTGCCGGCGTTGATGCCTACTTTCTCTGTAAGGAGGTAGGAGCCACGGTGACGGCCGTTGATTACCACGTTGACGGGGACGGTGTGGTTGGCATAAGGAACTCCGAGACGTCGAGCAAGCCATAGTCCGATTGCGTTTTTCATCAGGGAATCGTCGATATAGTTTGCGAGAAGCACGTAGTTCTTTTGTTTAGCAAGGCCGAAAAGCGACACTTTCTTCGCGAATTTCATACGCATCGGCTTTTTTGCCATTCCCCACGTTGAATTTCCGCGTCCGCGCAGCGACAGTTTCAGATCTTCGGCATCCTCGCAGTATCCGTTGCCTTCGATATCAAGGATTGCATCCACGTAGTCAGTCTTGCTCCAGACGCCGTCGGCCTCGGGATAGCCGGGTAAGGTGAAACGGAGGGTGGGGATGTCGGTAAGGCGTATCACGCAGGAATCTATGGCTGAAACGGGTATAATGGTCTCCTGACCGTCTTTGTCGAGCAGACGCATCGTCGGATTGTCGGAGACAGAGTGGGTAACCGTAACTCCTGCGCTGAGATGCGTGGCGTTGAAACCGTTGTCGTTGCGGTATATAAACATCTGCGGGTCGGAGGAATATGAGGAGAGGACGCCGGCTACGGCCGTTAATATAGAGAGGAAAATTCTGTTCATTTACTTAATGAATTTTAGTGATTTGTTACCGTCGATCTGCAATATGGCTGTGCCGCCGGCGTAAAGTGATCCGGCATCAATTAAGCATGAGTCGCTGAAATTCTGTTGCTGCAGAACGGTACCGTCGATGCTGATCAGGCTGTATGAATGTTGTCCGGAAAAAGAGATGGATATTCCCTCCGCTCCGAAATTCACAACCGGTTCGGAATCATCGCGGCCGGGAGCGGATACCGAGCTTTCTGTATTGTTATAGGCAAAACTTCTTACGTCGCTGATCTGATATATCTGCGGGTTTTCATTTTCCTTTCTGATTTCCATTTGCCTGCCATCGAAACTCAGGATAAGGTCATCGGAAACGGTAACATATAGCTTTGAGTTGTCGGCGAAACTGACTGTTAGCGTCTTTCCGGAGTTTTGTGCCCTAAGAAGCGGAGCCGCGGAGAAAAATAACGACAGGCATAATGTGAGAAAGACCCTGACAGGGATTTGCGGTGTTTTCATTTTCATAAGAAAAATATATTTCATTACTTGCAAAAATATGAATAATATATGAATTTTCTGCAAAGATAATACAGGAATACCTGGAAAGCATTGCGATAATGTCGTTTTCCTTCGGAAAAATGCTGAGTTAAAGTGTTAAATAATAAATCAGAGAGAGTACATATTTTGTTGTAATGATATGATTTTTTACCTTTGCAGACCCAGTAATATGACGAAAAAACTTCTCTGTCTGCTTTTGTTTCTGTTGTCCGCGCCGGCGCTACTGTGCGAGACTCCCATAGAAGGGACGCCGATGGTCGGCCCGGAACAGATGTGGCAGTTCGTTTACCGCCACAACCGCGATTTCCCGAGAGAAACTGCCGAAGCCTTTTATGAAATCGGCTCACTCTACGGAATTCGGGGCGACATAGCAATGTGCCAGGCCATTATAGAGACCGGCTGGTTCCGTTTCGACAACGGGACGGCAATGCGCGCTGCCGACCATAACTATTGCGGTCTGGGCGTGAGGAAACGGGGACACCGCGGGTGCAGTTTCGGCAGCATCCGTGAGGGAGTCACCGCTATGATCCAGCATCTTTATGCATACGCTACCGACTCGGATATTCCGGAGGGGGAGACAATTCTCGACCCGCGCTTCGGTCTGGTGAGCCGCGGCTGCGCTCCGACATGGGAGGCTCTGTCGGGCAAATGGGCAATGAACAATACCTACGGCAGAGATATATTGAAAATCTACAACGCTCTCGCCGAATTCAGAATCGACAGCACGATAGCGTCGGGCAAGGAGGTAATGCGCATAGAGGTGGATATTCCGGATTTATAGAGTCTTTTTCAGTGCCTGAACTCATTTCGGCGGAAGTTTGTTTTTAGGTTATGGCCGGTCAAAGTCCGGACTAATCACGAAATGACATCTGTCTACGAGGCGATAAAAGCAAAAGCAGGCTCTTTGATTGAAAAGGTGCGCGGCAGTGTCGGCGAGACACCGCTGATGTTCTTACTGGCCTTTGCAACAGGATTGCTTACCGGCGTCATTGCTTTTCTGCTCAAAAGGGCAATCGGAATCGTCTCGCGGTTTCTCACAACGAGTTTCCATGAGTCGGGGCCCGACTGGTGGTTTCTGCTTATACCTGTTGCGGGACTTTTTCTCGCAGGTGTGTTTCAGAAATATGTTCTGGGACGCCAGATAAACCACGGCATAAGCCGGATAATAAAAATATTCAGGGGAGGCGATTATAAACTCGGAGGCTACTGGTGCTTCTCGCCTTTCATAGCGAGCACCTTCACTCTCGGATTCGGCGGATCAGCAGGCTCCGAGGGACCTATCGCAGCCACAGGAGCGGGCATAGGAAGCAACATCGGTCAGGCATGGCGGATGTCGCCTCAGATGGTCATGATCCTCGCGGGCGCGGGTGCGGGTGCGGGCATTGCCGGCATATTCAAGGCCCCGATAGGCGGGATGCTGTTTACTATCGAGGTGATGCGGCTTCCGCTTACTGTTGCCGGGGTGATAGCGCTGTTAGTGGCATGCCTGACTTCGGCGCTGACCGCCTACTCGCTGTCGGGATTCACTATTGACCTTGCATTCGCTTCTTCGGCCACACTCAACACCACATTGATTATAGATGCCTTGATATTAGGTATATTCTGCGGCTTCTATTCGCTGTATTACAGCTATATAATGAAAAAGGTAGAGACATGGCTTGATAAGATGCGGCACCCGTTGGTAAGGTCATTGGCGGCTGGTGCGGGCCTCGGCGTGTGCCTGTTTCTGTTTCCGGCTCTTTACGGCGAGGGCTACGGGATAATAGATAAGATTATCAACGGTCACGGCTCGCAGATTCTTTCGGGAGCACTGTTCGGCCTTACCGATTCAGCGTGGGGAATCGCTGTTGTGGCGGCCGGCATACTGCTGGTGAAGTGTGCGGCCACTTCGGCAACGAATACCGGAGGCGTGGCGGGAGATTTTGCCCCTACGCTCTTTGCCGGGAGCGTGGCGGGATTGCTTTTTGCAACCGTAGCAAACAATCTCATCGGCCTCAGTCTGCCGCCTGGCCCTATGGCTCTAATGGGGATGGCGGGAGTGATGGCTGGAGCCATCCGAGCACCGCTGATGGCTATATTCCTCGTACTGGAGATTACGGCCTCGTATACGCTCGTGCTGCCGATTACGCTTACTGCCGCCCTGTCGTTCGGAATAGTAAGGTTTTTCACCTCCGAAGACTTCTTCGAACGCCGCTAAGGAGTAAGGAACCACATCTTATTCCCCTTATAATAAACAAGAAGCAGGCCGCACCACCGTGGTGCGGCCTGCTTTTCAGAATATTAAGAGTATGTTTACTTCTTAATTACAGGTATCGAAGCGTTGACTTCGGAGGATTCTACGGTAAGGATGTAGACTCCGGCGGGACACGAGGCCACGGGGATGACAACGGTGGTTCCGTTGGCAACCGGACAGGTCTTTGCCGCAACAGTGCGGCCCGAAGCGTCGTAGAGGGTGAAGCGGACGTCGGATGCCATGAACGAGCAAACGGCGTTGAGGTCATTCTCCACAGGGTTCGGCATCACGCGGACAAGTCCCCTGGCATCGGCACCGATGTTGCTGATGCCCGACTGCTCTTCAACGGAGATTTCGAGGCGGCAGACCGCGGTAGCGCCCGAGGGGTCGGTTGCGGTGACGGTAGCGGTTGCGCTGCCGGTGTTGTCGCCGTAGAAGATCACACCGTCCTTTGTGGTGAAGGCGGTTGCGACATTGCTTTCCGCCATCTCGAACTTATAGGTGAGCGGGTCTGAATCAGCGTCGGTGAAGAGATCTGCGAAGTTCACGACTTCCGAGGCGGAGCCCTTGGTGAGCACTATCTTCTTAGATTCTTCGGCTGCGGCGGGTGCACGGTTCACGTGCTCGACCACGCAGTTCACCGTAAGGCTCGTGGCGTGGCGCTGGCGGTCGGCTGCGGATAGCATGAGCGGGTATATGTCGTCGGAAGCCTGACCGAATTCGGGAGCGACCTCGACTTTGACTGTCACTGCGCCCTTGATTCCGATGAGGGTGTAGACGTTGAGTTCCTCGTTGTAGGAAACTTCGGCGTCAGTGTCGGCGGCGTCGGGTTCAACGGCCTTCACCTTAGAGATTCCGGCGGGATCGTCGAAGAGAATCTGCATGTCGTCGCCATCGGGATCCGAAACGGTAAACACGAGTTCGGAAGTCTCACCTTCCTTGGCAAGATGGATATTGCTTTCGGTGGAGATTAAGGGTGTGCCGTTGCGGTCGAGTGTCAGAGGCAGATTATAGACAGGCATGTTAGGGTCGTTCGATTTGATTACGAGCACGGCCCTGTTGCCTTTCTCGAGAGGAGCAGAAGCGGCGCTGAAGTGAACTTTCACCTCAGCCTTTTCGCCGGCTTCCACGGTGCCCTTCAGGGGCTGACCTTCGGGCAGCGATACCCAGGGTTCGCCCACGGAGGTTTCGATGCACGAGACAGCCCATCCGACCGAACCGAGCTGATCTGCAAGTCCCATTGCGATATCGTTGTAACCTATGCCTTCAATGTAGGCGGCATATACGGCTTCCTTCACGGCATCCTGCTTGGGAACGAGCAAGGCGGGAGTTTCAACTCCGACGGGGTAGGTGATGCGGACAAAGAAGTCCTCGCCGCTGTCGACGAATACCGGTTTGTTGAGCGGAATCGTATAGAAGAGGGTGTAGGGCGAGGGCTCTACCTCGAACATTACGTGGGCGGAGCCGAGAATCTGATCGCCGGCAGGCGAATCGCCCTTCACAATCTCAATCTTGAGCTCGGGATGGGTGAGCTCGCCGGATAACAGCGGCACGTAGATGTGGGAGATATTGAATCCGCCTTCGGGAGCAACGAAGTAGGTGGCGCCAATGAAAGCCTCGGTCTTGTTGCCGGTTCCGTAATTATATACATTGCTGTTTGCCACGGAAGGATAGTAGAGAGTGCGGAGCAGATCCATATCCTGAGGCTGGTCGAGGGAATTGGTGGTGGTGCCGACGTCAAACGGACGGATTACACTCTTCATACGGGCAGCGGCGAGCGAATCGGGCTTCACGAATGAAGCGGGAGCAAGGCTGCGCGCCTTCGAGAGGACGAGCGGGTCGATTCCGGGGTCACCGCCGGGGTTGGGAGCTTCCTCGCCTACGCCTGTCGGATCGAGGCGGAGTTCATATTCGAGTTTATAGTCACCGTATTCGTTTGAAATGGTGAGGACTTCGTCGGTCGTATAGTCGTCGGTCGGAGCCACTACGTTGATCTCCTGGCGGTCGAGCTCCATTGCCGGAGGCGGAGTTACGGTGAACTTCACGGTCACTACATTCTCGAGGAGTTCGTCGGAATCCATCGAGGTCATGTAGTAGAAAGTGAGGGGCACTTCGTATACGCCCGGGGTCATGGCGAGCTCATAGTTCATCATGGGCACGTCGAAATAAACGGGTTTCGAGCCGACCTCGAAGGGCATGCCGGTCTGATATGGCATCCACGACATCATGTCGGAGGGATCTTCAGTGCACATGAGCGGGAAGAAGGGCTCGGTCACTTCCTCGTCGAACCATTCGTCGTAGTAGGTGTTGCCCGGACCGCCGTTCACGATGTTCATGATGTAGAATGGAGCGGTGCCTTCGTTCTTAACCTGGAATTCCACTTCGTACATGGCGCCCATCATGCCCATCGGGCCGGGATTGGCGGTCTCAACGAAGCCCATCACGTGTTCAACGGCCATGTCTTTCGGCCATGCGGGAGCGGCTTCGCCGGTGACGGTGAGCGAAACGGGAATTTCGATACGCTCACGCGAGGGAACGTTGGTGTTGACGGTCATCGTGGTTTCATAAAGACCGGCCATCTTGTCGGCGAGGAGGCTTACTCCGACTGTCTCGCTCTCACCGGGAGCGAGCGTGCGCTCGGTTACGGGTGAGAAGTAGACTGACTGTCCGAACTGGATGTAGCGCTCGGGAATGACGAAGCCGTCGGTTCCTGCTTCGTTGAGCACTCCGGCTAAACCGTAGGTGTCGAAGATGATGGATACTTCGTCTCTGGGAGAGTACTGGAAGCGGAAAGAGCCGTCGGGGTTGAGTATGAGCTGGAAATTCACACCAACGTTCATCGAGTTGCCGTATTCGATGAATGAAACCACGGCCTTGTCGGCATACGCTTTATAGTACGTACCGGCGGTGCGGGTCTCGTCCATCGAGTGGAGACCCCAGAAGGGAGCGATGATGTTGGTGTAGAGCGTCCCGCCGGGGAAACTGGCGGGTGGCTCGGGCCAGATCTTGTCGTCGTTGCGCTTGGTAAACGATACGAAGCCGGTGTTGTAGACATACATCTTCGTGTAGGTCTTGCCGTAGAAGGGGAAGGCGAACGGAAGCTCTACCTCAATGTAGTCGTGTTCCATGTAGTAGGGGAGATCGTTGTGGAGCACGCCCTCTTCCTGAGTGATGTCTATCCAGTCTTTCGGGAGGCTCTCGTCGTCGACCGAAGAGGTATAGCCGTAGCTTACCGACGACTCGCCGCCCTGCGGGATGGTGAGGGCGAACATCGGGTCGGGAGTTACGGAATACCTGAGAGGCTCGTTGCCGTTGTTGGTGACGGTGAGCGGGCAGTCAACGGCGGTGCCGCTCGCGGTAGTCTCCTCGATGCTCTCGTAGGAGAGAGTTGCGGCAGGAACGCCTATTACGGTGCCTTTCACAGTGGTCTCGGCGCTGCCGGCGGAAGTGACAACCTCAACTACGTCGGAGAGATCCTGCGATGCGGCGGTGGGCACGACCACAATCACATCTTTCGACATGCCGGGAGCCACGGTTACGGGAAGCTCGGTCGAAACGGTGTAGACGCCGTTTTTCGAGGTGGCGGAAGTGAGCTGGAGGTCGGCCGAACCGGTGTTCTTCACCGAGAGAGCCACGCGGGTGTCGGAGGTGCGGAACACTTTGCCGAAATCCATGGTTTCGGGCACCGAAAGCTCGGGCTTGAGCGACTCGCCGGTGATATTGGCGTCGAAGCGCACAAACGAGGTTCCCTGCTGCGGGTCGTTGCTGAGAATTACGAGATTGTTGAACGAAGCACCGGCAAACATCGTGTCGTCAGCCTTGAGCGTGGCGTTGATGTTGACTTCCTCACCGGGGTTCAGAAGACCGTAGGCAGGCTCGACGGCACGGATGAAGTTGGGCTTGGGAGCCTCGAAGCGGAATGCCGAACCGGAGGTCACCTGAGTATAGCGGAGCATCTCGGGGGTCTGCTCTTCGGCGTAGGGATTGGTGATGTCGGCCGAGGTGTAGACGATGGGATCCTCGTCGGAGGGATCGCAGAGACCCACGAAGAGGCCTGTGCCGCTCTGGAATACCATGAAGGGATCATAACTGTCGAAGAAAATCTCCACGTCGCCGTTGCCCGAGAGGGTGAGATGGAACGAAACCGGAGTATAGTCCTTGTCATAGACCAGGGCAAGAACGTTGGAGTAACGGACAACGAACTTGCCGTCGAGGCGCGCGCACTCGACCTTCGAGTCGGGCCCCATCACGAGGTCGCGGCCGTAGGCGCTGATCAGACCGGTGCCCGGAACTCCGTTGGCGGTCGGGGTGAGCGGCGGGAAGAACTGGTTCTCGCTGATGGAGAACTGCACGCCGCCGTGGTTGTTGACGTAGACCTTGTCGAATTTCTGCCCGAAATAAGGGAAGTCGAAGCCGAGGTCAATCGGTTCGGAGTAGGTGCCGGTGACGAACTGTTTCGTGAGGTCGGTGGCGGCAATCAGGTCGGGATTGTTGTCGTATTCGAAATCGGGAGTCTCGCCGATGTTGGTGTGGATGGAGTAGCCGAACTTATGGGTTTTCGAGGCCGAGCCTTCGATGGTCTGGTCGGAGAAGCGCGGCATCACGAACTCAAGGGGATAGCGGCCTTTGTTTGCGATTTTGAACGACATGGTCACGGGATCGGCGTCGATGTCGAGATCGCCGGCGTCGACGGTGGCGGGTATCACCTCAATTTTTGCGGGGTCGGTGGCTACACCGCGCATTGTGATGCGGAATGTATCGCCGTCTTTGTCGGTGAACGTCACGGTTCCGGTGTGGTCGCCGGCGGTCTTGGGCTGATATGTCAGTTCTACGGTGGCTTTGGCACGGGCCGGGAAGCCTGCCGAAACGTAGTCGGGACCGGCAAAGTTCTCGGAGCTTACGGAAATCTTGTCGGAATAGATGCCGGCGGAGTACTGGCTGCCTCTGAAATCGCCGTAACCTTTATTGTAGATCTCTACGGTAAGTTTCTTGGTCTCGCCCACGAGCAGTGAGCCGAAGTCGACTATGCGGGGAACCTGCATTTCGGCCTTGTTGCCGCTGACAGTCATGGTCACCGCCTGACGGAGGGTGTTGTCAGCTGTCTCGTTGGTCTGGAAGCCTATGTTGAACTTATACGTGCCGTTGATGAGCTTCGAGGTCGACGCTGACACTTTCACTTCCTGCGTCTCGCCTTTGACTACCGTGCCTTCAGAGGGAGTCAGCACGAGAAGCTCGCTCCAGTCGGGATTCTGCGACTTGGGATCGATGGCCCAGGTGTATTCGGAAGTCATACTCTCGTAGGGGGAGCCTTTCAGAGCCTCGTCGAGGCGGCTCCATGTCTTGCCGAGGTCGTTGCTCATGTAGCAGTTGTGGGAAACGTCGCCGGCGTTGGAGAATGCGAGTCCGAGAGGGTAGGGTTTATAGACCTCGTCGGTGATCGGATTGAAGTGTACGGCGATCCAGAACGATTCGCCGGGCTGGAAGAAGAGCTGCTCGGGAAGCGCCATGTCGCCGCCGTAGTAGAAGAAATCGGGACGGAATTCCTCGATTACCGAAGCGGTGGTGAGGGAGCCTTCGCCTTTGAGAATCTGGATGCTCTGCAGGGCGTCCGTGCCGTTTTCACCGGAAATCCGGATGTGGGTGAGATTGAAACCGTCGGGATACTTGTCGGCGTCGACCTTGAACCACTGTGCCATGGAGTTGGGCAGAGCGCGGTCCTCTACGCCGATAAAGGCAGCCACCTCTTCGAAGCAAGCGAGCGATTTGGGGTAGTCGGATGCCTGATAGGTGTCCGGGTCGGTGTAGACCTTGGCGGGAGCCTTGATCTTCGTGCCGCCGAGCTTGCCCTTGAACGAAACGGTGTTGAGGGGGCGGGGAGTAGAGAAGAAACCGGTGCGCACGGGAACCGTGCGGCGGAACGATGACCAGCGCAGCAGACCGTCGGCTTCGTTGCCGATGGAGAATGTTGCTGAGCCGATGGAGGTAGGCAAAACGGCGAAGGAAACGTCGGCGGTCTCGTCGAGGGTCATCTTCGGGCCGGCGTTGGTCGTGGCGGTGACTACTTCGGAGAGCGGAGATGCGTCGCCCCAGCGGTTGACTGCCGCAATTGCGAGATAATAGGTGGTTTCTGCGTTAAGTCCTTCGAGCACGTATTCCATCGGGTCGCCAGAGGCGAGGAACTTGGAGTCGATTGCCACGCTCTTGGCCGAGGCGAGCGAGGAGGCGTCGAAGGCGGAGGTGGAGTAGTAGAGCACGTGCTGGTTCACGTTGCCGTCGCTCGAGGCGGGGATGGTCCAGCGCAGTGTTATGTTGTCCTGCGAGGCGTATGCCTTGAGATCGCTTACCGCTTCGGGAGCGGTGCCGTCGCCCATCATGAGTGCGCGCTCGGCATCGACATATCCCGAGCCGTAAAGGCCCTCGTAGCGGCTGTTGTTGCCCTGCGAGTAGAAGTCGCGCACAGAAGTCTCGATCTGGGTGCGCAGTGTGGATACGGGGAAGGTGGCGTTGCCGTATTTCGAAAGTATCAGCGCGGCGATGCCCGAAACGTGGGGGCATGCCATCGAGGTTCCCTCCATGTAGCCGTATTTGTTGTCGGGGAGAGTGGAGAGCACGCCGCCCGCCTCGCCGTAGTCGAGAAGACCGCCGGGAGCGATCACGTCTACCCACTCGCCGTAGTTCGAATAGCTTGCGGGAGCGAGGTCGTTGGTCATTGATGCCACTGCAAGAACCTTGTCGTAGCAGGCCGGGTAGATGTTGCCGGTCACGCCCTGGTTGCCCGAGGCGAAGATGCAGAGGCCGCCGAGCATTTTGTCGCGGCCTGCGGTGGCTTCGGTGAAGTAGTCGATGGCGTCGAGCACTGCCTGCTCGTAGTAGCCGTCGGAATCCCAGCCCCAGGAGCACTGGGCGATGGAGGCGCCGCGGTTGGCTGAGTAGACGATTGCCTTGGCGAAATCGCCTTCGCCTCCGGTGCCCGAGCGGGGATCGAACACCTGGGCAGAGAACATGCGGATACCCGAACCGGGGGTGCCGTCGCCGCCGGCCACACCGCCTACGCCGATGCCGTTGTTGTTGACGGCGGCTACGGTGCCTGCCACGTGTGTGCCGTGGTTGTGGGGATATATATCTGCGCTGTTGGTCACGAAGTTATAGCCGTAGATGTCGTCAACATAGCCGTTGCCGTCGTCGTCGACTCCGGGAGTGCCGTTGAGTTCGGCGAGGTTAACGAGCATATTCTGCGCGAGATCCTCATGGTCAACGTCGATGCCGCCGTCGATAATGGCCACGATTACGTCCGGGCTGCCGGTAGTGGTCTTCCAGGCGTTGAAGAGGTTGATGTCCGCACCCTTCACGCTGCCGGAAACGGAGCCGTCGTTGTAGTAGTGCCACTGCAGGGGCAGACGGGGATCGTTGAAGCCGCTGGGCGACTGAGCCGCGGCCTTGACGGGGCCGTCGAGAACGCGGACCTTGTCGGATCCGCCGTCCATGCGCTTCATTGGCACGATGTTTTCCGCCTTTTCAATTCCGGCGGTGAGCTGCATTACGCGGCGCGCCTCGGCGGCGTCGACGGTTTCGTCGAAGCGGATTTCATACCATCGGTCAAGACCGAATTTACGATACTCGGCTTCAAACTTCGGAGCGTAGGGAAACATACGCTCGATGCTGAAAGCCTTGATAGATCTGGCGCTCTTGTCGAAAGGCGTCATTCCGGTGGCGAGATTTGCTCCGGGGGCCTTGCGCAGAGGTGCCGCGCCCAGTTTGCGGGCTGCTTCGGGCTGTAGCTTCACGCGCACAACGCCCTTTGTGGGAGCTGTCGGCGCCGTAGCTGCCGCCTGAGCCGGCATCGGAGCCAGCGCGAGCAGCAACAGCAGAAGGCGTAGAAAGATTTTCTGCATAGAGAGTGATTGAATGGTTATTACTGTGAACAGGGAGTAACAATTACTCAGGGTTCTGAAAAATTATTTTTTTCAGGTATTAAAAACGCAAAGTTAGTGCTTATTTCGTAAAAATTGGCATTTTTCGGCGAAATAATTTAAATAATATAATCATTGGCGGGGAAATTATTAAGAACTTGAAGTTGCGGCACCCCCGCACTCTTCTTTGAAAATTGCAGTTGCGACGGCTGCTGCCATATAGCTCATATATCGCCGGTTACCAGATTATTCTCCTGTTTCTCCCGTACCTGTTCTAAAAAACTCCTGTTTCTACTGTCCTACTGTCCCCTAAAAACTCTCCTGTCCAAAAATTTTTCGCCCCGATTTGAAAAAAGCGACATTATCGCAATGCTCTCCGCCCCTTCCCGTATTATCTTTGCGGAAAATTAATCTTATCCTACTATGAAAGAACCCACAATTTACCAGGAAGCAAAGGCTAAGACCGCGCCTTGCAAAATCTCCCACCAGGCATTCCACCTCTACGTAG
>ERZ779889.3080-NODE-3080-length-12644-cov-2.948526_pt1 | contig 12644 bp, 10 predicted proteins | sample MGYA00511030_ERZ779889 | MGnify/ENA primary metagenome ERZ779889 (study PRJEB29588, sample SAMEA2160616) | human gut metagenome | biome: human gut; feature: human-associated habitat; material: faeces | place: Denmark | collected 2008/2010 ...
CACCCGGCAGACAGGCGGAACGGCTTACACCATCCGCTATGCGGCCAAAACTGGAGTGCCCGTGTGCAATATTGCAGAGGATTTTTGACAAGAAATAGCTTTCGGGGTATGCCCGCCGTCCTTATGGGGACGGCGGGCATACTGGTTTGTCGGAGGGGGCGCAGTAATGGCCCGGTTAATTGCTATTATCGTTACGTTTTAATACGTATTATTCGAGAGTAAAAATGACCAGAACAGCCTGAAATCCGCGTGACAGACCATTTTAACGTAATTATAAACACAATTATTTGGACTTTTTTGAGGCCACAAAACAGTAATTACTTGACCAACCCCGGAGCGGGAAAGAGGATATATCCCCCGTGCCAGCCGCTGCGACACCGCGCCGCGGGCCGTGCGGCATCACGGGGACGGGGGTAACGCCGCATATTGAATGCGGCTTGAGTATAGCCGCCGCCGAACCGCCCGGGGAGCGGACTATAAGGCGTGTCATTTTGGCGTCGGCGGCTATACTTTTGGCCATTTGAACCCCTTGATTTGTCGCCGTTTTGGTGCCAGAGTATAAAGTTGTATGATTTTTATACTCTGGAACTGCCCCAAAACGGCTCGGACTAAATAGCGCAAAACGCCTCGGTCCGAGGCTTTTTTGCAGAACACGGCGGCAGGAGGGCGGCGGAGCCCCCAAATGGCCGAAAGGGCATAAGAGCCAGCGACACGCGACTGTCGTCACGTGGTCCGCATAGCGGACGCTGGTGCGCCACCGGCGCACCTCACCCCGGTACAGGAGTACCGTGGCGAGGCTCTTACGCGGCCTACCGTCCGCGCCCTCTTCGCACTGCGGCGCTACGAGGGTGCCCATTTAGGGGTCAAAGGAGGGCGTACAAGAGCGTGCAAAGGGGGGATACTCCGGGGGAACTCCCTCTTACACGCTCTTAAAATATGTAACTGCTGAAGCAGACCGCCAGTCTAATATAGGTTTTCTGCCCACGGGCTTGCGCCCGTGGGGATTGGGGTTTCTTTGTCCACCGACGCCGGGGGCGCCGGTGGACAGTTTACAGTCTGCAACGGGGAGTGACAGTATAGCGTATCAGGGGGCATATCTGTCATACATCTATCGCCCACCCTGTAATCGGGGGGGGTAAGGGGGGCGGAGCCCCCCCATGAGAACGGGAAATCTGAAAGCTGAAAAGCTGATGCGCTTAAGACTGAAAACCAGTCTGTGCAAGGTGTGCAGGGTAGATTCTATCTTTCTTCACACTTTTAATCACAAACCATTTTGCAAAAAAATGTGAGAAACGGGTAATTGTACCCTGCACACCCTGCACACAGCCCACGGGTGCATATCAGCAGATGCGGGAAAAGATGCTTTTTACCCTGCACACGCTGCACGAAGGGCGAGGGCAGGCAGAGCCGGCCAGCACGCGGGGAGGTCCGGCGGCCCCGCATAAAAAATGACCAGACAGTGCATCCGCTGTCTGGTCACGGTTGTTATTCGGATGGAGTCACCTGATGGGTGCTGTTATCTGGACCAAACGGCTGCTCAGTAGGGTCCCAGGAAGGCTTATATACTCTGCCTTCATAGTCTTGGAAGTCCCGCCTCAATAAGTCGTATGGACTTTCTGGCGGCTCAGAATCAAGGCAGTCGGAAATAGGTTCTTCACGGTGACAGGCGACGAGTCCTGCAAGCCTGGTTGCTACATCACATACGGCCTCCACGGCCTCCCGGTTCAAATCCTTAAGCGCAAGAAGCAGATTGTCTGGTAGATACAGCACACCATCCCGACCGTTTTTGCCGAGCTGGACGAGTGTCAGCCCCGGGGAGCCATCGTCCGAAAAGTGTATATCCCTGCTTGTGCCTATTGTCGGGTCAAAATTTGCTCGCTGAAGGAGTTCGTCGTAACTGATACCTAAAAAACCTACGACTCTCTCGATGGCCGCAACCATTGGATTTGGTTTATTAACTTTTTGGCTTGCAGTGTCCCCTAAAATCAGCGTTTCAATAGATATATTCAAAGCCTTAGCGACTTTTTCAAGAGAGCTAAATTTGGGGCTGCTTGCGTCCCGTTCCCAGTGACCGATAGTTTGATATGGTACGCCCATCGCTCTTGCTAAGTCTGCTTGAGTCATATTGGCGTTGGTTCTTGCAGCTTTAATGCGCTCACCTATTGTCATAATATCTCCTCCTGTTGTTGAGTATATTATACATCAAAAACATAATGCAGTCAAGAGGAAAGTTAATAATTTTAGTTAAACATAAAAAAGAACACAATATAAACATTGTATTTTGAAAAAATAAGAGCAAAAAATTAAAATTTTATGTTGACATTAAAATTATATTGTGGTAGTATGGTGCCATAAAAGAAAAGGCCCCCCTTGAGAGGCGGAAAGGTAAAAATATCATGTGCACCAATGAATCGAACCCCGCTGCGACGAACACCGTAGCGGCATCGGAACCCCAGCAGCAGCCCACTCAGACGGGCGCGGCAACACCGGCGCAGGACATGGGTCAAGCGCCATCCGCAGCCGCACCCCTTGCGGCATCATCCGGACAGCAGATAGTCCCGGGCAGCGATGATGCGGTTATCGCACAAATCCGGGCCACGCCATCACAACAGCTTTTTGATGCGCTGCTGCAAGGTGCCCCTGAGTATTGCCGAGACCCCAAAGGCGCCATTATGCTGTTGCTCAGTATCATCGCCGGGACTACTCAGGATGTGTCCCAAATCAATCGGATTTTTGTGCGGAGCGCGCTCAAGCCGACGTGGTGGGGGGAGCAGGCGGAGAAGAATGGTCAAAAAGGTAGCTCGGATTGGGCAGGATACTACATCCGCAAGGCGCTTTACGCCTGTAAGGCCGTCGTTTGGACAACTACCGGCTGGAAACCTATCGCCATGTTTTGCCCGGACGAAAACCCCAGATACAGCGATGATGACATCGGCATATCGACCCTGTTTTGCGACATTTTTCGCCACACCTTGTTAAAATGCAAGGAAAACGACTCCTGGTATGTTTACGACGGAGTCAAGTGGGCTTTGAACAATGAGCTTGCTATGGAATACTGTAAGGCGTTTGTAGTGGTGCTGACCCACTACGCCAAGGCGGTAGAGCGGGCCGATATGGAGACCTTTCCGCCGGTGGACACCTCAGAAACGGGAAAGAAAAGAGCCAGCAAGGGCCATCCCTATGTGGCATACATCAAACGTGCTGCATCGCGTCGCGCCCGCGAAACAATTTTGTCCGACGCGAAATCTGTAAGTGATATGTCTATCTCAAAAGCTGATTTTGACAAAGATGAGTACCTATTTAATTGTAAAAATGGGACGGTTGACCTCAGAACATATACGTTGCGGCCCCACTCGCCGGCAGACCACATCACCAAGGTGGCCAATGTTACGTTTGCGCCGGGAGCCCGTAGCCAGCTGTGGGAACAGCACATCGCTACGGTCATGGACGGCGATGTAGAAAAGGCGGAATTTTTGCAAAAAGCTATCGGCTATGCGTTGACCGGCTCAAACAAGTATGCCTGTATGATGATACTCTATGGCCCCAGCTCCAGAAACGGCAAGAGCGCGACCGTGGACACCATCAATAAAATGATGGGAGACTACGGCGGTGTTGCAAACCCCGAGACCTTTGCCCAGCGGGCCTACGCAAATGGCAGCGGACATAACGATGGATTAGCACAGCTTGCGGGTACGCGGTTTGTCAGTGTGCCGGAAGTAGAGGGCAACATGACCTTATCTTCATCGTTGGTCAAACGCTGCACCGGCGACGGCCTCATTACCACCCGAGCCATCTACGAGAAGCAGTTTTCCTTCGTTCCACAGTTCAAATTGTTTATGCACACGAACCATCTCCCCAGGATTTATGACCTCTCCATGTTTGATTCTGGCCGCGTAAAAGTCATTCCGTTCACACACTTTTTCGAGGAGCATGACCGCAACCCTAATATGGTCGCCGAATTGACAACCGAAGAAAACTTGAGTGGCATTTTTAACTGGGCCCTTGGAGGGCTGCAAAAGCTGGAGAGCATCGGGTTTGACGCTCCGCAGTCAGTCCTGGATGCAATCGGCGTATATCGCCAGGATTCCGACCGTGTGGGCAACTTTATCAACGAAATGATGGAGCAATCCACTGAAAATGTCTCCACAACCGTAGTCTTTGGGGTGTATAAGACATGGTGCGAAAATTCTGGCCTTAGAGCTGGGCGCGAGCAGGACTTCAAAAAAGAGATGGAGCGGCATGGCATCAGTGTGGGCCGTCCCCGCGTCAACGGCAAGCAGGTAACGTCGTATCTGGGATGGGTTTTGACCCAGCCATGAGAGAAACAAGCTGGGAAGTTGAGGTGCATCGACAGTATGATACTTGCACATGCAACATGCACCTGCAAGCGGTGCGGTAAAACCTTTGAGCGCGAAAGCAGATGGTGGAACGACCAGAAGGCCCAGGAGTGGGAAGAGTGGGCGGAGAAAAACATTACCCTCTGCCCGGAGTGTAAATATGACGATTATGTGGCCGGGGCCGCTAAGCTGGCCCAAGCGGCGTCCGCCATCGGCCTACCGGAGCTCCAAGGAAGTGAAAAGCAGATTACATGGGCGGAATACATCCGGGCTGAACTATTGGCGGATGCGGAGCAATATCTGAAAGAGAATTGGGACAAGACACGCGTACTCGACAATACTGCCATCAAAGCGTGTAATGAGGAAGTCCTGCACGTACTGGGGCAGATACTCGTCCAGATTAGGCAAGAGCCCCGCGCCGCGTGGTGGATTAGCCACCGACGCAGCGATGGCGCCCAGATGCTACGGAGCGTTTACCAGGAGCAGCACCCCGAGGAGATGCAATTATAATGCGCTGTTGCCACACAACAGCAGATTGGAGATGAAAAAATATGTCTACCGCAAGAGTGGTCCCCTTCCGCTGCATGGGGGAAATAATGATGATTTCCCTTCGTGTCGGGCGCTACGAAAAGGGGCAGCATCTTGCCCTTGAGATGTTTGACAGCGATGGTATCCCTTTTGCCAAAATGACCATCAATATCCCGGGCTTTCCTCTTAAAAGTAACGAGGCGTTTATCGACAATACAATGATTACCGGCGATATACTGACATTCATCAGGGAGCAAAAATTAGGAGTGGAACGGTCTGTCCCCGGTATCGGCTATAAGGTTGTGGCTTTTGATATGGACAAGTTGGCGGAGTTTGATTCCGATGGCGTGACCGCTTTGAGTAATATTCGAGCTTGACTTATCTGTCTTTTTTCTTGTGAATGCTGTTTGCCAATGATGATTTCCACTGATTTATTCAATCATATTTTTGAAAGGAACGTGAACAAAATGAAAAAGGTTATCAATGGGAAGATGTATAACACGGAAACGGCCAAAAAGATGGCCGACTGGTACTATGGATACCCCGGTGACTTTGATTATTATGAAGAAAGACTATACAAGAAGAAAACAGGCGAATTTTTCCTCTTTGGTAAGGGAGGCGCAAGAAGCAAATACAGCGATAACGATGGGTTTGAAACATATGGCTCTTGCGAGATTATCCCATATTCGGAGGAACAGGCTCAGAAATGGGCAGAGAAGCATTGTAGTGGCGACGAGTACGAAGAGATTTTCGGCGAAGTCGAGGAATAATCTCAGCGCATAAGTGAATTTCATTAGGAAAACAGAGAAAAGCCATAAAAGCGGGAAAGCCGATGTTACCTCGCTTTTATGGCTTTTTGAGACAATAATCTTTTTTTATTGTATTGTCGTTTTTCGAATCAATGGGTCATAAATAATTGTCAAGAAAACCCATTTTCTTATTATCTCCAGGCCAATCGAACACTATTATTTTTTCATCTTCTGTAATAATGCGATTATCATTATCACAGATAATGAATTTCTCTGGGGGGAGATAGTTAACTAGCCCAGTTTTGACCGGCTTGATTGCAAAAACATAAGATATCTGGTTAAACCAGCTCACGAATCCGCATAGATAAATTTGTGTGCCAATGACTGACCAAGCTAATCCAATAGATTCTCTTCATGTGAATCCCCCCTTTTCATTTAGTATGGATGAAATGGAGGATAACGTCAAGAGCTACCACCTATTATTGAAATTTTTAACCTCATGTGGTATAGTCTTAATATCCTCATTTATCAGCATTTTCTAAGACCCACTATGTGACAATTAGTTGAAAAACGCACCGCCTGTCGCAGCAATCCTGACGCGCACTACGGCGGCATCACATAGTATTTTTTAAGGGTCTTGGAGCCATCCAAGGCCCTCTTTTTATGCCCATGGGCTGGTGTCCCCGGCCTGCATCCCAAACCCCGTCACGGCCCCCCGGAACGGGTCTCCGAGGCGGGAATCCTGCTCCAGCGTGCGCCATCTGTTTTGCCGCAAAATGTGTGGGAAACGGCGGTGCTCGTGCCGGAATATGAAACAAATGTTGACGCATCCGGGGCGGGGTGCGGGTTCCGCGCCAGGGTTCGGGGTGAGGGTGATGGGGTGTGCGAGGGGAAGAGGGAGAGGGGTAAATGGATATAGGATTACGCTGCGGAGCGCGGGTGCGCTCCCGGGTAAAATATTGCTACGGCTGCCAGGTGCGTGCTGCATTATTCCGGCCAGGATATGTGAGACTGTGCGACGGTTTTCCATGTTACTGGCACATAGTATCTCGGCATATATCGAATTATTCCGAGATTTTGCAAAATTCCGGGGAATTATTCCGAGATTGAGAAATCGACAGAAAGATTGCGAAAACAGAATGAAATACAAAGAAGTCGCTGCAAAGAGCACGAATTTGTTGCCGGAAAAAATGCCGATACAAAAACTCGGAATAATTCAGAGCAATTATTCCGAGAAAATGTAGGAGTTATGTCGCCTAACAACGCAAAAACTCGGAATAATTCAAAATCTCCGAATAATTGCTGGTCATACTCCACAAGAAACGCTCCTGCAATTTGACGACCTACACAAAACTCAGAATAATTCCACGGGGAATTACGCGGAGTTTGGGGCAATTATTCCGAGTTTCCAAAAGGTGGTGATTTTTATGGACAAGGCCGGAAAGAAGGTCAGGGACATCTCCTATCACAGCCCCAAAACCGGCGGGATGGTGGTAGTCCACAGCGAGGCGGCACGGGCGTACAGCAAGTACCTGGAGGAGCGGCCCGAAGTTACGTCCTACGAGGCGTGCAAGCCCCTGGACGGCACCAGATTAAACGGTATCCAAAAGACAGACATCCGGGGCGACTATTTTCAGGGACAGTGGGCGAGCGACTTTTTCATCTGCTTTGCTGATGGCACCACCGGCGTCCGGGAGCTGGTCAGCGCGTCCGACCTGACCCGGCGAGCGGAAGTGGAGAAGCTGGAGCTGTCCCGCCGCCACTGGACTGCGCTGGGGGTGCATGATTGGAAAATCGTCATAGTCGGTAAGTAGGGCAAGGCAGGTAAAGGGCGGCAAAATATCTATTGAGGGGAGGAATGTTGCAGATGTTCATACGCATATCAGGGGCGCGTTTCCGGGTGCTCCGGCAGGACGCCGGCGGCGCGTGGGTCATCGCATACGACGAGTACCAGATGCCCGTCTATGTCAACCGGGGCGAGCTGGAGCGTGCGGAGCGGATTGCCGCGCCGGAGGAGTATGTCCGCAACCGGGAGCGTCCCATGTCCGCGGCCCAGCAGCAGCGATATGACATGATTCGACCCGCGCTGGACGATACCCGGTGCATCACAGATGAAGCCCACCGCACCGAGGTCTTTGCCGCCATCGCCCGGGAGCACAACACCACGGCCAGGCGGTTGCGCCGCCTGTATCATGCCTACCTCGCACGTGGGAGCTTGACCAAGAGCAAGCCCCGGGAGAGCATCCGCAGACCGGACTACGAAGCGGCCATCCGCAAGTATTACTTTTCGGCCAAGCGCAGCAGCCTTCGCACGGCCTATGAGTTATTCATCCTGGATAGCTACACCAACAAAGGAGTCCTGGCGGACGAGATACCGTCATGGAGCAGCTTCCGCCTGTATTACTTCCGCCATTTCAAAGGCGACCCGCAGAAGGAGATTGCCCGGGAGGGCCTGACCGCCTACCAGCGCAACAACAGGCCGCTGTATGGCTCCGCCATGCAGTACCGTGAGAGTGTGGGGTGCTATCAGCTGGACGAGACCCAGGGGGACATATACTTGGTCTCCAAGTGGGACCGGAGCAAGGTCATAGGTCGTCCCAACGTCTATCTGGCCATCGACACGGCCAGTGGCCTCATCGCCGGAGTGTACGTCGGACTGGACGCGGGGGAGACTGCCCTGATGGCCTGCATCGCCAACGCCGCAGGGGATAAGTCGGCCTACTGCGCGTCCTATGGGATAGACCTGCGTCCCGACGACTGGCCCAGCCGGGGCCTTCCCTCAGAAATCATCAGCGACCGGGGCGGAGAGTTCGTAGGAGAGCGCATCAACGAGCTGTGTATCTGCTACGGCATCGACCGGCAGGCGCTCCCACCGTTCCGCGCCGAGGAAAAGCCTCTGGTGGAGAGAGCCATGGACCTGATACAAGACAGCTACAAGTCCATGCTCCGGGGGCGCGGCGTCATCGGGGACGATGTGGGAGAGCGGTGGGCCACGGACTACCGGCAACAGGCCATCCTGACCCTGGACGAGTACACGGCCATCGTGATACATACGATTATCGCGCTTAACAAGGGCCGCGTGCTGACCGACATTGGCCACTTGCCCGTGGACGCGCCCAACACGCCCGCAGCCCTCTGGAAATGGCTTGTTGACCGGGGCAAAAGCACTCTGCTGGATGTGGACGCGGGCGAGCTCTATCGACGTGCCCTGCCCCGCGCATCGGGCAAGCTCACCCGAAAGGGAATCGTGTGGAATGGCCTGCGCTATCTCCTAGAGCGCGGCGCGGAGCTGACCGTGGGGGCAAAAGTCGAGTATGCCTACGACGCCCAGGACACCAGCCATATCTACGTGGTCGGCAAAGATAAGCGCCTGATACCCTGCTCCCTGGCCCCGTCCAGCTCCCGATATGACGGCTACGATATGGCCGATGTGGCCGTCATGCGCCGGGAGGAGGCGGAAAAAGAAAAAGCCGCCCGCCAGACGGAACTGGAGGCCCGGGTCGCTATGCGGAGCGAGATAGAGCGCATCATCCGGCAGGCCGAGGAACAGAGCCCCGGGAGCAGAGATATATCTGAAATCCAGCGGCATCGAACTAATGAGAGGAGGCGTCTGACATGAAGTACAAGCTCGGGATGCAGACCGTGGAGGCGGTCTATGACAACAGCGGAAGCCAGAATCCGCTCATTGAGGCGCTGCCGGAATGCCTTGGGTCGGAGCAGTTTGAAAAGCAAATCCGGTGCTGTCCGCCGCCGCCCCAAGCGTGTCAGGACATGAGCATGGCCGAGCGCCGTCAGGGCCTCGCCCTGCTGCCCACGGTGTTCGTGCCCTTGCCGTATATGTACTACGTCTATGACTCGCTGTATCGGATGCTCACCAGCAGCTACCACACGCTCACTTCAAGGGAGCGCGTCCAGAAGATAAATGCCCTGTTTCTCTCCGGCGGGTCTGTATCAGGGTACGGGGCACAGGCACAGTCCGGGGCGTTGCTGGGGACGCCCGGGCTGGGCAAGACCAGCACGCTCCGGCGGTGCTTAAATCTCATGCCCCAAGTAATCAGCCACGAAAAATATCTCGGCAAGGCGTTTTATTGCAAGCAGGTCTTGTGGCTCCATGTGGAGTGCCCCAGCGACGCATCGCAAAAGACTATGGCCTATAACATCGTCCGGGTGCTGGATATGGCCGTGGGGAGCAACCATCTGGATTATCTCTTGCGGGCGCGCTCCGGCTCGGTCAGCTCCGTCAGCACCTATATCAAGACCCTGTGTGTCGCCTACAATGTGGGGCTCCTTGTTGTCGATGAAATCCAGAATGTCGTTGCCACCGCCCAGCGAACCAACCGCATAAAGCCCCTGATACGGTTTCTCACGGAGTTGACCAACGACACCTGCACAGCGGTCTACTTTACGGGGACCACTTTGGCGGAAACTGTGTTCCAGAGCGAGGAATACTTACGGCGGCGGACGCGGGGGCCCCGGCTCCTGCCCTTCAAACCGGACGGGGCCTATCGGGCGTTCCTGGAGGCTCTCTGGTCGTATCAGTACACGCCGGAGCAGGCCGTCTTGACGGACCGACTGGCCAATCAGATATACGATTACAGCGGCGGCATCCCGGCTTATATCTCCAAGCTGCTGGAAGAAGCCCAGGCCCAGGCGCTCATGCGTGGCGTCGGCAGGATAGACCGCAAGATGATTGCCGCGGCGGCGGACTATCTGGCCATCCAGCCGCCCAAGGAGCTGGGGACGGGGACGTTCTTATCAGACTTCCAAGCGGCATCAGGGGGCCCCACAGAGCCGCCAGAGGGGCACGCCGCCCCGCAGGAGACCGAGGATACCCCCGAGGACACCGGACCCGTCAAGCGGCTCTACGCCGTCCCACGGGGCCGGAAAGCCGCAGAGCGCGACGAGAGGGACCTGCTGGTGGCTTTTAAGATAGGGGCGCTCCGGGAGCTGCTGTTGTCCCAGGACATGGTGGAGGAGGTGGTATTGTGCTGACATGGTTCCCATCGCCGTACCCGGACGAGTTGTTTTACAGCGTACTGTGCCGGTACTATGTCAGTTCCGGCGTCAAGGAGCATTATCTGGTAAAGAAACAACTCTTTGGCACCAAGGCCGGCGTGAAGATGGCAACACTTTACCCGAACGCAACCGTACACGCGGCATTGTTACAGCTTCCGGACGGTGTGTTTGACGAGAGAGATATGATACTGCGTCACACGCCGTTTTTGTATTACACCAGGATGTACCCGCAACAGGAGCGCGAAGTCCTGCTGGATGACTTGGTGCAGGGGCGAAGCAGAACGCCTACCCACCTCTGGAAAACATTTCCCAAGGACGATTACGCCCTCCGGTATTGCCCATCGTGTGTGCAGGAGGACACACAGATATACGGGGAGCCGTACTACCACGTCGAGCACCAGATACCACTCTCCAGTGTATGTGTCCGGCACAAATGTAAGCTCAAACAGATTACTATTGCGAATCCGAGATTATCCATGAACAACCGCTTTTTCCCGCTGAGCACGATGGAGATAGACCGGGAGCCGGATATGGACGTTCCCCCCGCGGAACTACGGGTCAGCGAGCTGGTGTGGGAATATTGGAAATTATCCGTATCCGTTTCGCCGCCTGCCTGCAACAACCTATTCCAGGCACTCCTGAACAGCGGATGTTTTGAAATCGTGCGGCAAGCTGGCATCACTGTCGATAAAGCCAAGCTATACACCGCCCTGTGCGATTATTACGGGACAGAAATGGTAGAACAAATATTTGGGCCACACATCAGCACGTCTCTGATGAATCGGCTCAAGACCTGGGAGCAGTTGTTACCGGACCGGTATATTATGATACAGGCCATGCTTGACCTGCCCACCAAAGCTGTGTTTGCCCCAAAGCCAATCCGGGACAAGCTCCGGGAGAAAATAGAGCGCATGGCGGCGCGGGGTGGTTTTTGCACACTCCGGCAGGTTGCGGGTGAGCTCCACCTAAAGCATTACGAGGTCAACGCCATCCTGCGCTATTACGATATGCCTCCGTTCTGGAGAGAGGAAATTCCGGGGAAGGGCCCAGTAACGCGGAAGGGAATATTACGCTGTGCGGTAAACGAAGAAGAACTGAAACGTATCAAAGCGTGCAGCAAATCCATGGGGTATCGGAGCGAGGGTGTCTTTGCACTGGATTGTGTGCGTTATGTGATGGAGCAGATGGGGGAGAGACCGGACAGCAAAAACAGGGAGAGGCCCTGATGCCGTGGAGCATCAGGGCCTCTCCCTGTGAATTTATGTATCATCGCTGCCGGCGGCGGTGTCGGTGCTGGCCTTATCTGCATCAGCGTCCGTGTGTGCGTCCGCTTCGGGACGCGCGGGCAGGGTCGCGTCAAAGAGCAAACTGCCTATACGCGGGGAAGTATCTTCCCTCTTTTCATCTACATCACCAAAATCATACTCATCCCGAGTGAGCAGACTATCCTCAAACATCCAATGAGAGCCGTCCTTTGTATAAGATTGAGTTTTGGCGGCGATGGAAATGTAATTCGCTAATATGCCGGTTTTTTCAGAGGCTTGCTTCAACGTATCAAACCGCTGAATAACATGGCCATCGCGGGTCATACGGAGTACCGGCCGAGCCATACCGTTACGGCGGGGACGGCTGGGGTCGGGCTGATAATAGTAGGGCCTTTTCGGAGGCGGCGTCATGGACTTAGGGTAAGTGGACGCATCACTTTTCCAGACAGGGGGCGGTTTCGTACCGCTCAGGGCAGAGCATACATAAGCATAGTTCCACTCCGCCCGTTTGAAGAGGTCCTTGATTTCTTCGTCCAGAGCTTCCCGTTGCCGCATACACTTCGACAGGTATTCTAATTGCTCCATGCAGAGCTTTTGGTATTCAGACACGTATTTGAGAGTGTCGTTTTCCATAACGTATATCACCTCGCATCAGTACAGTGTTCTTGTTTGCTTTCTATAATAAATTATACTATTTATTATAGAAATTATCAATATAAAGCTAAAAATGGCGGGAAACGGAGCAAAAA
>ERZ779889.3083-NODE-3083-length-12636-cov-2.652253_pt1 | contig 12636 bp, 12 predicted proteins | sample MGYA00511030_ERZ779889 | MGnify/ENA primary metagenome ERZ779889 (study PRJEB29588, sample SAMEA2160616) | human gut metagenome | biome: human gut; feature: human-associated habitat; material: faeces | place: Denmark | collected 2008/2010 ...
AAGCAAAGCACTTGGCGTAACTAACTCTTCTAATGTTTGAGAATGATGTAAAAATGTATGGTACACAAGCAATTCTTCTTTGTTTAATTCTTTCTTCATCGTTTGAGAATGATGTAAAAATGTATGGTACACAAGCACGATATCTAATGGTCCCGCTGCTCTGCAGGTTTGAGAATGATGTAAAAATGTATGGTACACAAGCAAAATAAAAAGCCGTTCTTTTCCAGAGCAGTTTGAGAATGATGTAAAAATGTATGGTACACAAGCCCGGGGAACATCATTAAATATGTAGAAGAAGTTTGAGAATGATGTAAAAATGTATGGTACACAAGCTGCTATACATTGGTATCACCTCTCGTTAAGTTTGAGAATGATGTAAAAATGTATGGTACACAAGCCGTCATAATCAGAACCGTTTACAATATCCCGTTTGAGAATGATGTAAAAATGTATGGTACACAAGCTTTCCAGTACGTGAAAGGAGTTAAGCAGATGTTTGAGAATGATGTAAAAATGTATGGTACACAAGCTTAGAAAAATATTCGGATGGTCTTATATGGTTTGAGAATGATGTAAAAATGTATGGTACACAAGCCCACCCGGAAAGCACCGCAACAGCACCGCCGTTTGAGAATGATGTAAAAATGTATGGTACACAAGCACAAATATTGTTAGATGGAACAGCGGAACTGTTTGAGAATGATGTAAAAATGTATGGTACACAAGCCTATAAGAAGAGGATAATAAAACGTGAAGAAGTTTGAGAATGATGTAAAAATGTATGGTACACAAGCTTCACCTTTGCTGTCATATGCTTCACTTATGTTTGAGAATGATGTAAAAATGTATGGTACACAAGCAGCGTCTGCAACGTCACAGGCTATTATAAATGTTTGAGAATGATGTAAAAATGTATGGTACACAAGCGAACATTACTATTAATCTTGTTCCACAAGGGTTTGAGAATGATGTAAAAATGTATGGTACACAAGCAGAACAGATTGAAAAGCGAATAACGAACATGTTTGAGAATGATGTAAAAATGTATGGTACACAAGCTTAAAGCATACCGGAGCAGAACAATGTAAAGTTTGAGAATGATGTAAAAATGTATGGTACACAAGCGAACCTAAAAAAGTAAGCACTTCTTCTGGTGTTTGAGAATGATGTAAAAATGTATGGTACACAAGCAGGAATCTGATACTACTCTGTCATGACTGTGTTTGAGAATGATGTAAAAATGTATGGTACACAAGCGGTTAAAGACGGAACAGGCATCTGGTCCAAGTTTGAGAATGATGTAAAAATGTATGGTACACAAGCACTAGCGTTTAACTCACCCTGACGCACATCGTTTGAGAATGATGTAAAAATGTATGGTACACAAGCAATGCAAATGCAGAATACAACGATGTAAATGTTTGAGAATGATGTAAAAATGTATGGTACACAAGCGTGACCAGATATTGGCAGGCGCAAACAGCTGTTTGAGAATGATGTAAAAATGTATGGTACACAAGCCGGAGATTTCAAAGAGCAACGGAATGCAGTGTTTGAGAATGATGTAATGGTATGATATATAATTTTTTTGTTGTACTCATAAAAAATAATACAAAAACGTGAAATTTAATCTGGATACGATAAACAGTAACAAGAGATGTATGTTTGAGAGTGATGTAAAAATATGGTATTAAAACAAAAAGTTGTGATGATGTCACAACTTTTTGTTAGATATTTCAAAATATACTAATAAAGATGATTTTAATTTAATTAACAATTTAGAACATTAAAAAAGGACTGCATTATTAGGGAGGAGTGCAGCCCTGAGGAAAAAGTTATGAAAAAGATTTAAAGTGTTTGTTCTCTTGAACAATTCCTAGTATAGAATTGAATTGTGATAAAACTGTGATGGAATTAGGAAGAAATTGTTAACAAATTTAGAACATAAAATAAAATACGATCAGATGCACCATAAACCGGGACAGTGTTGAAATCAAAAAGTCCGGGTGTTAGAATTACAACAGATGCTATAGCAGAAGATATATAACAGAAAGATATCAAAGAACACAAGAAAGAACACAGAATAGACGAACATACATCAAGGAGGAATACACCATGCGGATCCTAATCTACGGCGCCGGAGTCATCGGAAGCTTCTACGCATCCAGATTCGCCAAAGCGGGACTGGATGTAACAGTCTTAGCAAGAGGGCAGCGGTTAAAAGAATTACAGGGACACGGTCTATGGTACAGAGGCAAGACAAGAACGCATAAAGTTGAGGTTAAGACGATCAGTGAGTTAAAGCCGAATGACCGTTACCAGTTTATTTTCCTGACTGTACGTGAGAATCAAGTAGAAGAAGCACTGGAAGATATCAGTAAGAATAAAAGTCCGAATGTTGTCACTATGGTCAATACGATCAAACCATATGGCAGGTGGGAGAAAATCTGCGGAAAAGGAAGGATCCTTCCGGCATTTCCGGGAGCGGGCGGCTGTATCGAAGGTGGGATTCTGGATGCACAGCTTCTGCCAAGAGCAATCCAGCCGACAACATTCGGTGAGATCGGAGGAAGAAAGAGCAGCAGGGAAGAAGCACTGGCATATATATTTAGAAAAAGCCACATTCCATATCAGATCGTTCCGGAAATGCATCACTGGCAGATATCACATCTTGGTGTGATCATTCCGCTGGCAGATGCTTATTACCAGAGCAGGCATCCGGAAAAAATCTGTGCAAATGAAAAATTGATGACGCTGACAGCTTATCGGATGAAAAAGAACCTGAAGTGGATCGCCCAAAAGGGAATGTTGTGCCCGGCAAAGCTTTATATGATCAAAGATATGCCGACAGGAATGCTGGCAGGGGTTCTAAGCAGAGTATATCAGAGTGAATTTGGCAACAGATTTCTTTACCGACATGCGATGCATGCACCGGAAGAATTCCAGCGGCTGCATCAGGAATTCTATAATTATATGAAGACACATACGAAAGAGAGTAACAAAGCATGATAAGACCGATTATGAAAGATATATTTTTCCTAAACCAGAGATCCGAGCCGGCGACAGAGGCGGATAAGCAGGTTGCAGTGGATTTGTTAGATACATTGAAAGCGCACGAGGAAGGCTGTGTCGGCATGGCAGCGAATATGATTGGCGTGAAGAAATGTATCATAGCCGTCAATATGGGATTCATGAATGTGGCAATGTTCAATCCGAAGATTGTAAAACGTTCAGGAGCTTTTCAGACGGAGGAAGGCTGTCTTTCCCTTACTGGTGTGAGAAAATGCACCCGGTATCAGGAGATTGAAGTGGAATATCAGGATATGAATTTCAAAAAACAGAGACAGAAATATACCGGATGGACGGCGCAGATTATTCAACATGAAGTAGATCATTGTCACGGTATTGTGATATAGTCATGCGCTGGTGTTGTATCATTGACACAAAGATATATATTAGGATTAGTCATAATATTTTGCCATAATATTTCCCACTACCTTATTGACACAACTGTATCAAAAGCATACAATAAAACTAGATTGTTAATAAAATAACACATGAAACGTGAAGATTACAGGAGGGTAATATCATGGCAAAGATTTTATGTAGTCCAAGTAAATATGTACAGGGTGCAGGCGAGATGAAGAAGCTGGGTGAATATGCTCAGAAGTATGGCAAGAAGGCACTTGTACTGATCACGGAATCCGGATACAAACGTATCGGGGACGTTGTAAATACTGGATTTGAAGGATACGAGATCACACCTGTATATGAGTATTTCAACAGAGAATGCAGTAAGAATGAGATTAACCGTCTGGTAGACATTATGAATGAAAAAGGCTGTGATGTCGTGATCGGTATCGGTGGTGGTAAGATCCTGGATACAGCCAAAGCAGTTGCTTATTACAAAGAAGCTCCGGTTCTGATCTGCCCGACAATCGCATCGACAGACGCACCTTGCAGTGCACTGTCAGTTATTTATACAGATGATGGCGTATTCGAAGAGTACTTATTCCTTCCGGCTAACCCAAATATGGTTCTGATGGATACCGAGATTATTGCAAAATCACCGGTAAGACTTACGGTATCCGGAATGGGTGATGCACTGGCAACATATTTTGAAGCAAGAGCCTGTCAGGCAAGCGGGGCAACAACATGTGCCGGCGGACAGGTTACACAGGCAGCAATCGCACTTGCAAAACTTTGTTTTGACACTCTGATGGCAGAAGGTGTAAAGGCAAAACTTGCCCTGGAAGCAGGAGCATGTACACCGGCTGTGGAAAAAGTCATCGAAGCCAACACATTACTGAGCGGTATTGGATTTGAGAGTGGCGGACTTGCAGGAGCACATGCAATTCATAATGGATTTACCGTACTGGATGAGTGCCACCACATGTATCACGGTGAGAAGGTTGCATTCGGAACGATTACGCAGCTGGTACTGGAGAATATTCCGGCAGAAGAACTGGAAGATATCATTGACTGGTGTATCGAACTGGGACTGCCTGTGACATTAAAAGAACTGGGAATCACAGAAGTGACGGACGAGAAACTGATGGCAGTTGCAACAGCAGCCTGCGCAGAGAACGATACGCTTCATAATATGCCATTCGAGGTAACACCGGAGACTGTATGTGCAGCAATCAAGGCAGCAGATGCATACGGAAAATATTTCCTCGGAGAATAGTCAAGAATCTGTGAAAATAAAAAATACATAATAAATACAGAGAATCTGCCATTGACAGGTTCTCTGTATTATTTTGCAGAATCATTCTGTATATGAATCTGAAAATTTCAGTAGATTTCAAGAATAACTTAACATCTTTTTTACAAAAATATCGAGTAAATTCAATATTTTCATACTATACCTGAAAATGTACAAAAAACAAAATCAGAAAGTGTGAGAAATATCTATGATCAAATCCTATGTTATTGATACCAATATTTTAATCCAGGCACCTTATGCATGTCAGTGTTTTGAAGAAAACAGGGTGATATTGCCATTGGTTGTATTAGAAGAACTGGACGGCCTGAAGAAAGCAGAAGGAGAAAAGGGAGCAAATGCAAGGCGGGCGATCCGTTTTCTGGAAAAGCTCAGACTGAAAGGAGACCTTTTAAAAGGTGTCCAGATGGAAAATGGAGGAATCCTCCGTGCAGAGGCCAATTGTGTAAATGTAGAACTGCCGGAAAGCCTTCCGGAAGATAAGCCGGATAATCGGATCTTAAAAGTATGTAAGGGAATCCGGGAAGAAGAAAAGCCGGTCGTTCTGGTGACAAAAGATCTGGTCCTTAGGTTAAAAGCACAGATTCTCGGAATTGAAGCCCAGGATTTCAGCACAGAGCAGGTCATCGAAGAAGAGGGACAGTACAGCGGCAGACAGATTTGCTATGTGGCGGAAGACAAGTTCAAAGAATTCAAGAAAAAAGGCGTTCATCTGAAGGAACTTTATTTGTCCGATGAAGATGGTAATAAGATCCAGCCGGAACTTACGGAGAATGAATTTATCATATTGAAGGCAGATCAGTCTGTGAAAAAGACACATCTTGGAAGAGTTGAAGGGAAGAAAGTAGTATCGTTAGAATTCCGAAAGAGCCAGCCTTATGGCATCAAACCAAGGAATGCCGGACAGTATTTTTTACAGGAAGCATTGATGAAATCCGCAGAGAAAGCACCGCTTGTAATTGTAAAAGGAATGGCAGGAACGGCGAAGACATTTTACTCACTGGCAGTCGGACTGGAGAAGGTGCTGAACAATCCGACCGGAGAATATAGAAGAATTCTGATCTGCAGACCGAATGCGCAGTTTGACCAGGATATCGGTTTCCTTCCGGGAGACGAGCAGGAAAAGATATCACCTTTGATGCGTCCGATCGTAGATAATCTAGAGCAGCTGATTGATTCGGATGAAGAAGAGCGTTATCAGGATGAACAGGAATTACAGGGTAAGATCGAAGAGATATTTGCAAGAGGACTGATCCAGACAGAAGCAATGAATTTCATCAGAGGCCGTTCATTTGTGAAGACCTATCTGATCATAGACGAGGCGCAGAACATGACTCCGAATCAGGTGAAAGGAATCATAACAAGAGCCGGAAAAGGAACGAAGATCATTCTGCTTGGTGATCCGAATCAGATAGACCGGCCATTTCTGGATGAGAGAACGAATGGACTTAGTTATGCGTCGGAATACATGAAGGGTAGTCCTTTATGTTATCAGATTACAATGTCTGCAGAAGAATGTGAGCGTTCCGAACTTGCGATGGATGCGATTCACAGATTATAGACATAGATTATAGAATTAGAAGGGAACGAAATAAAATTGAGCAAAGTAACATATAAAGCAATCAAAAATATGCCGGAGGTGAATGCCTATATTGAGCAGGGAAATAGGGTACTTGGAGCACTTGGGTTTACCGAACATTCCAGAGGACATGCAGTAAAAGTGGCGGAAACTGCCGGAAATATTCTGGAAAAATTAGGGTATAACCAGCATACGATCGAGCTTGCCAGGATAGCGGGCTATATGCATGACATGGGAAATTGTGTAAACCGTGTGGATCATGCACATAGTTCCGCGATCATGGCATTTCAGATACTGCGGGATCTGAAAGCACCGGATGAAGACATCGCAGTGATCGTCAGTGCAATCGGTCAGCATGATGAGGCAACCGGCATGGCAGTGGATGCGGTATCGGCAGCACTGATACTGGCGGATAAGACGGATGTAAGAAGAAACCGTGTGCGGAACACGATCAAGGAAAGCTTTGACAAACATGACCGGGTGAATTATGCTGCAGTGGCATCCAGTCTGCATGTAAATGTCGAAAAGCAGGTGATTCTGCTGGAGATTGAACTGGATGAAGGAATCTGTTCTATATTAGATTATTTTGAGATTTTCTTACAGCGTATGCTGATGTGCAAGCGTGCGGCAGAGATGCTGGGAATGAAATTCAAGATGAAAGCGAACGGGAATAAGATCTGTTAATCGGATGTGACAAATGAGGGAAAATTGGAAGATGATTTCATAGAACTAGTGATTGACATTCCCTGAAAGACAGTGCTATAATACAACCCTAAAATGAATGTGGATTTTTCTGGAGCAATCTATTTTTCGCCACATGGTTACTGAGTAGAAGTAACCATGTGGTTTTTTGTTGTTACATATTCAGTTGAAACAATCTGTGACAAGATGGGAAAATAGAGAAAAGCATTGCAAAGATCCGCAATAGAATTAGAAGATTAATAGATAGTACATATGAGAGAAAGGGGATATATATGGATCAGACATATATGAAAGAACAACCGGTATTAAAATTGATCGTATCGATGGCACTGCCGATGGTCATTTCTATGATGGTGAGTTCACTTTATAATATTGTAGACAGCTTCTTCATCGCCAGGATCAGCGAAGATGCCATGACGGCGTTATCACTGGTGTATCCAGTGCAGAATCTGATCAATGCGGTGATGATCGGATTTGGAATCGGAATCAATGCGGTCATCTCATTTTATCTTGGAGCGCAGGATAAAAAGATGGCAGACAGGGCGGCAACACAGGGAATGCTGCTAGGGACGATTCACGGAGTCGGATTTATGATTCTGGGAATTGCCGTAATGAGACCGTTTTTACAGATGTTTACGGGAAATGCACAGATTGTGGACTATGGTGTGCGTTATTCGAGAATTGCATTTTTATTTGCTACGGCATTATCTTGGCAGCTGGTATTTGAGAAGACGTTTCAGGCGGTCGGACGTATGGTGGAGTCAATGACTTGTATGATGTCAGGTGCGATTATCAACATTATCCTGGATCCAGTCCTGATCTTCGGACTTGGACCATTTCCGAAGATGGGAATCGAAGGAGCCGCACTTGCAACAGGAATCGGACAGGCAGCAGGAGCAGTATTGTACCTGATCTTTTATATCGTGAATCCGCTTCCGGTGAAATACAGAAAGAAATATCTGAAGGCTGATTTGAAGCTGTGGAAAAAATTATATGTAATCGGAATTCCGGCAAGCCTGAACCTGGCACTTCCGTCGCTTTTAATCTCTGTATTGAACGTAATACTTACAGGCTATGGGGAAGTCTACGTATTCGTTCTCGGAGTCTACTATAAGCTGCAGACCTTCCTCTACCTTCCGGCAAATGGAATCGTGCAGGGAATGCGTCCGCTTCTCGGATATAATTACGGAGCGGGAGAGCATAAGCGTGTACATAAGATCTTCCAGGATGGCCTGATCCTGGTACTCGTGATGATGGCAGCCGGAATGGCAATCTGTCTGGCAGTTCCGGGACAGCTGATGGGATTATTTACAGCGAATCCGATAACGATGAAGGCCGGAAGTGTGGCACTCAGAGTCATCAGTCTTGGATTCCTTGCTTCATCGGTATCGGTTATCTGCAGCGGGGCACTGGAAGGTCTTGGAAAAGGTGTGCATTCACTGATCATTTCGTTATGCAGATATGTGGTTGTGATTATTCCGGTGGCATTCATTGTCAGCCGTTTTATGGGAGCGGTCGGAGTATGGCATGCGTTCTGGATCACGGAAGTGGTGACTGCGGTGATTGCGTATGTGGTGTATCGGAAAGGCGTGAAGGGATAGTAGAAGAGATAGCGAAAGAGATCATATAAGAGCAGAGAATATCAAGTAAGAAGTGGGAAGTTAAAAGTCAGAAAGAAAGTTTTTTCAGATCTGAATAATCTGAATGTGATTACTTCTACATCTCAGGAATATGAGACCAGCTTTGGATTTACGGAAGAAGAAGTATTTTATGTCCGATCGCATGGACCATTGCCGAGTCACTGGGAGCGGATCCGAGAGCCGTCGTCATTGCAGTGTTCATTGTATTGCCGATCTTTTATCCATTTTATTAATTCCTCAATTTTTATAAATATGAACAGGGCTGTCGTACGAAATGATGTGTGCGGCAGCCCTGTTCTTTTGCGCAAAAAGGGCAGGTAAAGACAGAGAAAATTGTAAAAGAAGAGACTACAGGTTTGCGTTGACTGACTAATTGAATAAAGAGTATAATAAACCTATTGATACAGACGGAGTGATCGATATCTATCCGAATGTAAAGAGAAGAAAATACAGGGAAGAAAATAAAAAAAGAATGACTCTGACTGCAAGGTAAGTCCCGAGCAGGAATAGTTATGAATTCGTTTCATTAAAAAGTAGTTAACAGCAGGTTATGTTACAGCACGGTATACAAAATCAGGCGATTTCTAACATGAAAGAGAGCCATTTGGGTATATCGTGCTTTATTATATCTAAGTATACAAGAAAAACTTTCAAAGGTAAGTTTTCAGCAATAAGAACATGCAGGAGGAACACACATGTTAAAAGTAGCAATCTACGGCAAAGGCGGCATCGGAAAATCTACCGTCACATCCAATCTGGCGGCAGCATTTGCCACGATGGGGAAGAAAGTAATCCAGATCGGCTGTGATCCGAAGGCAGATTCGACGATGAACCTGCTCGGTGGGGAATCGTTAAGACCGGTCATGAATTATATGAGAGAGGAAGATGAAGAACCGGAGAAACTGGAAGACATTGCAAGAGAAGGATTTGGAAATGTCTTATGTATCGAGACGGGCGGACCGACACCGGGACTGGGCTGTGCGGGAAGAGGAATCATTGCCACATTCCAGTTATTAGAAGATTTGAAATTATTCGAGACCTATAAGCCCGATGTGGTTCTGTACGATGTACTTGGTGACGTAGTCTGCGGCGGATTCGCAGCGCCGATCCGGGAAGACTATGCAGAGAAGGTCCTGATCGTGACATCCGGGGAGAAGATGGCACTTTATGCGGCGGACAACATTTCCAAAGCAGTGAAGAACTTCGAAGACAGAAGCTATGCAAGAGTATTCGGAATTGTACTGAATCACAGAAATGTGGAAAATGAGACTGAAAAAGTAGAGACATTTGCAAAAGAGCATGGATTTGACATCGTGGGAGAGATTCCAAGAAGTGATGAAATTAACCGTTGTGAAGACCAGGGGAAGACGGTGATCGAGGGAAATCCGGAGTCGGACATCAGTAAATGCTTCTATGATCTGGCGGAAATATTATGGAAAGATGAGGAACAGGTATGAGAGAGACTGCCTATTATTGTACGGTAGAAGAATTACAGAAGCGGGGAAGGGATGACATTCCGGAGCAGTTCCGTTCGAACACGCATCTGATCTACAGTTCTCCGGCGACGCTTGCGTTCAACTCGCCGGGAGCGGAAGGATTCGGTGTGAAAAGGGCCGGGCTTGCAATTCCGGATTCGATCATGCTGATCGTGGCACCGGGATGCTGTGGGCGGAATACATCCATGATCAGTTCCATGCCACAGTATGAGGACCGTTTCTTCTATTTGACGATGGACGAGACAGACATCGTAACGGGAAGACATTTGAAAAAAGTACCGAAGGCCGTGCAGGAGATCTGTGACAGTCTTGCGAAGAAGCCGTCGGTTGTGATGATCTGCATTACCTGTGTGGATGCACTTCTCGGAACAGATATGGAACGAATCTGCAGAAAGTCCGAAGAAAAGACAGGACTTCCAGTGAGACCATGCTATATGTATGCCCTGACAAGGGAAGGAAGAAAACCGCCGATGGTACATGTGCGTCAGTCGTTATATTCTTTACTGGAACCCAAGAAGAAAAAAGGAAATGTCGTGAATCTGCTGGGATTCTTCTCACCACTTATGGATGACTGTGAGTTATACGGAATGCTGGAAAAAGCAGGCGTAAAGGCGATACACGAGATATCCAGATGCAAAGATTACGAAGAGTACCAGACGATGGCAGAGGCGAATTTCAATCTGGTATTACATCCGGAAGCGAGATTCGCAGCGGAAGATTTTCATGAGAAATTGCAGATTCCGTTTATTGAATTACGAAGATTATACCAGATCGATAAGATAACGAAGCAGTATCAGGCACTGGGGAAGGTTCTGGGGATTCCATTCGAAGATAAAGAGGCAGAAAGAACTGCACTTGATGCGGTAGAACGTTTGAAAGCCGCTAAGCCGGATGCCATATTTGCCATTGGAGAATGTATGAACGGTGATCCGTTTGAACTGGCACTGGCACTTGTGAAATACGGATTTCAAGTGGCAGAGATCTATGGGACACTGACTGCAGAGAACTTTGTGTATCTGAAGCATTTATCCGAATTAAGTCCGCAGACAAAAGTATTTTCCAACATGGAACCGACCATGATCTATTATGATCACAAAGAGAGCGGAGTAACCACTACCATTGGAAAAGATGCCTGCTACTATCATCCGGATGCGGAAAATGTGATGTGGAATGAAGAAGTACAGCCGTATGGATATGCAGGTGTGAAGCATTTGTGCGAAAAACTGTTGGAGGTGTAGGCGATGAAAGGATTAAGAAAATATCTGACACCATTTGCACCGGACCAGTCTGGAGCGGTGTCGGTGTTATACGAACTTGGCGGAATGCTGGTCATCTGTGATGCGGGCGGCTGTACGGGAAATGTATGTGGATTCGATGAGCCAAGATGGTTTGAAACAAGAAGTGCGGTATTCAGTGCGGGGCTTCGTGATATGGATGCGATCCTTGGAAGAGACGACAGACTGGTTGCAAAACTTGCAGATGCGGCAGAAAAGCTGGATGTGACATTTGCAGCAGTGATCGGGACTCCGGTACCGGCAGTGATCGGGACTGATTACCGGGCGCTGGAGCGGATGCTGGCGAAGAAGACGGACCTGCCGTTCCTGACGGTGAATACGGATGGCATGGAATTGTATGACAAGGGAGAAGAAAAGGCGTATCTTGCATTGTTCGAGAAATTCAGTGACAAGAACGAAGAGTCTGAGGATATGAATGATAAAGACAGACCACATATCGGGATTATCGGCATGACTCCGCAGGATGTCAGTGACCTGAAGGCAGCAGATAAGATCCGGAAAGTATATGCAGACCAAGGAATGCGTGCCATCTGCTATGGCATGGGAGACGGACTGGATGAAGTGAGAATGAGAAATGCTTCTCTGGCAGCGAAGAATGTGGTCGTATCTCCGGCAGCATTAAAAGCAGCGCAGTATCTGCAAAAGAAGTTCGGAACACCATATGAGATTGCCTATCCACTGGCATCAGAACTTGTGCCGGAAGTGAATTATCAAGGAAAGAAGATCCTGATCGTACAGCAGCAGGTGATTGCAAATGCAGTGCGTAAGGAGATCGAAAAACGAACCGGGGAAAAAGAAGCAATCACAACAGCGACATGGTTCATGCGGAAAGAGGAGATTTTAAAGGATCTGAATGTTGATGCCGCAGATGATATTAGTCTGAAAGAAGAGGATGATTTCATTTCGCTGGTGGAAAAAGAAGGATATGATGTAATCTTTGCAGATCCGTGTATGGAGCGGATGATTCCGGGATTTGAAGGGACATTTATTCCGCTGACGCATTTTGCAGTGTCAGGAAAGCTTAACGTGTAAGCAGGATATATGGGAAACCTATATGTTTTAGACAGGGGGAAGAAACGGATGATAACAAAGAAAATCCGTGTCTACGGAATTGTTCAGGGAGTCGGTTTTCGTCCAACCGTAAGCCGTCACGCAACGACTTGTAATATCCATGGGAGCGTCAGTAACAAAGGTCCTTATG
>ERZ779889.3088-NODE-3088-length-12607-cov-5.253266_pt1 | contig 12607 bp, 10 predicted proteins | sample MGYA00511030_ERZ779889 | MGnify/ENA primary metagenome ERZ779889 (study PRJEB29588, sample SAMEA2160616) | human gut metagenome | biome: human gut; feature: human-associated habitat; material: faeces | place: Denmark | collected 2008/2010 ...
AGGATGCTTACAATTCTCTCATTTCTCAGAGAAACTCCAGACCCGCAGGCCGGGCAGATTCCTGACCTGGCTCAGCACACCGCGCCGGACTGGGGCTTTTCTGCGGTGGGCGGCACAATGGCGGCGTCTGCCGCCTTTTTCTTTGCATGGGTGCGGCTGGGAGCCTTGGCCTTCTTTGCGTTCTGGGGCTTGAGCAGGGCTGCATTCAGCACCTGCGTCAGGCTCTGCATGGGCAGGAAGGTAAGGCTCTTCTTCACCTCATCGTCCACATCGTAGAGGTCGGGCTCGTTGTCCTTGGGGATGAGCACCGTTTTCATGCCCTCACGGTAGGCTGCCATGCTCTTTTCCCGCAGGCCGCCGATGGGCAGCACATTGCCGTGCAGGGTGATCTCGCCAGTCATGGCAACATCGCCGCGCACCGGGATGCCGGACAGGCAGGATACCAGCGCCGTGGTCAGGGTGACGCCTGCACTGGGGCCATCCTTGGGCACTGCGCCCTCGGGGGCATGGATATGCAGATCACATTTCTTGAGCTTTTCCGGGTCGATGCCATACTCGTCGGCGTGCACCCGCACCCATGTGATGGCCAGCCGGGGGCTCTCTTTCATCACATCGCCCAGCGAACCGGTGACGGTGATCTTGCCGCTGCCCTCCGGAATGACCTGCACCTCAATGGGCAGGGTCTCGCCGCCCACGCTGGTCCATGCCAGACCGTTGGCAACGCCCACCATGTTGGTACGGTTGAGGAAATCGGGCTTGACGAAGCGGGGGCCCAGCAGATCTTCCAGCATGGTGCCGGTGACAGACACGCTCTCCACCTCACCGGAGGCGATCTTACGGGCGCACTTGCGCAGTACACTGGTGATGGTGCGTTCCAGATTGCGCACACCGGCCTCGCGGGTGTAGCCGTCAATGATGCCGTAGAGCGCGCTCTGGCTCAGAGTGACCTTGCCGGTCAGGCCGCAGGCCTTGAGCTGCTTGGGCAGCAGATGCTTGCGGGCAATGTTATATTTCTCCACACGGGTATAGCTGGGCAGTTCGATGACGTCCATGCGGTCACGCAGGGGGCCGGGGATGCTGCCCAGATCGTTGGCCGTGGTGATGAAGAACACATGGCTCAGATCAAACGGAATATCGATGAAATGGTCGTTGAAAGTGCTGTTCTGCTCCGGGTCCAGCGCTTCCAGCAGGGCTGCGGCCGGGTCTCCCCGGAAGTCACCTGCCAGCTTGTCGATCTCGTCCAGCAGCATCAGAGGGTTCGCGCTCTTGGCGGTGATCATGGCATTGATGATCTTGCCGGGCATGGCACCGATGTAGGTACGGCGGTGGCCGCGGATCTCAGCTTCATCCCGCACGCCGCCCAGACTGATGCGCACATACTTGCGGCCAAGGCTTTCGGCGATGGAGCGTGCAATACTGGTCTTGCCCACGCCCGGAGGGCCTACAAGGCAGATGATTTGTGCCTTCACGTCCGGTGCCAGCTTGCGCACGGCCAGCGTTTCCAGAATGCGGTCCTTCACCTTTTTCAGGCCATAGTGGTCACGGTCCAAAATCTGCTGCGCACGGCCGATATCAAGGTCATCCACCGTGAAGGTGTTCCACGGCAGGTCCAGACAGGTGTCCAGATAGGTGCGGATGACCGTTGCCTCCTGATTGGAGCCCTGCATCTTGGAAAGACGGTCTACCTCCTTGAGCAGCTTCTTCTCGCTGTCCTCCGCAAGGTGCAGTTCCGTGATCTTGCGGCGGTACTCGTCCGCCTCAGCGTGGGTGTCGTCGCCCTCGCCCAGTTCATCGCTGATGATGTGCAGCTGTTCGTGCAGGTAATAATCGCGCTGGTTCTTGTCCATGGACTCGTTGACCTTTTCCGCGATCTCCTTTTCAATTTTCATCACCTGACACTCGCGGCGCAGCATCTCGACCAGCTTTTTCAGCCGCCCGTTCAGGGTTCCCTCATCCATGACAGCCTGCTTGTCCTCGTAGCGGAACAGCAGGTTCGCGGGCATATACTCGCTGAGGAAGGCAGGGTCGTCGCTGGAAACGATGGCAAACACCACGTCCTTGCCAAGGCGCGGGTTCATGCCGAGATACTCGTCAAACCCGGTCTTGAGGGCGCGCAGCAGTGCTTCGGTCTCCACGGCTTCCTCGGGCTTGCCGGGGCGCACCGGGGCCGGGCGCACTTCCGAAAGCAGGAAATCACCGCTGGCATCCAGCTCGGTGAGCTTTGCGCGGTACTTACCCTCCACCAGAACCTTTACAAGGTCCTCGGAGACCCGCAGCACCTGCTTCACCTCGGCCACCACGCCGTAGGCAAACAGGTCGGCCTGAGCGGGGTCCGTGGTATCCATGGACTTCTGCGCCACCAGAAAAACGTTGGAATTATTTGCCATTGCCCACTCCACGGCGGCAATGCTTTTTTCGCGGCCCACCTCAAAGTGGACAAGATTGTTGGGGAACACCACCAGACCCCGCAGGGCGATGGTGGGCAGATGCAGCGTTTTGCGCTCCACCTTGATGGTAACTTTTTCACTCATTGTGCAAACACCTCCCGGCTGCCGCGTACTTTCCCACGGCGGCAGCGCCGTATGCAAGAGTTCCTATCTATAAAGTATGTTGTTTCCTTATTATACTGATTTCCGGCCAAAATGCAACCATGCCGGGCCGGGCGTTGGTTATTCGCCGCGCTTTTCCTGCGTGGAAAAGCCCATTTTGCCCAGAGCGGGCAGCAGGGCCCTGAGGGTGATGGAGGTCAGTGCGCCCATCACAAGGCCCAGCACCAGCATGACCGGCGCATAGTAGAAGGACAGCGAGGACGAAATGATCACACCTGCACCCAGCAGCTGGCCGATGTTGTGGGCCAGTGCGCCGCATACGGACAGGATGAACCAGGTGGGCCGCACCGGCAGCAGATAGTAGAGCACCCACATCACCAGCAGGGACAAAAGGCCGCCGCACAGCGAAAGGAAGCCCGCCGTGAAGCCGGACACCAGAAACACGAACAGCGCCTTGAGCACATCCAGCACCAGTGCCTGCTTTGGCCCCATGAAAAACAGCGCGTACATCACTACGATGTTGGCAAGGCCCAGCTTCATGCCCGGCATCAGGCCCGGGATGGTGAGTGTGCCCTCAATAAAGGACAGCGCCATGGCCAGCGCAAACAGCAGGCCGGAAAGCGCAATGTGCCGTGTTTTTTCATAGCTGCGTCGATTCCTTGGCATTCTGTCCCCTCCTTTATTCTTCGGTCTGGCTCTGCTCGTAGCTTTCCTGCTCTTCCATGGCAGCTTCCCATGCGGCAAACAGCTCCTCCTGATGGAAGCGCAGGTCGCTCAGCTCGTCGCTCTTCTGGCGCAGCAGGTCGGGGTCGTTGTACACCTCGGGGGAATTGATCTCGTTGTCCAGTTCCACCTCGCGGGCACCGCAGGCCTCCATCTCATCCTCGCAGGCTTTGATCTTGGCCCGCAGCTCGGCGCGGCGGCGGCGCTGTTCCTTGCCATAACCGATCTTAGCAGGCTCGGCGGCCTTCTGCACGGCAGGGGCCGGGGCACTGCGGCCCATCAGGGCGTCGTAGCTGGGGTAGATGGTGGCCTTGCCGTCCTCAAGGTAGAGGATAGGACAGGCCAGACTGTTCATCAGGTGGCGGTCATGGGTAACCAGCAGCAACGTGCCGGTGTAGGCCATGAGGGCCTCGGTAAGATTTTCGCGGGTGTAAATGTCCAGATGGTTGGTGGGCTCGTCCAGAAACAGCAGATTGGGCCGTTCCAGCACGATCTCCGCAAAGCGCAGGCGTGCCAGCTCGCCGCCGGAAAGCGCCTCGCAGGGCTTGAACACCGTCTCCCCCCGGAAGCCCAGCTTTGCCAGATGGTTGCGCACTTCCAGCTCGGTCATGCGGGGGTACTTGTTCCAGATCACATCGATGACCCGGCCCTGACCCAGACGGTTCTGCTGCTGAGCAAAAATGCTGGGCCGTGCACCGGTGCCCAGCCTCACCATGCCGCCGGAAGGACGGCGCTTGCCGTCCAGCACCTGCATCAGGGTGGATTTACCCGCGCCGTTGGGGCCTGCGATCACCAGTCTCTGGCCGCGGCACACCGTGTAGGTGAAGGGCTCCAGCAGGGTGCGCTCCCCGATCCGGATGGTCAGGTTCTTGAGCAGTACCAGTTCATTCCACGGTTCTACGTCATATTCAAACCGGAACTTGAGCTGATTGGTCTCGTCCTTGGGGGCTTCGGTGATCTCCAGCTTTTCCAGCTGCTTGCGGCGGCTCTGGGCCATTTTGGTGGTGGAGGCGCGCACAAGGTTGCGGTCCACGTAGTCCTGCAGCTTTTCGGCCAGCGCCACGTCCGCATCGTGCTGCTTCTGGCGCAGGGCATCGGCAGCTTCCTTCTGGGGCAGGTAGGTCGAGAAGTTGCCCTTGTAGGTGGTCATGGTCTGGAACGAGACTTCCCAGATCTTTGTACACACGTTATCCAGAAAATAGCGGTCATGGCTGACCACCAGCACCGCGCCGGAATAGCTTTTGAGGTAGTTTTCCAGCCATTCCATAGTGGCAAAGTCCAGATGGTTGGTGGGCTCGTCCAGAATGAGCACATCCGGCTTTTTCAAAAGCAGCTTGGCCAGCCGCAGTCTCGTCAGCTCGCCGCCGGAGAGCACCGCAATGTTCTTCTGCCATGTATCCTGCGGAAAGCCCATGCCGGACAGCACCTTTTTGATGTTCACATCCATGTTGTAGCCGTCGGCGGCATCCACGATGTTCTGCAGCTGGTCGTGCTGGGCCAGCAGGGATGCGTCCTCCGGGTTTGCAGCCATCCGGCGCTCCAGCACCTGCATCTGGGCCATGGCGTCCAGCACCGGCGCAAAGGTGGAGCGCATTTCGCCGTAGATATCCAGCGTGGCATCCAGCTTTGCGTTCTGTTCCAGATAGCCCAGCATCACGCCGTGGGTCACGCTGAATTCCCCGTCGTAGTCCTGATATTCGCCGGTAAGGATCTTGAGCAGGGTGGTCTTGCCCGCGCCGTTCTGGCCCACGATGCCAATGCGGTCCTCCCGCTCGACGCTGGCGGTCACATCATGCAGGACGATCTTTTCGCCAAAGCTTTTGCCTAGTTTTTCCAAATGTATCAGCATAGTTTTATGATCCGTTCTCTATCCACTTGTTGGCTCAACACTGGTGGCGGCGGTTTTTCAGGCCCACATTGGCCAGCTCTTCCTGCTCCATCACCAGAGGATACAGCTCCTTCAGGTCTGCGATCTCGTAGGTGGGCACCACCTTTCCGGGATTTTCAGCGTGATTGGGATTATACCAGCAGGTGTCCAGACCTGCATTCGCGCCGCCCTGAATGTCGCTGTTCAGGCCGTCGCCCACCATCAGCACATGCTCCCGGTTCTCCACGCCAAGGGCGCGCAGGGCTGCGTCAAAGATCTTCCGGTTGGGTTTTTCGGCGTCCATCTTCTCGGAAACGAATACATCCTCCATAAAGTTCAGGATGCCGCTTTCTGCCAGACGGCGGGTCTGCACCTTCTGGAAGCCGTTGGTCACAACGGCCAGCGTCGCCACCTCGGAGAGCTCCCGCAGCACATCCAGCACTTCCGGCCCCATCAGGTCCGGATGGGTGGAGAGCTGCTCCAGATAGAAGCGGTTCATCTCGGCTCCGTCACCGGCGGCATCAATGGCCTTGAGGAAGCGGGTGAACCGCTCTGCCATGAGCTTTTCCCGCTTGATCTGGCCCTTTTCCAGCTGACGCCACAGCTCCTCGTTGATGGTGCGGTAAGTCTGCACGGTCTCAGCGTCCGGCTCAATGCCATAGTTCACCAGCGTTTCGGCCAGTGCCTTGCTTTCTGCTGCGTCAAAATTCAGCAGCGTGTTGTCTGCATCGAACAGGATGCAATAGTATTTTGCCATAAATCTTCCCTCTTTTCCTTCTGCCATGGCCGCAAATGCCATGCGCTCAACAACAGGGAGAAGCCAGCCCTGCCCCCGCAGAGCTGGCTTCCGGAAGCTGCTTTCATCGTCAGGCGCTCTGCACTGGCTGCAAAAACAGCTTCATATTATTCTGAGATCATTTCGTACATCGGTGCATCGGTTTGCTCCGGGTCGTTATCCGGGCAGGTGGTTTTTGCATCGCAGGGGGTGGCGGCGCACTTTGCCATTTCCTCTTCCAGCGCGCCGTTGTCCACATTTTCCCAATCGGTGCCGTAATCGTCCACACTGCCGTCGGTCACGTTCTCTTCGCCCGGCAGAGCCGGGGTGCGGGGCTCCTCGTAGTACATCAAAACGCCTCCCTTCCTGCCCAGCCTATGCGGCACGGCAGGAAGGGGTGACAGCCTCAGGACGCAGAGTCCGTGGGTGCTGCCTGCTCGTTGGTAGTTTCCTTGCTGGCGTTTACTTCCGAAGGCTCTGTGTGAGAACCGCTTTCCGTCGCGGACCTGCTGTCTGTGTGGGAGCTGCTCTCCGTCGCAGAACTGCTATGGGAGGACGAGGTGCTCTCACTGGAAGAAACGCTGCTGCCCGTACTACCCGTACTATGAGAAGAGCCGGAAGAGGTGTTGCTGCTCGTACTGTGGGAGGGGCTGGACTCACCGTTGGAGCTGGACGTGCTTGCCGAGGGAGCCGTGCTCTCGCTGCTGGAAGTGCTGTGCGAGGTGCTGTCGGAAGCGGATGTAGATCCGGAGGAAGCTCCGGACGAAGCAGCGGAAGAGCTGCCAGAACTGCTGGTGCTGCTGCTCGTACTGTGGGAAGAGCTGGACGTGCTGCCGGAAGAGCTGGCAGAGCCAGCGCTCACGCCGCTGACCGTCACGTTCAGGGTGTTGCTGGCAACGGTGCAGCCGTTGTAGCTTGCCACTGCATAGACCTTGAAGGTCGCATTGAGCATGGAAGGATCGATCTCCACCTTCACAGCGGTCTTGCCCGCAGCCTGCGGCACTTCCACACCGTTGGCGTACCAGCGGATGCTGTCGGCAGTGAGATGCTTACCGCCCAGCTTCGCGGTAAAGGTGTAGTAATCGCCCAAAACCGCCTTGCCGGTGCTGCTGATGCTGATGGATGCCTGTGCAAACATGGCGGTCACATCCACATTCTGCTTGAAATTGGTGTCTGTGCGGGTCTTCTGGGTGACGCCGTCGCTCCAGCGGACGAACACATGACCCTCCTGCGGCACGGCAGTCACGCTGACAGACTGAGCTGTGCTGGTCACATCATAGGTCAGTGCCGTCTTGCCGCTGTCGCTGCCGCTGGACAGGGTGCCGCCGCCGTTCTTATCCACACGATAGGCGGCCTGATACAGCACGCTCTGCCCTTCGGAAGAGCTTGCAGCCTCCGAGCTGCTGGGTGCTGCCACCGCAGAACTGGGGTTTGCCGTGTATTCCGCGCGTTTGGGAATGTTGGCGGTGTCCGGGCGGCGGTCGTCGGTCTGGTAAGCATGGGTGCGCAGATAGCTCAACAATGCCTTGAGGCCGGCGGGCTTCAGGTGGATGTCCCCGCTCTGATAATAGTCCTCCCGGCCATAGCCGTTGGCATCCTTCAGCACCTCGGCCGTATTGAGGAACTTCAGGCCCATCTGCTCACACATGGACAGCAGCGCCATGTTGAAGTCGTCGATCTTGGTCTGATCCATATTGGGATAGTTAGAGTGGTTTGCAGGCACCGGCGGCACCGTGTTCACGATGATGTCGGTATAGGGGTAGCTCTCCTGAATGGCCTGCACCAGCGCGGTGTAGTTATTGATGAACTCCTCCACCGCCATACCGTTGTCGTTGGTGCCCAGCATGATGACCACGCGGCGGGGCTTCATTTTGGCCACTGCCTGCGCGATGGTGTAGCTGTTGTTGTCCTTTTTAAAGGTGACGATGCCCTCGGTCAGGGCCGCGTGGGTGCCAATGCCCTCTTTTGCGCAGAACTGCTGCAGGCTGACAAGGCCGTTTGCATACAGGCGCACCGTGTTGGAATCGCCGATGAACAGGGTCTCTTTCTGATAGTCCTCGCCCGCATCGGCGGTCTCCGGCAGCAGGGCGCTGGAGGTCTCGTTGATCTGATAGTGATCCGAGATATCCTCTTCACCCGGCACCAGCACCTCGCTGGAGGGCTGCTCCACCGGGGCGGAGGGGGTCTTGCCGCGCTTGAGCAGGGTCAGCGTAATGCCGATGGTCAAAACAGCGGCCAGCGCGCACACCGTGCACACCAGCACCGCCTGCTTCTGCATGGGGGTAAGTGATTGCTTTTCCGGTTGTGTTTTTTTCATATCTCTCACCATTCACCTGAAAACCGTTTTTCCGGAGCATCGTACCGTTTACGCGGTTCCTTCTGCTCCCGGAGCGGCTTCTTATTTTCCGGCGTAAACACTGGGTCTATGCGTTTCCACTTCAGTCCAGGATCTGCGCTGCAAGGTCGGCACAGCTTTCTGCCAGCAGCACGGGGTGGAAGGGGGCCAGCTCCTCCCTGCTGCCGTAACCGTACAGCGCACCGGCAGCGTCCAGACCGCAGTCTGCTGCGCCGCGCATATCGTCGTTGCGGTCGCCCACCATCAGCACCCGCTTGCCCTGCATCATGGGCTGAGCAAGCACATGGCGCACCACATCGGTCTTGGTATCGCGGCTCTCGTCCATGGACGCGCCGCCGATAAAATCAAAATAATCCGCAAGACCCTTTTCTTTCAGGATCGGCGTAACGACCTGCGTGGGCTTGGAGGTAGCCGTACACAGGATCAGGCCCGCAGCCTTCAGGTGCTGCAGCATCTCTGCTGCGCCCGGATAGGCGGCACACTCGTGGCTGCCCTTGACGGCGTAGCTGTCACGGTAAAGGTTCGTAGCCTTTTCAATGAGGGCCGGGTCCGTGAAATGTTCGCCAAAGCTTTTGCGCAGCGGCGGCCCGAGATAGCGGCGCAGGTTGACGTGCGTGGTGTCCACGCCCATCTTATCAAAGACTTCTTTTAATGTATTTATAATACCCGGGGCAGAATCGATCAGGGTTCCGTCCACATCGAACAGGATCGCATCGTAATTCAGCAATGTTCAACTTTCCTCACTTTCATGGTGATACATCCTATAGTATAGCACAGAATCCCGTTATCAGCAATTCCAACAAATGGTTTTTACAAAAATTATGCATTCAAGCAGAGAAAAGGCCCGCCCGGCATCCGGACAGGCCTTTCAGCATCTTCTTACTTCGCTGCGGCATCCGCAGGCGGATAGTACAGGTTGTTGGAGACGAACTCCAGCTTATCCTTGAGCACCAGTTCCAGATTTGCCACGGCGTGCACCATGTTGGTGGCCGAATCGTTTACTTCCAGCAGCTTGCACAGGTCCAGACCGTCCAGTTTCATGGCGGCGTCCATCTTCCGGCTTTCGGCACAGAGGATGTGGCTCAGGGCATTTTCCTGCAGCGCGATGCTCTCTACCAGATCAACGACCGCCTGCTCCAGCGTCACCTTGGGCAGGCAGGGGCAGGGGCAGCGGGTGGTATCGATACAGTTTTCAGCAGACATGACAAAACCTTCCTTTCGTTCATCAGGTCAGGGGCGGTGTACGCCCCATTCTATGTCTGCCGGGTGTGCCGGTGTTACTCCTGCTTTTGTGGATTCTGGGTGCCGCGCACCTTTTCAATGGTCGCGCGGTAGCCGCCGGAGCCGTACTGGATGCAGCGGTTGATGCGGCTGATGGTAGCCGTGCTGATCTCCACCGCCTTCACGATCTGGTCGTAGGTACTGCCGTCCAGCAGCATTTTGGCCGCTTCCAGCCGCTGCGCCATATCGGAGATCTCCTTTACCGTGCACAGATCCTCAAAAAAATTGTAGCATTCTTCCCGTGTTCTCAGGCTGAGGATCGCATCAAACAGTGCATCCGTGGTCTGGTTTCTTCTGGAATTTTTTTCTGCCATAAATGTTCTCCTTGCCGCCGCAGCGGACTGTCCGGTTTTGGGGCGTTCCCTATCTTAAATGTTTCGGAAATATTCAGATTCTTTCTTGCATCATCACTTTAGCACATCAAAGTGTGAAAGTCAAGCCCTGAGCGTGAGCTCTTTTCATTCGTGGATGTGTATAGTTTTTTTCGTTTCACGCATGAACAAAAATCACCTAAAAATTTTTGCAGAACGCTTTTCTGAATTAGTGCATCCTCCGAACTTGTGCCAAAGATATTGACAATTTGTGAATTCCGCACTAAAATACGGACAATCATTCGGCAAATGCGATGAACAGGACATGATTCTTTGCAGCACCCTCTCCCAGAGAGCCGCCCATCTGATGCGAAGGCGGTAGTCAGGAGCAAAGCGTTCTCCCCTGCGAGCAGCCTGTGTGAACCGGACGCCGACCCCGTCCGCAGTAATGTATGGCCGTTTTGCCCACGTTACGGGGCTGCGTATGTATGTACGCTGGGAGTGGCTGCCTGTGCAGCAAACGAAGTGGTACCGCGGAGTATTCCATACACGATGTGCAGTGTATGTGAAGGCCTTCGTCTTCGATGGTTCGTCCCAAATGGAACGAACCCGGGAGGACGGGGCCTTTTTTACACCCTGCCGCCGCAAAAGAGCCCATGCCGCTGACATTTGCCGGATGCCAAGAAAGGAAAGAGGTAAAAACAATGAATACGCTGGTCATCGTATTGATCGCAGCCGTGTGTCTGTTTGGCGCTTATATGCTTTACGGCCGCTGGCTGGCAAACAAGTGGGGCATCGACCCCTCTGCCAAGACCCCGGCAGTTGTCCATGAGGACGGCCGGGACTATGTTCCCACCGACGGCTGGACCGTGTTTGCACACCAGTTCAGCTCCATTGCCGGTGCAGGCCCTGTCACCGGTGCGATCCAGGCCGCTGCTTTCGGCTGGCTGCCGGTGCTGCTGTGGGTGCTGCTGGGCGGCATCTTCTTCGGTGCCGTCACCGACTTCGGTGCTCTGTACGCTTCCGTTAAGAATGACGGCAAGAGCATGGGCATGCTGATCGAAAAGTACATCGGCAAGACCGGCCGCAAGCTGTTCCTGCTGTTCTGCTGGCTGTTCTGCGGCATTGTGATTGCCGCCTTTGCCGACATGGTTGCCGGCACCTTCAATGCCTACGGTGCTGACGGTGCTCTGGTGGAGGCTGCCCAGACCAACGGTGCTGCCGGCATGGTCTCCATCATGTTTATGGTGTTCGCCGTGGTCTTTGGCCTGCTGCAGAAGAACCTGCACTTCACCGGCTGGAAAGAGAATGTGATCAGCATCGTATTCATCGTGCTGTCCTTTGTGGTGGGTGCAAACTTCCCCATCATTCTGGGTAAGGCTGCATGGAGCTACATCACCTTTGTGTACATCTTCTTTGCCGCTGTCCTGCCCATGTGGCTGCTGAAGCAGCCCCGTGACCACATGACCACCTTTATGTTCGTGGCCATGATCGTGGGCGCTGTTCTGGGCCTGATCGTCAACCATCCCGTCATGAACCTGCCGGTGTTCACCGGCTTTACCAACGCCAAGCTGGGCACCATGTTCCCCATTCTGTTCGTTACCGTTGCCTGCGGCGCTGTTTCCGGTTTCCACAGTCTGGTGTCTTCCGGCACCTCCTCCAAGACCGTTACCAATGAGAAGGATATGCTGAAGGTCGGCTACGGTGCCATGGTGCTGGAAAGCCTGCTGGCTGTCATCGCTCTGTGTGTTGCCGGTGCTTCTGCCGCTGCAGACGGCACCCCCGCAGACGGCACTCCGTTCCAGATCTTCAGCCGCGGCGTTGCCAGCTTCTTCGTGGGCTTCGGCCTGGACCAGCACTTTGCCTCTGTGTTTATGACCATGTGCGTTTCCGCACTGGCCCTGACCAGTCTGGATGCTGTGGCCCGTATCGGCCGCATGAGCTTCCAGGAGCTGTTCAGCGTGGATGACATGGAGCATGCTGAGGGCTGGCGCAAGCTGCTGTGCAACGTGTACTTCTCCACCTTCCTGACTCTGGCTTTCGGCTTCCTGCTGACCAAGATCGGCTACGCCAACATCTGGCCCCTGTTCGGTTCTGCAAACCAGCTGCTGAGCGCTCTGGTTCTGGCCACCCTGTGCGTGTTCCTGAAGGTCACCGGCCGCAGCAATAAGATGATCTTCCCTCCGCTGATCATCATGCTGTGCGTCACCTTCACCGCTCTGGTGCAGCGCCTGATCGCTATGGTCAAGGCCATCAGCACCGCCGCTTCTGTGACCATCCCCGCTGGCGAGACCACTTGGGGCGCTGTGTTCATCGCAAACGGCCTGCAGCTGATCCTGGCTGTCCTGCTGATCGTTCTGGGCCTAAACATCGTGGTCCACTCCTTCAAGGCTTACCAGAAGGCTGAACAGAACAGCGAAGTCAAGGCCTGATCTCTCAGATCGGCGCATCGCTTAACAGAATAGGCAAAATGCCGCTGACGGAAGAAAAGCCGTCAGCGGCATTTTTGTTTGCAGTCGTTTTAAAAATCAAAGGTTTGCTTCTTCCCACGTTTGCACAGCAGCCATCTGCACCGAGGTGTGGAACCAGTGTTCCCCGCCCTGCAGGATGGTCAGATGTGCCCCGCTCTGCCGGCGGAACCGCTCCATCACCGCACGGGAGGTCAACGCATCCTTGTCGCCGTACAGCACCTGGGTGGGTGTATGCCACTGCAGGGGATGCTCCCGCACCCAGCACAGATACGGC
>ERZ779889.3090-NODE-3090-length-12602-cov-24.762174_pt1 | contig 12602 bp, 16 predicted proteins | sample MGYA00511030_ERZ779889 | MGnify/ENA primary metagenome ERZ779889 (study PRJEB29588, sample SAMEA2160616) | human gut metagenome | biome: human gut; feature: human-associated habitat; material: faeces | place: Denmark | collected 2008/2010 ...
GCACCGGAACCAATTCAGGAGCATCGCCGCGTAAGACGTTATCAGTATGAGATGATGGGTGTTGTTTACCCGCAGTATGCGGAGAAGAACATCCTGATTGATTATGGCGTGATTGAAGAGGCGGAGTAATGTCAAAGAGATATGCCAGACAACTACATAGTGCAGATGGTTTGATTGCCGCCGTCGAACAATACGGCTTTCTGCCCTTCTTTCGGAACGAGATTCACGGCTTCTCCATCGAGGAACTTTGCCCACCTGAGTTATGGTTTGCGGATGATGTAGATGGTCCGTGGGAATGGAAAGGACCGGCTGCGCGGAGCGGCAAATGTCTTTACGGCAAACTTTTCAACAAGAAGGCTGGATTTGTGAGTCGGGAGTGGATTCCGGACTTTGCGAACTTCCGGCGTGACGGCTATGACTTTGACGCCCGTTGGGATGACGGCTTGGCGTCCTACAAGGACAAGGAGCTTTATGAAGCCATAGCCGGTGAAGGCAGGATGCTTTCCAAACGGCTGAAAGAGGCTCTGAACTACCGCAAGGGCGGCAACACCGGTTTTGAGACGTGCATCACGCGGCTGCAAATGCAGAGCTATGTCTGCATCGCGGATTTCGTCTATATGCAGGACAGATACGGAAGACCTTATGGCTGGGGTGTCGCAGAGTATGCGACGCCGGAAGAACTTTTCGGGTACGACCTTATCACATCTGCATATCAGCGAGACCCGCAGGAATCCAAAGAGCGCATGATGCAGCATCTTTCCTCCATCCTGCCGGGTGCATCTGCACAGCAGCTTACGAAGATATTGAAAGGATAAAACACCATGAGCAAGAAACTTGTAGCGTATTTTTCTGCGTCCGGCGTGACCGCGAAGGTTGCCGAGACGCTGGCAGAGGCAATCGGCGCGGACATCTTTGAGATTGAGCCGAAGGTGCCTTACACGGAAGCTGATCTGAACTGGATGGACAAGAAAGCCCGCAGCACGATTGAGATGAACGATCCTGCCTCCCGTCCTGAGATTGCCGTCAAGCGGGACAACATGAAGGACTATGATACCATCTTTGTGGGCTTCCCGATCTGGTGGTACGTCGCGCCGACGATTATCAATACGTTTCTTGAGAGCTATGATCTGACCGGCAAGACGATCATCCCGTTTGCAACCTCCGGCGGAAGCGACATTGGCAAGACGAACGAGCGCCTTGCGCCGAGCTGCAAAGGCGCAAAGCTGATGGACGGCAAGGTTTTCAAGGGCAATGTCGGGCATCAGGAGCTTGCGGCGTGGGTTGATGGACTTGGACTTTGAGAAGACTATAAATCGGGATTTGGCAAAGGAGTGTGATTGTATGAAAAAGAAATTCTTTGTGGTAATTACAATTATAGTTGTTTTAGTAATCCTATTAACCCCTGTTCGTATGAACTTAAAAGACGGCGGAAGTGTTAGGTATAAAGCATTAGTGTATGAGGTTACAAAAATACACCGACTTGCACCAGAAGTAGATGGTGTAAAACCATATATTGATGGGTTCGAAATTAAAATACTCGGAATGACAGTTTATAGAGAAACAAACGAATAGACAAATTCCAGTTTAACGAACAGGAGATGATGATCGCGTGAAAATCCTATATGAACTATCTTGGCTATGGGAAACGCTGGGCATTGCACTTGTAGCGGCGGCTGTCTGCATGGCTTGCGCCGCTCTGATCTGCAAGGCAGCAAAGAAGAAACTCAGCAAAAAGTTGTTGGCGGTCATAGGGGCTGCGGCATTTGTGGGCGCGATTCTGGCGGTCATTCTGATCGCCCGGACACCGATGCCGCTTTGACAGAATAGGAGAAACTGACAATGATTGTTCTTACAGAGCAGATAGAGATTCCGGCTTCCTATGAAAAATTAAAGGCATGGACTGCTAACTTTGAGGAAGAGTTTGTGAAATGGAGTCCCTACCACATCGAATGCAATCTCTATAACGGAAACTATAACGCAGGAAGCAAGATCCGCTTCCGCGAGATCGTCATGGGGCTGGACTACGATGTGACCGGCACAATTACGGAATGCGAACAGGATGAAAACCACTTCCGCATTGTATTCCGGAGCGACAAGAAAACGGCGTTCATCACCTTTGAAGGGAAAAGAACCAAAACAGGATGCCATTTCTCTCACACCGAGGCTTTCGGCATGACCACGCCGGTAATTGGGGCGATCATGAACTTCCTGATCTTCAAGGTGTTTTTCAGGAAAAAGGCAAACTGGCAGCTTATCCGGGATGATATGATTCTGGATAACAGGTATTTATATGACATTCTGACCGAAGGAAAATACCCGGAAAGAATCCCGCTGGACAAACTGCTGACCGGCGCGAAGTAACCGAATGGGAGGGCTTGATCATGCCGCTTCAAATCGTCAGAAATGACATCACAAAAATGAAGGTGGACGCCATCGTCAACGCTGCCAACGAGTCGCTGCTGGGTGGCGGCGGTGTGGACGGCTGCATTTATCGTGCCGCTGGATCGGAGCTGCTGGCAGAATATGAAACGCTCCATGGCTGCTGCTTTGCGGAACAGGAATTATCTTGTACTTGAGAGCGCTGTGTGGTACTATATGCTGGTATTGTTCACGATGGGAGAAATTATATGTTCTTTACGATGGATGAGGTCGCGCTTATTGACGGCCTTATTGCGACCTACTTCGTTTCGGAATCTGTATCAGAAGATGTGCGGGTCAGATATTATGAAACGCATCAACACCTCCAAGACAACCGAACCGATTATGTGGATTTGAGGAACATAAAGGAGGCCCTTTTCTTTTTGGCTCCGTTATTTCATGGGAGTATCCAATTCGAAAAGGATATTTGGTCAGTCATTGCAAAGACGCAGAGATTATTAAAAGAGAGCAGCCCTGTTGCAGAGTAAACTGCAGCAGGGCTGTTTCTTTTTCTTCCTATCTTCCTGCATAGTCAATCGTTGGAAGATTTTTATCCCGTTAGGGTGGTCAAAAGGCCCTCTTTTTCTACATTTATTCTGAAGAGCTCTTTAGTTTATGTAGAAGGAGGTCTACATGCTGAATTCGAAGTCTGGGAATATTCAGACACGGCATATGCAATGGAAAACGCACATAGAGTTAAGCATCAAACGCTCTGGAAAGGAGGGCAACAATGGAAGTATTTCTAATCTATCCCAAGTCAGAGCAAGCACAAAAGGAACTTGCACATGAACTTGCAAAATTTCATGCAGAGCAGGCACTGAAGAACATCTTGAAGTTGCCCTGTTCCACGGAGCAAAAGTTAGAGCTGGTAGATGCAGTAGTGAAGCATTTGAAAGAACAAGCATAATAAATCCACAGGGTTCTCATGAACGCTGACCTGATAGAAAACCGAGCAGACTGATTATCAAGACCAGTCTGCTCGGTTATTCTGTATACGACAGTCACGCAGTACATTCTCATCGCAGTTAAGAGCATTTACCCTCTATTTGAAGTACTTCTCCCAAGTGGATTTGAAAAGTTGTTTTCTGTTCTGCTCCCATTGTTTGAGGTTGCAAAGGCTGATGCCTAGCCTATCAGCATACTCTCTTTGCGTTAGGCCAAGCTTCATTCGAATTGCCTTGATCTGCTTACCCTGGCCGTTTCTCAGAAAGAGATTGTAGTCATCCAGAAGTCTTTCGACTGGAACCTCGAAAAGCTGCGCGATTTTCTCCATGTGCTTCGGAGAGTAAAAGTCCTTTCCATATTCTTCATAATGAATATAAGTACTTCGGTATATACCGGCGTAGTCAGCTACGTCTCTCTGCCGCAAGCCTTTCTGGTATCGAAGCCAGCGGAGCTTGTCCGCTGTTTCAGTGATTTCGGAGAAGTCCGAGAACTGCAGATTGAACTTTTCTGCATCCTGAAACTTGTGCGGCAGTATCACCGGAAATTGAAGAATTTGTAGCGGGGCTACTTTTACTGAACCTGATATATTGGAAATCAGAATGTAGCAGCGGACTTCCACTTGCGCCAGCAGGCGCCATTTTGCACCAAAAGGTGCCTGTTTTGCTACTTCATCCTCCGATAGTTCCGCTATGTGAGGATAGTATTTGCTCATTAGATCGAACATGGCATTTAGGTGAGCAAGGTTGTATTGCTTTTGCCCATCCATATTTCTGATTAAAGAAAAATCATTGGTTGGATCGGATGGTAAACGTAGATCTGATCCATCGACCGCAAAAAGACGATACCCTCGAAAGGTCATGGTCGGCATCGCCGATGCGACAAATTCGTTGAATATCATTTCGATAGCTTTGGAGCGGATTTTATTGCGTTGTTGGACAAACGCGGAAGCAGTTGCTGTACTTGGTGTGTATCCAAACCAGTCATATAATTCTTTTGAAAGGCTTCCGCCTCCCATGCCGATCAGCATTAGCAGCATCGTTTGCAGTGGAAGTTTTCTCTTTCTTGAAAAATCTTTTCCCGGGACCTTTACGCATGCGTCTAAATTTGCGGCGGTTTTCTTTATTGCATGGAACAATGCGGACCGAACACGTTCTGGATATGATTTTCTGTTCACTTGGAAGGCCTCCTTAAAAAATGTCATCATTTTCAAGGCGAAGCCTTCGATTTTTATTGATTTGTCAAGTGTTTTTTTGAGAAATATTGTTTTTATATGTCCCCCTGCGCTGAAATAAAAACGCTCAATCACCATCATAAGTGATTGAGCGTTTTGTGCGCAAACTTAATGACATTGCTCATAGAGGGAGCATATCAATCGCCGTGCAGGGCTTTTTTATGTTCCTTTTCGATGTGGCTACTCTTTGGTGCAATTACAATACTCAGCGTACAGCCGATTCTTTTCTTCGGACAGTCTGGAATATTCCTCGCGCAGCTTGGCAAGGTCAGGGAGCTTGTCACCGACGCCCGCCGCTTTCAGCGCCCGCGCCGACGCTTCAAAGAGAATGATTTCGCGCTCACGTCCGCGCAGATACTTTTCCTTGTCATGGGATTTCTTGTATTCGCTATACAGCGGCTTTAGCTCTTTGTAGGTGGCGGTATGCTTTATCAGCAGCGCCAGATCAGACAGTCGGTGTTCCGCCGTTTTCAGCGCAGCGGCAGTTTGCTCGTTGCTGTCCTGAAGCTCCGTGATCTTCTGCTCCAAATCGGTATAGTGGGAAATGCCGTGCTGGTCGAGAAATACCATTGTGCGGGCGGCGCGTTTCAGGTTTTCAATTTTTGCCCAGCGTTCATAGCCTGCGGATTGCTGCGCCTTGATGCAGTTTTCAATGTCAATCAGCAGCGACACGCCGCTGCGCTCCGGCTTCGGCGTTTTCAGAATGACCTTGCCCTTGATGCGTTCGGCTATGGCTTCCTCGGTGTAGGCTTCACCCAACGTCTTTGCACGGGTGAATCGCTCCTGACCGGGAGCGCGGAATGAGATATACTTTCCACGCTTGATTTCATACCCCTCGGCTTCCAGCCGACGCAGGAGGTCGTCAAGGTCTTTGGAAATGGGAATGAGCCTGTCAATAGCAATTTTCAGCTTTTGCTTATAGCTTGTCCCTTTCCGCTGCGCGTCCCATTCAGCGTACTGCTTGCCGCGCTCCGCGCCGGGCGTAACAACGGACAGCCCATTTTCTCGGCACAGCCTGTCGCTGACATGGCGGATCTGCGCATAGCTTTTGCGGTTGGAAATGTACTTCTTGTGTTCCGCAAAATCCACAGCACAGAAAATGATATGGTTATGGCAATGCTCCTTGTTGATGTGGGTAGCAATGACATACTCATACTTGCCGCCGAGGATTTCATCGGCAAGCTGCCGCCCGATCTCGTGGGCTTGCGCATAGCTGACTTCGCCCGGCTCAAAGGCCTGTATCAGATGGTGAGCGAGATTGTTGCCTTTCTGCATAGCAAGCAGCCGTGTTTTCTCAAACTCAAGGTCTGCGGTTTCCACGGCGCAGCCGAACGAGGACACCAGCAGCTTATCGTCGGTCTTTGCCGGATCAACGATATAGTCAATAGCTTTTTTTAAGGTGCTTTTGATAGGATGGATCTTTGTAATTGCCATATCTCCGCCATCGCCCCCTTGATGTCCTCAATGTCCTGCGCATAGAGCGTTCCCGTAGCGTTCACGCGCTTCGCAATCTGATTGATGTTTGTGCCGATTTTTTGCAGCTCGGCGGTCATTGCTTTCACGTCGCTGTAATCCAGCCGGATTACATAGCCGTCTATGAGCATTTTCCGCGCATAAACGGAGAAGCAGCCCGTACCCATCTGCTGCATTTTACGCTCGATCATTGCCCGTTCCTCGGCAGTCACAGGAACGCGCAGCACGATATTCCGCGTTCGGTTTGCCATTTGTTCACCGTCCTTTCCGCTCCGAATAAGGGTTTGGGATTATCCCAACAAGCAAAGCACAAACAGGTGCTTTTTCGGGAGTGTGGCTACACTCCCTATGCTTGCTACGGTATCTCCCTCACTACTACAACGGCGGCACAGCCGCAATTTGGCAAACCGCAGGCAAACTTTTTCAAAAGAAAAACGCCATGAACCACCTGTTCATAGCGTTCCTTATACCGTATTCAATTTTCTCCCTCGTTGTCCGTCCTTGCGTCCAGCAACGCTTGCGCGGTTGCTGTGAGGATTTTGATTTCAGCGTCCGTCAGCTCATCCAACAGCGTTTCAAACTGCATCCGCTCCGTGGACTTGCCCTCCATAGTTTCACCATGAAGAATCTGATCCACAGAGATATGATAGCGGGACATCAACTCTAAGAATACCTGTACGCTTGGATGCTGTCCCTTGTTTTCAATGTTGGCGAGATAGCGCGGCGAAATAAACAGCGCGTCGGCTGCCTTATTCCGAGATTCTTTCTGTTTAGTGCGCCCAGCTTTGATTGCTGCGCCATACGGCTTAAAGTCGATTTTCGCAACAGGGCGCTTCTCTTTCTTCGCTATTTTAGGCATATTTAATCACCCTATTACATTCTACTGTTCCCCTTTCTTACGGAATATGCTTTATATATTCATGGTAATGGCTTAAATAATTCACATTTCATTTCTTGCGATCATTCGGCTGACCGTATATAATAAAAGCTGAATTGATTTGCAGGAGGAATTACAATGCTTGAATATATCTCCGCCCCAGAAGCGGCGAAAAAGTGGGGCATTTCTGAGCGACGGGTTCAAAAACTGTGCGAGGAAAATCGCATACCGGGTGTGGCAAAGTTCAGCCGTATGTGGCTGATACCAAAGGACGCTGAAAAGCCTGTTGACGGTAGAAGAAAAAATAAAACATTGTGAGGTTTCTGTGACATTTGGGTGATACACTGAAAATGAAGGAGTGTGATACCATGCGAATTTTAGTAGTCGAGGATGATCGACTTTTGAATAATACTTTATGCTATAACTTGAATACTGCGGGCTATGCGGTTGATTCTGCACTGACAAAATCAGCGGCCAGTAGTTTCTTGACGAAGCAGGACTATGACCTGATTGTGCTGGATGTAAATTTGCCGGACGGGAACGGTTTTGACTTCTGCCGGGAGGTAAAAGAGCGCCGCCCCGATACCGCTATTATCTTTCTGACCGCAAATGATATGGAAAGCGATATGCTCAAAGGGTATGAGCTGGGTGCAGAAGATTATGTGACAAAACCTTTCCCTATGAGTGTCTTTCAAAAGAAACTGGCGGTAGTGCTAGGGAGGCTGACAAAACAATATGGTGGTGATACTTATGAGGATGACATACTGACCATCAATTTTTCAGAAATGAGTGCTACTCTATCAGGAAAGCCACTTACATTCACACCACTGGAATATCGACTTTTGAAAATTCTGATGAAAAATCCACAGATTGTTTTGACCCGGCAAGTCTTGTTGGAAAAATTGTGGGACGCAGACGGAAATTTCGTGGATGAACACGCTCTGACTGCGGCTATCAGCCGGGTACGAAACAAAATTGAAACACCCGACCGTCAGTACATCAAAACGGTATATGGTATGGGTTATATGTGGATTGGAGGGGTGCTGAAATGAATGGGCGAAAACTCTCTGTCAACAAAGCCTGTCTCTTTTTAGCTGTTCTCCTGCTGGTGGCAATGGGGACGGTTTCAGCAGCTTTGTATGGGCTAACTCAGAATATAACCGCTGTCTGGTATGTAGTATTGTTCGGCATCTTTGTGCTGCTTTGCGCTGTTTGTTTTATGGTGCTGGTTCGGCGTAAACTGGCAATGTTCTCCGATAGCTTTTGTAGTCTGATAGATAATATGTTGTCCGGGAATATGCAGCCGAAACAGATTATTGAAGAAGAAAGTCTTTTCTATAAAATTGAATATCGGCTGAACCGTTTATATGAAGTCATGCAGGAAAACAAGAACAGCATTGCACAAGAACGGGCTGACCTGCAAGAACTGATTTCCGACATTTCTCATCAGGTCAAGACCCCGATTGCGAACTTGAAAATGATTAACAGCACCCTGCTTGAAAATGAAGTCCCTGTGCAAAAGCAAAAAGAGTTTCTTACAGCACAGGCCACCCAACTTGATAAACTGGATTTTCTCATGCAGGCTATGATTAAAACCTCGCGTCTGGAAACAGGTGTCATTTCTCTGGAAAAGAAAAGCCAGCCGCTTTATGACACGCTTGCCGCCGCATTGGGAGGTATCCTTCTGAACGCCGAGAAAAAACAGATCAATGTTCAAGTGGACTGCCCGGAGAGCTTGATCGTTTCTCATGACAGAAAATGGACAGGTGAAGCGCTGTTCAACATTTTGGATAATGCGGTGAAATATACGCCGGAGGGCGGTCAAATCCGTGTTTCGGTTGAAAGTTGGGAAATGTATGTGAAAATCGACATTGCAGATACAGGCATTGGCATTTCAGAACAGCATCAGGGAGCAATTTTCAAGCGTTTCTATCGAGAGGACATCGTACATGATGTAGATGGAATTGGTATTGGTCTATATCTGGCTCGTGAGATCGTAACCTTGCAAGGCGGTTATATCCGGGTAACATCCGAGGTTGGGAGGGGTTCAACTTTTTCCGTCTTTCTGCCTCGACAATAAAATAAGTACGCTAAAAAACAAAATGTCACAGACCTATGACATTTGAGATTTAATTAAACAGAGGTATTTTGTTTCCCGTGACATTTCTGTGAGGTTTACCTTTTATGATAGAGCCATCAAAAAGAAAGGGTGGTGTTCTATATGAACATATTACAAACGACAGATTTGAAGAAATATTACGGCACCGAACCGAACATTACAAAAGCATTGGATGGCGTGACCCTATCCATTGAGGAAGGTGAATTTGTTGCCATTGTTGGTACTTCCGGCAGCGGTAAGTCTACTTTGCTGAACATGATGGGCGGGTTAGATACGCCAACTTCCGGCAGTATTAAAGTAAAAGGGAAAGAATTATCGAAACTCAAGGATGAACAGCTTACCATCTTCCGCAGACGTAACATCGGGTTTATCTTTCAGAATTACAATCTTGTTCCTGTGCTGAATGTCTATGAAAATATTGTCCTGCCGGTGGAGCTGGATGGTGATACCGTGGACAAGCGGTTTATGGATGAAGTAGTGAAAATGCTGGCTCTCGATGGGAAGCTGAACAGTATGCCTAACAATCTGTCCGGCGGCCAGCAGCAGCGTGTAGCGATTGCCCGCGCCCTTGTTTCCAAACCAGCTATTATACTTGCAGATGAACCGACAGGCAATTTGGATAGCCGGACAAGTAGTGATGTTCTTGGTTTGCTGAAAGTTACAAGTCAGAAGTTCCATCAAACGCTTGTAATGATTACCCATAACAATGAAATTGCCCAGCTTGCCGACCGAATTATCCGTATTGAGGACGGAAAAATCGCACAGTGACAGGGGGTGACATTGATGGATGATATTTTATTTGGGAACAATAATCAGGCAACAATCAATCGTCTTGCCAAAAGAAGCTACCGCGCTAATAAGCAGAGAAATGTTTTCGTTACCATCGCATTATTCTTGACCGCCTTTATGATTACATCTGTATTTAGTTTGGGGTGCAGTTATTTTGAAACCTATCAAATGCAGCAAATTCGTGCGATGGGCACGACTGCGGATGTGGCAATTACAAGCCTCTCAGAAGAACAATATGAAGAATTGAGCCGATCCAGCTTGGTATCCGTAGTTGGTGTCAGTCAGAGATTGGGCAGCATTGATACATCTGGAATGGACGATGCCCTGCTGAGTATTACTTGGATAGACGAAACAGAATGGCAAGAACACCGTGTACCAACAATTTCGGATATACACGGAGATTATCCGCAAGCAAAAAATGAAATTATGCTCCCTACATGGGCTTTGCGTGCAATGGGGATTGATGATCCACAGATAGGGATGAATATTTCCCTTTCCTATCAACTCGGAACAGATTATCAATATATCTCCGATGAATTTGTTTTGTCGGGCTATTACACAGATTATTCGGCTTCACGTGCAGGCAACCGTGGTGCCGCTTATGTTTCGGAGCTTTTTGCAACACAAACAGGGCTTCCCTTTGATAGTGTGTCTACCGCAATGATTTCTTTTTCTGATGACAGTAATGCCCTGCGATCCTGTGAAAAACTAAAACGGAAGATTTCGTTTACAGAAAGTCAGTCCTTTGAAATTGTACCTATTGCTCAGAGCAATTCCACCACCATTGTTCTTCCACTGGCTGCTATTATCGTCTTTATCATTATCAGCGGCTATTTGCTGATTTATAACATTCTGTATATCTCAATTTCAAGAGATACACAATTCTATGGACAGCTTAAAACGATAGGCACGACAAAAAGACAAATCAAGCGGATCGTGCGTTCTCAAATATTCAGAACGGCGGTGATCGGTATTCCCAGCGGCCTGATTGTCGGTGGTATTGTTTCGCTTGGACTTGTTCCGTTTGCCATGAATATGATGTACTCAAGCGATACAGACCTTGGGGAGATAGTGTCCTTTTCCCCCATTATTTTTGCGGGTGCCGCAATCTTCACATTTTTTACTGCAATCATCGGCAGCATGAAACCAGCGAAAATAGCTGCAAGTATTTCTCCTGTTGCGGCTTCACGCTATACGGAGGCAAATACAAGGAGTTACCGAGATCATAAGAGCCATAGAACAAAATTATCCCGGATGGCACGAGATAATATTTTTAGAAACCCTAAAAGCGCTTTCCTTACTTTTGCGTCCTTATTTTTAGGCTTAATATTGTTTTTGGTTTCTGCTGGTCTACTATCAAGCCTAAGTCCCGACAATTTTGTAAATCAATGGGGAGAAAGTGATTTCGCATTGACTTACAGCATTTCCGAAGAAGGAAACCTGCTCTCTGATGAAATGTTGCAGCAAATTGAAACAATGCAGGGAATTGAAAATCTGCGCGTCACTTATTCCGCTTCACCGTGGCCCACTATGGATGTCATTTACGACGAAAATGTATTCGGGAAATATATTGATTCCTTGGATGGCGTATCAGGTCTTGATTTTTCAAATGCGGAAACACGAAAAAACTATACAGATAATTTTTGGAGCGGCGTTTACGGAATAGATTCCAGATATATCGAAGAACTTAATAAAACGCTTGATAAGCCTATTGACTTAACCGCCTTTGAAAAGGGAGAGTTGGTGGTTTTGTCCGCTATGACGGATGATGAGGGAAACCTATTGATTCAGCCAGGGCAAGCAATCACCGTTGTCGGTGAGTCCGGGGAACAGGTCTTTACAGTGGCAACTGGCTTTCTGGACGCTGATTTTCAGAGTGGTCGAGGAAATGAGAGAGGTACTGCCCCTGATTTGTATATCAGTGAGCAGGCATTAGAGAAGTTGTCTGGAGAAACCAAAATCTTTCGGATTGCTTTTGATACTATTGATAGCAGTTATGACAAAGGGATTATGGAGCAGCTTCAATCCATTACTGCTTCGTCACCGGGCATTACGATTCTGTCACGATATGAAAAGCAGCAAGAAATGGCCGGATATTTGCTGACCTCAAGGATTATAGCCGCAGGGTTGTCCGCTGTATTTTTGCTGATAGGAATTATGAATTTCATTAACACAATGGTTGTTAGTGTAAATACTCGGAAACATGAATTTGCAACACTTGAAAGTATAGGAATGACGAAAAAGCAAATTAGAAATGTATTGCTTTGGGAAGGCGGGTATTATTGGAGTATTTCTTTCCTACTGCTTGCCACACTGGGAACAGCGATATATATTCCAATATACTCAGCCTTTAGAAGAATGGTTCCTTATGCAGCTTTTCACTATCCTGTAATTTCTCTGTTGGTTGTCGCAGCTATTGTTTTGCTGGTCTGCTTGGCAACCCCCGTCATAACTTTCATGCAAAATGTTAAGCAAAGCGTTGTAGAGAGACTGCGGCAGAATTAAATATTTGCGATGAAAACCGGGAGATTATTCTCCCGGTTTTTCAAATCTCACAGGTTCGTGAGATTTCAGCCCATTATTCTGTCGAAACAGCGTGTGTCGGTGACATTTCTGTGAGGATTGCTTGTTAAGATAAACGCAAAAGGAACAAGCTGCCGCACGACGGCAAAAGAAAAAAAGCCGTCGTACAGCAGCCTATCAACACGCCCATTTGAAACGGCGACTTTGATTTTCAGAGCCGCCGTTTC
>ERZ779889.3093-NODE-3093-length-12595-cov-7.345295_pt1 | contig 12595 bp, 5 predicted proteins | sample MGYA00511030_ERZ779889 | MGnify/ENA primary metagenome ERZ779889 (study PRJEB29588, sample SAMEA2160616) | human gut metagenome | biome: human gut; feature: human-associated habitat; material: faeces | place: Denmark | collected 2008/2010 ...
GCGTATCCACCAAGGCAGGACGGGGCATAGATGGTGCTGACGTAGTTGCTTTCCGCACCGATATACCGCAAGCCTGCATCGCTCATGGCTTCGGTAAAGAGGTCATAAACCGTAGCGTTCTCTTGCAGTGCATATGTCGTGGTGGGCACCCATGTGACATATTCGGGCAGATAGCTGTCGGTCGTCAGGTCAACATCCTGCGTTGCTTCCAAAGCGCCGATGAGACGGAACGTGACTTCAATATCACCGGGCTTGACAGCATCCAGATCAGTAATAGCTTTTTCATAGATGGCCGTGACACGCTCGCAGGATTCCGCAGCGTTCATATCCGTCTGTGCCTGCTGGAGAATGCTTGCGAGTTTCTTCTTTGCGGCGGTACCGTACTTCTTGGTTTTGTCGTTCAGAAGATCGTCATAGTGCGCTTTCAATGCCTTGTACTGATCTGTCTGCTTCTGCTTCAGAATTGCCTTGTACGAAGTTTCGGCAGCAGTCAGGGTATTGTAGTTCGTGACCTTTTCCTTGTCAGCAGCAGAGAGCTTGTTGTAGGCATTGCGCGCTTCCGCAATCGCGTTATAGCTGGATTCATCGACATAGCCAATCTGGTTGATCATGTCGATAACAGCCTGTGCATCCGCGTTCTCGCGTTTTGTCACGTCGGACATATCGTACAGTCGCTTGCTTCCGTTTACATAGCGGTCATACGCAACGAGCGTGTAGGCCGCCTGCTCAGATGCCATCTGATTGACCGTGCTGTTCGGCTGCTTGTCGTGCAGGAATCCCTTGGAGTTGGGGTCCGCATAGCTCAGGAAGTTGGACAAAACGCTGATGCCGTTATGCTGGAATCTGCTGTCTATCTTTGCGTCGATGTTCAGTGCGGACAGCGCGACAATGACCTGTGCGGCGGATTCGGAGCTGCCATAATCGCCGGTTTTCTGGTATTCAGCAGACAGCCATTTCACCGCCTTATCTACCGCATCTTTGACGTTGGCATTTGTGCTGCAATACGGAGCCAATGCCTGTACGACCATTGCCGTCATATCAACGTTGGAGCCGGGGAAATCTGCATCGATGCCCCATGCACCATTATTGATTTGTGCATCACACAAGCTCTTGATCCACGCATTGCGCGCAGTTGTGCCGGTCGCATTGTCGTAATAGTTGCCGGAATCCAGTGCAATCAGTGCAAATGCCGTGCCGTTGTTGCCCTGCTCGGAAACACGGTAGGTGCTGCCGTTCTTCTCAAACAGCGGTTCAACAAGGTTGTAGACCGTGCCGTTGGAGCCGGTGAACTTCGTCGCATCCTCACCGAGCGAGGTCAGCGCCAGAATGACGCGGGAATACTCGGTATGCTTGGTCTGCGTACTGGTGTTATCGAGCTTGCCGTTCATCGAAGCAACACTTTTTGCAATATTGCTCAGATATTTGTCGTACCAGACGGATGCACTAACGTTACCTCTGGCTTCGGCCAGAACCGCCCACTCGCCATAGGTCGAGCCGAGAGACGGATTGTACGTCTCCGCTTTGACGTATTCGAGTACATTGTTGAGGTACTCCTCATAAATCGCGGTCTTACCGAGATCTTCAAGCGCCTTTTCCGCATCGGTCAGTCTGGAATAATTGCTGACCTGCTTTTGCTGCGCTTCGGTCAGGTTGTTGTATGCGGCGCGTGCAGCTTCAATCTTCGCGCGGTCCTGTGCTGTCACAGCATCCTTTGCGGGGAGGGCTGCGATCAGGCCAGTTACATAACCGACTTCAAGCGTAGAAACGACGGAAACCGCATTGTTCAGCTTATCGACCTCACGCTGTGTCAGATAGCCTTTCTGCTCATCCGTCAGTTTGTTATAGGCTTCTTCTGCGGAGCGGATTGTGCCAATGTCATCGACGGTCGGTGTTGCAGGCAGGGCAGCAATCGCGTCAGAGACGATCTTCGCTGCTTCCATGTCCGTAATGGCCGTATAGCAATCGTTCAGCTTCTTCTTCAGCGCTTCGGAGATTTCCGTTTTCTGTTCATCGGTCAGTAAATCGAACTGCGCTTTTGCCGTGCGCACATCCGAAGCATCTGCCAACGTGAGCTTGCCCGGAGACGGAAGATTGGAAATGAGCTTCTGCACATCTGCCGCATTGCCATTCTGCACAACGGTGATGGTGTAGCGGGTCGTCGTGTAGTTGGAAGCCTTGTTCATGGTGGGCCAGCTCTTATCACCAACGCTGACATAGATCACGTCGCCGGACGAAACAGCCATAATGTCGCCGTTTGCGTAGTAGGCGTTATCGCTGCCGTAGGTGTTCAGATAAGCTCTGGTCTGGAAATTCTTATTTGCGGCGGAATAGTTGATGCGCGTGCCGATCTGCTCACTGGGAATGACCAAGAGATAATCGGTCGTCGCTTTCGCATACGCCGGGGTCAGCGTACCGCTGCTGAACTCCAGACTGGCCAGCGCTGTTTCATTATTCGTCCACGAGCTGCCGACATCTTCACCGAGGTTGGTGGTAAACACGACGTGGATCACGTCGCCGGATTTCAGGCCGCCGTTCTTATAGGTGAACGCAGCAAAACCCTGATTGACAAACCAATCGTTCAGCGTACCCATCCAGCCGGAACCCTTGGTGCCGTCCTTTTCAGACAGAGACTCCCCATCTTTATGGATGGAAGCAATATAGGTAGTCTTGTAGGAATCGGCCGTCAGGTCGTCTTTGGTTTTGTACTCATTCCACGAATAACCGCCGATTTCCAGTGCCTTGAGGATCACGGTCATCATGCTGTCATTTGTGCCAAGCTCGTATTCGCCGGAGACGATGGTGCCGGTGAACGGAGCTGCGTTGTACGTCGTGTTCTCCACGCTGACAGTCACGGTGCCGACGGTTGCGCCGGAGTTATACTTGGTTTCGCCTGTCGTAATGGTCTTTCCGGCTTCCGGCACAGCCTTGATCGCTGCGACAGCCTTATCACGGGCGGCTTTGATTCCCGATTCCGTATCCGCTGCATTGATGGCTTCCTTGCCGGAGTTCCGCGCAGCTTCCAGCTTGGCAATGCCAGCTTCATCATACTTGCTCTTGTCGCAGGCATTGAACGCGGATTCGACGACCGCGATAGCCGCATTTTTCAGCTTGGTGATCGCCTTATCGTCGAGCGTTTCAAACATCCGCTGGTAATCCGTCTTGGAAACCATTTTCGTGCTGAACGTGACGGTGCTGCCATCTTTGGCGTTCTTCGGAATCTGGTAGGAGATCAGATAGTAGCCGGGATACACAAGTTCGTTATCTTTCAAGTCAGCCAACGTCTGCTGCTCTGCCGGATTCCACGTTGTGCCGCCGTCAATCGACCATACCGGCCAGTATTGTGTGTCCGTGGTTGTCAGATAATAACGGATAAACACATACTGTCCAGCATTTGCGCTTGTGGGCATCGAAGTGGTTTCTTTTGCCCACGTCGGATTGGGAACACTTCCATCCGGACGCGGCGAGATAACCCATTTGATCTCAGGCCATCCATAGTACGGATTTCCGTTATCTGTCTTATGCGGGAACGTTCCGCTCTCGGAGAGCCTCAGGTTGACCGTCGCAACGGCAGGAAGCTCATTCGCATTGATCTTGGCCAGCGCTTCCAGCGTCGCTCTTTCGTTTGCGGTCAGGAGCGATTTCTGATAGGCGTTCAGCGCGGCGTATGCCGTCTGAAGTTCCACAACGAAGTCTTTATCGCTGGCCGTCAGCGTTGTCAGATCATCCGGGAGATAGGAGAGGTTTTTCCGAAGCGATGCGAGAATTGCCGCATGGTCAAGCGCGTTTGCACCTGCCACCTGCAATGCTGCATAGTCTGCATCGAACGAATCCATCAGATTTTTGAACGTTGTCGCGGAGTTCTGGTTGGATTTCAGCGTGCTATATGCGGATGTGAATGTCCGATAGTCCGCCGTTGTGAAATCGTAGTCGTGGAAGCTCTCATAATACGCTTTTGCCGCCGCAAGGTTTTCACTGCGGTACTTGGCAATCAGCGCGTTCATATCTGCCGCTTCGGTGACATGGACGATAGCATAATCACCGGCATAGAGCGAATAGTATTCGCCAATGGTAACTTCCCGATAAATCGACTGGAACGTCAGATCATCCGGCGTCACATTGAACATGGCGACGGTATAATAGCCGGGTTCTCTGAAAATGTATTCCAGATTGCCGCTGGCATCCGTTGTCGCCGTTGTCTTGTGCGTCGGCTGCGACAGCGTTTCCGTCTCCGACGGGTCGCTGATAAAGAGCGTGATGTTCTCTGCGCGCTTACTGCCGGATGCACCTGCGTATGCGCCGGTCACAGTAGCCGAGAACGCAGCCTGATCGCCCACGGTCGTGCTGGCAGGAGCCGATGCGTGGATCATGGCATAACTGTTTTCGTAGTAACCGAAACCGGGGGATGCAGGGAGGATCGAGACTTTGGAAGAATCGTAGCCGGACGAATCCTCACAGTTGAACATCTGAAGCGGGATACGCACCAGACGAACAACATCGCCGTTATGGAGCTGGACGTTGTTCCACTTTGTTTTTTTCTCCGACCAGCGGTAATCTCCATAATGGCTGCCGTTGATGTAGAGTGCGAATACCGGGTTCTCGTCGCCATTATTGCTTGTTCCCAAACCGGGGAGCGTCGTGTCATTGTGCCTATCAACTGTGATCTCAGCAAAGTCAAATGCTGCGCCGAGCGTGGCGTTTCCGCTTGTCAAGCCAAGACTGGTGTTGACATACAGATCGGTGCAGCTCCCTCGGAATCCTTCATACAGTGCCGAGAAATTGTTGATATAGGTGAAGGAAACGGTGACGTCCTTGGTGCTGGCAAGCTGCTTGCGGGCATCCTTCAGCGCGTCAATATGTGCCGGGTAATGCGTCCACTGACCGCTTTCATTGTAGGCATAGTAGCCGTTGAATGCTTTCAGCATGGCGTAATCTTCCGTTGTACCGCCGACGATCCGGTACGCCATATCGTCCTTGAGCACATTGTAGGCACTGACATACGCTGCCCACGTCTCTGCGCTGTAATCGCTTTCGTTCAGCTTGGCCGGGTCATACTGCTCAATCAGGGCTTCGGCTTCTGCCTTGCTGCTCAGGTAGTTCTCATAGGCGGTGCTATAAAGCTCTGCGTTGACCAGCTTGTGCGCATCTACGGTCTCCGCAGCGGCGTTTACTGCATCCTGTTTGTCCGCTGTGTTGACACCCTCAACAGGGTTGCCCTCGCCATCATACATGCTATCCAGCAATGCCTGACCGTCAGCCTTGGCCTTTTCATAGGCATCCCATGTGATCGCGGTACAGTTGTCCGCGCTGACCGGCGCGCCGGTTGTATTGCTCAGTTCTCCCTGTCGCCAGCGCCATGTTGTATTGATTTCTTCGTATAGTATAGTAGGATTGATATTCTCTTTTGATATAAGAGCGTTTATTGCAGTGGTTAAATTAGTAGTTGCTTTATCAACCAGTTCTTGGGTTGCACCACTATCGTTAAGAACCTTTTTAGCCTCGCTGAGCTTTGATTGCATATCAGACCAGAAACCCGCTTCCTGATATACCTTTCCATTGTACCGATCGTCTTGAGTATAATAACCGGCTTCATCTGGAACAGAATCAATAGCATCTAAAAGTTTGCTTTTGTCTGATGTTTTGAGATATGTAACGTACAAATATGTTTCATAATTAAAATCAGTAAAATATGCGTTACCTATAAATGGAACCAGCGTTTTGCCATCCTTAAGTTCAAAATCGTTTAATTGAACAGTATATGTTCCGGTCGATTGATCGTAAGCATTATCACCAGTGGCCACAAGAGCTAAATCAGCATATCGTTCCGAAACAATCAGAGCCGCCTCAAACTCATTGTCCAGATATTTTGTGCCATAAATACCCACTATATTATCTGCAACATTTGATATATTTAATGTGGTAGTAGTATCTGGAACAATAACGGTCCAGCACGGAATATTACTGCTTGTTTCAGCGGCGTTGATAGTATATGTTTGGCCTGCAATACTAACTGTAAATGGAGCTGCTATTCCATACGAAACTCTTAAAAACGCCTCATAATTAAAATCAGTAAAATATGCTTCACCTATAAACGGAATCAGCGTTTTGCCATCCTGAAGTTCAAAATCGTTTAGTTGAACAGTATATGTTCCGGTCGATTGATCGTAAGCATTATCACCAGTAGCTACAAGAGCTAAGTCAGCATATCGTTCCGAAACAATCAGCGCTGCCTCAAACTCATTGTCCAGATATTTTGTGCCATAAATACCTACTATGTTGTTTGCCACGTTTGAAATAGAAATTGATGTCGTAGCTGGAGGTACTACAACATCCCATACCGGAACCCCCGATATATCTTCCGAATTAATTAGATTTTTGTTGCTACCATTTGTTGAAACAGAAAATGGAGCATCATTTTCCGCGGAGACCGCACATATAGAAATGTTACATAAAAGAGTGAGCACTAGTATTAGTGCTATGATTTTTTTTAGTACGTTCATGTTTCCCTATAAAATTAGTGGCGGCAGGAAAACTCCTGCCGCCACTACTCTCCCTTAATTAATCTTCAGATATGTTACATACGGAGCTGCGGTTCCGTCTTGCACGATAACTCGGACAATCTGGTTGCTTTCTTGGGTTTTTGTGAATGTATATGCCGTGCCAGAAGTCGCTCTAATACCATTAATAAAGATATTTTCTGCTGTAGAAGTTACTGATAGGCGATAAGCGGTTTGACCTGCAACCATACTGCTCTCATCGACCACTCCACCATTTTCAGTTGTAACCGTTCCCATATTAATAGGAGACGTACCAAATTTGATTGTCGGTGTTGCAGTTCTATTAACAGAAGCCGTTGCTTTATTCTTAGTTGTGAAAATGCCGGTGATCTCAGCCGAAGTCTCGCCAAATCTGCCGAAATCCAATACTGCACTGTAAACGCGCACATAATGGAACGTCTTTCCGGTTACATCGACAGGCAGACCGGTTGCAATGTCAACCGCCCACTCAAGGTCAAAGCCATCGCCGCCAGTCTTGTCAGAAGTGTACGGCGTGTAGGGGTTGACCGCGTCGCCGTACTGGTTGGGGCTGCCGTTCGGGGTAACATCTGCATAGCCGAACGCATAGTCAGCCGTCGTATCCGAATCCGCAATCGCCGTAATACCAGCAAAGGTCAGCGTGTCGCCGCTGAGATTCACGGAGACACCGCTTGCGCAATGTGCGCCGCCGGTCGGGTCGTTTGCAAATGCAGTAAAGTTTGTGGTCAGCGGGAACCATGCTGCCGGGCAGCAATCGGCTGCGTTCAAACTGCCGAGTTTGGCGGTTACTCTGCTGGAACCCTTGGTGTAAACAACGCTGGTGTTGCGCAGAGAGCCGGTATAGAATTTGGAGAAGCCGTTGGACGGGTCTGTATAGGTGAAGTTATTGTTGTAGTAGTTGGAGCCAGCCAGCTCGTACCACGTTGTGCCATCCTCGGAAACCTGCACAGCACCGGCCTCCGGGTTGCCGTTGAACGCATTGCCGTAGATCACGAAGTCAATGCCGTAGGGGTTCTTTTCATCATTTGTGATGCCGTTTTCAAACTTGAACTCAATGAAGCCGCCGAACGCACCCAGCGAAACGCCAGTGGTTTCAGGTGCGGTCTTGCCTACAAACTTCGTGCCAAGATAACCCCAGCCGGAGTTATTGGCGAACTGGCCAAGGGGCAGATAGCTCACAACCGAGGTCGGTGCGCTGCCGGCCAGGGTGTGGGACTTGGTGCCGCAGGAAATGGTGTAGGTTGCGCCGCCAGCGACAACGACGATGGAGAGGGTGTTGTCCTCCGAGGTCGTGATCGTGTAGCCATAGTTCGTGCCGTTCTGCAACGATGCGCTCTGCGCAGTGCCGTTCACGGTAACAGAGGTCGGGTTCTCAACCCACAGCGTGAACTCGCCGGGAATCTTGCTGGAACCGTTGCGGCCAGCGACGGTGCCGGTCGTGCCGTTCCAAGCGATGAACACAGGGTCACCGGTGGAGATGCTGACGGGCATCGACATATAATAGTGGAAATTGTAGGTATCGCATTTGCCAAACTCGTTGACAACATCCTTGTGCGCATACGCCGTCGCCAACGCAGTACCATCAGTCATAGTTGCTGTGTAGGTGTTGGACGCATTCTGACGAATGAGTATAGTACCACGGGGCGGGTTCGGAATATTCTGGCCGAGTGCCGAGATGACAAAGTTGCTGCCTTGATCGGCCGCTGCGGTGAACGTTGCGGTCAGCACTGTGCCGTTTGCTGTGCTGTTGGGTACAGCCAGATAATAGTCGTAAACTGTACCATGAAAGTCTGTGCTTGTCGCATACTCGACGCTCTCAAAGTCTGCGCCAGTAACGACAATCGAGGAAATGTTGCTGCCGTGTCCGCTCAGGGACTCGGTCGTTGCAGCCGATGCGCTGAACGTAAACAGCGATACGGCCATTGCCAGCACAAGGATCAATGCCAGCGCGCGGGAGTTGAAAATCTTTTTCATGCTTGACTTCCTTTCTGTCCGCATAAATTCGTTCCTCGCGGTTAAGCCGACGCAGCCGAGGAACAGCTCTGCATCAGCGTTGGGTCTTTTATGTCACAGCAAAAGCTGCTGTAAACAACAAATTCCTGCTTCACACCACAGATACACTACCGCTTCCTGCGCTCCCGCCCGCCGCGACGTAGACCGCGTTTTCTGCCCGTTGGTGCGCTCGTTTCTTCGCGTCGCTTCACCGGGGCAATATGCTCTCATGCTGTGGCTATTCAGTTGTCGATGCGATTCATCATTTCGAGACGGGCGAAGGCCCGGTAGATTTGTTTTGAGATCCCCCGGTTCCGCGTTCCCAATTCGGAACCGGGGATTTCTGCGCGCCAGGGGATGACGCGCTGGCAGTTTGATCTCAGGGGGATGAGATCAGGTCTATGTGCAAATCCGTTCCCAATTCGGATTGTGCAAATGAATTATTGTGCGCTTTCCTCCGCAGCCGGTTCCTGCCGTTCGGCTTGCCGTGCTGCGCGTTTGGTTTCCTTTTCTGCGGCCTGCTCCTGCCGGAATTTTGTGAGCTGCCGCTGATACTCAGCCTTAAACTCCTGCGTTTTCCGCACGTTCTTATTCTGCGGGCATTTGAACCCTTGCAATTCAAGCGCGTACATCGTTCTTCCTGTGATTTTCTCATCCAGAAGAAGATCGGCGCGGAACCGGCGGCCTTTGCCTTGAATCTGCGGCTTCTCTTTGCTTTTGTTTTCCTTTTTGGCTTCAGCCTTGGCTGCTTTGTCTAGCTCCCGCTGTGTATTGAACTCCGCCTGAAACAGCGCCGTTTTTTCCAGCGCGGGCGTACTGCGCTTTGCCGCAAGCTCTCTGCTAACGCCGATCGCTTCAAGCGCATTTACCCATCCGCGGAACCGCAGTTCAATAAAATCGCCGCCAATTATTTCTGTCCTGCCGGGGATATGCCGCAGCTCCGCCTGCTGCCGCCGCAAATATGCAGCCAATTCCTGCAATGACGCATTTTGATATTTCAGAACAAACTCGATGTTCCTGTGAGACAGCGCCGTATAGGTGCGTTGGGTCAAAACTTTTTTAAGCGCCGCCATATTTTCCTCATACGTTCTGTTCGGATTCATCGCTGCACCTCCCGTTCAGAAGATGCCGCGTTCTTCGCTGCAAGCCGCCTCAATTCGATCTCGCATAAATCCTGAACGATCTTGCGGTCACGAAAATGTGGTGGGTTTTTGATGTTTGTGATTTTTCCGGCATAAAAAGATCGGATCGCGGCTTGCCATGAGCCGAAACGATATATGATGTAGTCCGCACCGATCACCTCGACCGGCGCAGGAGGATGCCCGATGTCCTCCATGCAGCTCTGCAAGTATGCCGAGAGCTGCTCCAAAGTGTCATTTTGATGCTCAAGGATGAACTGCACGTTTTTGTAGGCGATCACACGCTCAATGCGGCCATAGTTGATCTGGTCCAGATATGCTTGCCGTTGCTGCTCATTCATCGCAGATGATCCTCCTATCGATTTTTACGCAAAAAACAAATCATCCCGCTGACGCGAGATGATCCGATTGCTTCAAAAACAAAAAACACCGATTTACTTCAACTTTAGAAGCAAATCGGAGCCCTGTTCCGAAATACCGATAGGATCATCGTGCTATCTACCCTTTGTTTGCCAACTTCTGCACGTAACGAGATCATAAAACAGGCAGCATCTCATGCAGGCGAAGAAAAGCGATTCTCCTGACTTGGACTATGGACGCAGGTCGCGTCTGTGCTCTGTTTCCTACCTTCTCACGGGATGTCCTCCCGCAATGGCGACCTTTCGGCCACATAGCTTGCTGTGTAACGCTGTCTTTCGTTTCCTCCAAGCTACTTTAGAAACTTGCTCATCCTCACAGTTCCGGGCGAGTAGATTCATTGCTCTTTCATTGCAGACTATAAGGCGAGAGATAACCTGCAATTACAATTCTTCGTTGGTAAACATATTAAATTGTCAAGATTCTTCCATTCTCCGTATGTGCCAGCATAGAAGTGACATACTATCTGCACATACAAAGCATGGCGGTTTCGGCTTCATAAAGTTCTGCAAATTTACGAAGTCTCAAAAACGCAATAATCTTCTGTTTCTGACACCATTATACAATAGCACAGCAAAAAGTCAATGCGGTTCGGTATCAAAATATTGATTATTTGCGTCGTTTCCGTAAAGATCAATCGGTATCAGACGATGCAGAATACTTCTTGCAAGTAGCGTGTCTGTATTCGCAGTCAGAACAGCCGTCAAAAGGAGGATGCCATTTGCCAAAAACCGGTGAGAACATCTATAAGCGCAAGGACGGCCGATGGGAAGCACGCTTTATCAGCGGCAGGAAACCGGATGGACGCGCAAAATATACGTCCGTCTATGCACGCACTTATGCCGCAGCAAAAGCCAAGCTGGAGGACCGAAAACGGATGATCGTGTCACGACCTGCCGGGAGCTGCCGCTTGACGGTAAAAGAGCTTTTTGTATGGTATCTGTCACAGGCAGAGATCAAGCCATCTACACGCGCCAGATATGTTTTTCTGATCGAGCATCATATCCTTCCGGCGCTTGGTTCAATCTTCGTTGTTTCTTTGACGGCGAATCAGCTTTCTGACTTCCTGAACCAAAAGCGTAAAAGTGGTCGGCTGCATGGCGGTGAGTTATCTGCCAAAAGCGTCCGTGACATCGGTGTTCTAATAAAAGCTGCGCTCCGGTTTGCCAGCGCAGAATACCATTTTTATTGTGACGCGCTGAACACCAAGCTGCCGAAGGCAAAACAGCGTGAAATCGAACCGTTTTCTGCGTGGGAGCTTGACCAACTCAGGAAAGGTCTATCGCCGTCACCCAATCACAAGGACGCCGGAATCTTACTTTCCGCAAACGGAGGATTGCGGCTTGGTGAGGTTTGCGCCCTGCGGGTTTCAGATATTGACTTTCAAAACGGCACCGTCAGCATTGAGCGCGCCGTTCAGCGTGTCCGTCAGAATGGGAAAACGAAGCTCATCATCCAGACACCAAAGAGCGAAAAATCTGTGCGCGTTATTCCACTTCCAAACGATATGATGGCGTATTTGAAAAAAGCTGTTTCTGGTCTGTCACAAAATGCGTATATCCTGACAGGCCGAACGGATAAGCCAATGGAGCCACGCACCTATCAATACTACTTTGAATCTGTCCTGCGTCAGTGTGGCATCCGAAAACGCAGCTATCACACACTCCGTCACACTTACGCGACGCGCTGTATCGAAAATGGGATTGACGTTAAAAGCGTCAGCGAAATGCTGGGTCACGCAGATGTTACGACAACGCTGCGGTTGTACGTCCATCCGTCACTAGATAGCAAACGGCAAGCCATTCAGAAAATCAGTTTCCTCGGCGGTGTTGCTTAAAAGCCTATTCGCCGTCAAAAATCCCGTCACCCGAAACGCGGAAAGGCCGATGATCTCAAGGGAGATTTGACGTTCCATCGTAAATTTGCAGAAATTTACGAAGTCTTTTCTATGCTCATTATAGCAAAGGACAGTGCGCTGACATATCAGACTTCCACGCAGGAATATGTCGTTTTCAATGTGTCCGGGTGGATCATCAGCATGGGGCGGTGCAATTCTCTCGCATAAGAAATCGCCTTATCTGTATCATCTCCGCGCGCCGATGCCGGGTCGTAGACCGCCAGCACCATGTCAGACTGCCGGATGATTGTTCGGTAGGCTTTCAGCTGTGCGTCTGGCTGTTTATGGAGACTAACAGCCGTCATGTGTGTGCATTTTATCAGCATATCGAAATAGCGTTCGCGCAGTTCCGGTGTCCACTTTGTCGCCTGTTCCTCGTATGGCGTAACACAAAACAGCATCAGTTCCGGATCATTGTCGCGCAGAACGTTAATGAGTTCGGCGGCGTAAAGCCCCACGCCGTAGTCGCAGGCCACGGAAAAATGCGTCACTCCCTGCTGCCGCAGCACCATGATCTGCTGGGCCAGCTCCATCTTCATATCGTGACACTCCGCAGCTTCTTCATCAAATCCCCATGCAAACCGCATGGGGTTGTGTCCGAGGATCGCGCAGCTTTT
>ERZ779889.3103-NODE-3103-length-12565-cov-2.627978_pt1 | contig 12565 bp, 9 predicted proteins | sample MGYA00511030_ERZ779889 | MGnify/ENA primary metagenome ERZ779889 (study PRJEB29588, sample SAMEA2160616) | human gut metagenome | biome: human gut; feature: human-associated habitat; material: faeces | place: Denmark | collected 2008/2010 ...
CATCTGTTCAGCGTTACCGTGGTCAGCGGTGATCAGCAGTTGACCGCCAACAGATTCAACGGCTTTCGCCACTTCATCCACGCAGTGATCCAGCGCTTCTACCGCTTTAACTGCCGCTTCCATCACCCCGGTGTGACCTACCATGTCGCCGTTCGGGTAGTTACAGATGATGGTGTCGTATTTGCCGCTCTTGATTGCCGCAACCAGTTTTTCGGTCAACTCTGCGGAACTCATTTCCGGTTGCAGGTCGTAGGTCGCGACTTTCGGTGAGTTGATCAGAATGCGATCTTCGCCTTTGAACGACTCTTCTACGCCGCCGTTAAAGAAGAAGGTGACGTGGGCATATTTTTCGGTTTCGGAAATACGCAACTGAGTTTTGTCATTTTTCGCCATCCACTCACCGAAGGTGTTAACCAGAGAGGCTGGTGGGTAAGCCACTGAGGTTTTGATGTCGGCGGCGTATTCGGTCAGCATCACGAAATCAACGTTAACCACTTTCTTACGGGCGAAACCGTCGAAATCAGCGTTAACGAACGCGCGGGTGATTTCACGGGCACGGTCAGCACGGAAGTTCATGAAAATCAGTGCGTCGCCGTCTTCCATTGCTGCATCTGGCTGGCCTTCGGCACGGATGACAGTCGCTTTCACGAATTCATCGTTTTCGTCACGAGCATAAGCGGCCTGCAAACCGGCAACGGCGGTATCAGCCTGGAATTCGCCCTGCGCCAGAGTCAGCAGGTCATAAGCTTTTTCAACGCGATCCCAACGGTTGTCGCGGTCCATCGCGTAGTAACGACCAATAATGGACGCTACACGGCCTTTACCCAGTGCGGCAAATTTCTCTTCGAATTTTTTCAGAGAAGCTTCAGCGCTGCGCGGTGGGGTGTCGCGACCGTCGAGGAATGCGTGCAGATAGATTTTTTCTGCGCCACGTTCAGCGGCCAGTTCTACCATTGCCATGATGTGATCTTCGTGGCTGTGTACGCCGCCTGCGGAGAGCAGACCCATAATGTGTACAGCTTTGCCCGCGTTTTTCGCTTTATCTACCGCGCCAGTTAGCACCGGATTAGCGAAGAACGCGCGATCTTTGATTTCAACGTCCAGACGAGTCAGGTCCTGATACACGATGCGGCCGGCACCCAGGTTAACGTGACCTACTTCGGAGTTACCCATCTGACGGTCAGGCAGACCGACTTCCAGACCGGAAGCGTCGATCAGGGTATGCGGACGATTGGCCCACAGTGCATCCATTACCGGGGTTTTTGCACTAAAAATGGCGTTATCCTGCTGTTCTTCGCGATAGCCATAGCCATCCAGAATCACCAGTACCATAGGTTTTTTAGAAACCGACATTGCGACAACCTCATACTCAAGAGTCAAAATTTGCGTAATTTTACTACAGCTGAATCGATAAAATAGCCTCTGAAGATCAAATTATGACGCCGCACAGTGAAAGCCGGGGGCTGATTTGCGATTTTTTTTCGTAGCGCCCCGCAAAATTGCATTCCAGTGCACGCGCTGGCTGTATTTGCCGCAACGCGCAGGTATACTCCTTTCCTGGTTTTTTTAATCACTACGTCGGGAGTTGTTACCCCCCATGCAAGAAATTATGCAATTTGTCGGCCGCCATCCCATGCTGAGTATCGCCTGGATCGCGTTACTGGTGGCGGTCCTGGTTACTACGTTCAAAAGCCTGACCTCGAAAGTGAAGGTGATTACACGTGGTGAAGCGACGCGTCTGATCAACAAAGAAGACGCTGTGGTTGTGGATTTACGCCAACGTGATGACTTCCGTAAAGGCCATATCGCTGGCTCTATCAATTTGTTGCCGACCGAAATCAAAGCCAACAATGTTGGTGAGCTTGATAAGCACAAAGACAAACCGGTTATCGTGGTTGACGGTTCTGGCATGCAGTGCCAGGAGCCAGCAAACGCGCTGACGAAAGCTGGGTTTGCGCAAGTATTTGTGCTGAAAGAAGGCGTAGCTGGCTGGGCTGGCGAGAACTTGCCTCTGGTGCGCGGCAAATAATTTACCTGTCGTTTTTTATGCCGCTGATAGTTAGCTGCAATTATGCCCCCAGTGACTTATTGATATAAGCTTCTGGGGATATTCTATTTTGTCGCTACCCTGCAACATAAAACAACAGGTAAAAAACAGGAGCTAAATTATGGCCAATGTTGAAATTTATACCAAAGAAACCTGCCCTTATTGCCATCGTGCGAAAGCATTGCTGAGCAGCAAGGGCGTGAATTTCCAGGAACTGCCGATTGATGGCAATGCCGCTAAGCGTGAAGAGATGATCAAACGCAGTGGCCGCACCACGGTTCCGCAGATTTTTATTGACGCACAGCACATTGGCGGCTGTGACGACTTGTATGCATTGGATGCACGTGGTGGACTGGATCCTCTGCTGAAATAACGTGTGAACGTTGGCATTACATTGCGCAGTATTTAAGGACAACACTTAAGGGTTTTCTACACATGTCAGAACAAAACAACACCGAAATGACTTTTCAGATCCAGCGTATTTATACCAAGGATATTTCTTTCGAAGCGCCGAACGCGCCGCACGTTTTCCAGAAAGATTGGCAGCCAGAAGTTAAACTTGATCTGGATACGGCATCTTCCCAACTGGCAGATGACGTTTACGAAGTGGTACTGCGTGTTACCGTAACGGCATCCTTGGGCGAAGAAACCGCGTTTCTGTGCGAAGTTCAGCAGGGCGGTATTTTCTCCATCGCGGGTATCGAAGGCACCCAGATGGCACATTGCCTGGGCGCATACTGCCCGAACATTCTGTTCCCGTATGCTCGTGAATGCATCACCAGCATGGTATCCCGCGGTACATTCCCGCAACTGAACCTTGCGCCGGTTAACTTCGATGCTCTGTTCATGAACTATTTACAGCAGCAGGCTGGCGAAGGTACTGAAGAACATCAGGATGCCTGATGAACCAACGTAATGCTTCAATGACTGTGATCGGTGCCGGCTCGTACGGCACCGCTCTTGCCATCACCCTGGCAAGAAATGGCCACGAGGTTGTCCTCTGGGGCCATGACCCTGAACATATCGCGACGCTTGAACGCGACCGTTGTAACGCCGCGTTTCTCCCCGATGTGCCTTTTCCCGATACGCTCCACCTTGAAAGTGATCTCGCCACTGCGCTGGCAGCCAGCCGTAATATTCTCGTCGTCGTACCCAGCCATGTCTTTGGTGAAGTACTGCGGCAGATTAAACCGTTGATGCGTCCTGACGCGCGCCTGGTATGGGCAACCAAAGGGCTGGAAGCGGAAACCGGGCGTCTGTTACAGGACGTGGCGCGCGAAGCGTTAGGCGATCAAATTCCGCTGGCGGTTATCTCTGGCCCCACTTTCGCGAAAGAGCTGGCAGCAGGTTTACCAACGGCTATTTCGCTGGCCTCTACCGACCAGGATTTTGCTGACGATCTCCAGCAACTGCTGCACTGCGGCAAAAGTTTCCGTGTCTACAGCAACCCGGATTTCATTGGCGTGCAACTTGGCGGCGCGGTGAAAAACGTCATTGCGATTGGTGCGGGGATGTCTGACGGTATCGGTTTTGGGGCGAATGCGCGAACGGCGCTGATCACCCGTGGCCTGGCTGAAATGTCGCGTCTGGGCACGGCGTTGGGTGCCGAGCCTGCCACCTTTATGGGCATGGCAGGCCTGGGTGATCTGGTGCTTACCTGTACCGACAACCAGTCGCCGATGTGGCATTCGGCGTGCTGAACTACTATCAATGCACCGGCGATGACGAGCTGATGCTCGGTCAGGGCATGGATGTACAAAGTGCGCAGGAGAAGATTGGTCAGGTGGTGGAAGGTTACCGCAATACGAAAGAGGTTCGCGAACTGGCGCATCGCTTCGGCGTTGAAATGCCAATAACCGAGGAAATTTATCAAGTATTATATTGCGGAAAAAACGCGCGCGAGGCAGCATTGACACTATTAGGTCGTGCACGCAAGGACGAGCGCAGCAGCCACTAAACCCAGGGAACTTTTGTTCCCGCTATGACCCGGCTCGCGCAGAACGAGCCGGTCATTACCTCATCGTGTGGAGTAAGCAATGTCGTGTGAAGAACTGGAAATTGTCTGGAACAATATTAAAGCTGAAGCCAGAACGCTGGCGGACTGTGAGCCAATGCTGGCCAGTTTTTACCACGCAACGCTACTCAAGCACGAAAACCTGGGGAGTGCATTGAGCTATATGCTGGCGAACAAGCTGTCATCGCCCATTATGCCTGCCATTGCTATTCGCGAAGTGGTTGAAGAAGCTTATGCCGCCGACCCGGAAATGATCGCTTCTGCGGCCTGCGATATCCAGGCGGTGCGTACTCGCGACCCGGCAGTCGATAAATACTCAACGCCATTGTTATATCTGAAAGGTTTTCATGCCTTGCAGGCGTATCGCATTGGTCACTGGTTGTGGAATCAGGGCCGCCGTGCACTGGCAATTTTCTTGCAAAACCAGGTATCTGTGACGTTCCAGGTCGATATCCATCCGGCGGCAAAAATTGGTCGCGGTATCATGCTCGACCACGCGACGGGCATCGTCGTTGGTGAAACGGCGGTAATTGAAAACGACGTGTCGATTCTGCAATCCGTGACGCTCGGTGGTACAGGTAAAACCAGCGGCGATCGTCACCCGAAAATTCGTGAAGGCGTGATGATTGGCGCTGGTGCGAAAATTCTCGGCAACATTGAAGTTGGTCGTGGCGCGAAGATTGGCGCAGGTTCCGTGGTGCTGCAACCAGTGCCGCCGCATACCACTGCCGCTGGCGTTCCGGCGCGTATCGTCGGTAAACCAGACAGCGATAAACCGTCAATGGATATGGATCAGCATTTCAACGGCATTCACCATACGTTTGAGTATGGCGATGGGATCTGATGTCCTGTGATCGTGCCGGATGCGATGCTAACGCATCTTATCCGGCCTACAGTAACTAATCTCTCAACACCGCCCCCGGATACCCCAACTGCCGCCAGGCTTCATACACCACCACCGACACCGCATTGGACAGGTTCATGCTGCGGCTGTCCGGCACCATTGGAATACGAATTTTTTGTTCAGCGGGCAGGGCGTCAAGAATGGTTGCGGGTAAGCCACGTGTTTCCGGGCCGAACATCAGATAATCGCCATCCTGATAACTTACGGCGCTATGTGCGGGCGTACCTTTAGTGGTGAGGGCAAACAGACGCTGGGGATTTTCCGCCTCAAGAAACGCGCTATAGTCATGATGACGCGTAACGGCGGTAAATTCGTGGTAGTCCAGCCCCGCGCGGCGCAGGCGCTTGTCGTCCCAGGCAAATCCCATCGGTTCGATGATATGCAGACGAAAGCCGGTATTAGCGCAAAGACGAATGATGTTGCCAGTGTTTGGCGGAATTTCTGGTTCGTAAAGTACGATGTTTAGCATACTGCCCCCTTAGTGCGGGGGCAGGATAGCAGATATTAATCTAACCCTTAAGCTGCATTCCCTTTCGCCATCGGAGCCAGTGCCGCAGGCAACTCTTTACCCAGCCCCTGAACCAGCGAGTCTTCCGTGATTTCGCTAATTGATTTCGCGCCAGTCAGCGTCATCGCCACTTTCATCTCTTTCTCGATCAAATTCAGCAAGTTTGCCACGCCCGCCTGTCCCGCCGTTGCCAGCGCATACAGGAAAGCACGGCCCAGCAGTACGGTATCGGCACCGAGTGCGATCATACGCACAACGTCAAGCCCGTTACGAATGCCGCTATCCGCCAGAATCGCGATATCGCCTTTCACCGCATCTGCAATAGCAGGCAGTGCGCGGGCGGAAGAGAGCACGCCATCCAACTGACGACCGCCGTGGTTAGAAACTACAATGCCATCCGCGCCAAAACGGACTGCATCACGGGCATCTTCCGGATCGAGGATCCCTTTGATCACCATCGGGCCATCCCAGAAATCACGGATCCACTCAAGGTCTTTCCAGGAGATGGATGGATCGAAGTTATTCCCCAGCCAGCCGATGTAATCTTCCAGTCCGGTCGGTTTACCGAGATAAGCTGAGATATTACCTAAATCATGCGGACGACCGTTCAGACCCACATCCCAAGCCCATTGCGGATGAGTAACCGCCTGCAAGTAGCGGCGCATTGCGGCATTCGGACCGCTCATACCCGAGTGTGCGTCACGGTAGCGTGCGCCCGGCGTTGGCATATCCACGGTGAAAACCAGCGTCGAACAACCCGCGGCTTTTGCCCGTTCCAGCGCGTTACGCATAAAGCCGCGATCGCGCAGCACATAAAGCTGGAACCACATTGGGCGTTTGATGGCCGGTGCAACTTCTTCAATCGGGCAAACGGAAACCGTCGAGAGAGTAAACGGAATGCCATGCGCATCTGCCGCTTTTGCTGCCTGGACTTCGCCGCGACGCGCATACATGCCGCACAAGCCCACCGGAGCCAGCGCTACTGGCATCGACAATTTCTCATTAAACAGCGTTGTTTCCAGGCTTAAGTCAGACATGTTTTTCAGAATGCGCTGGCGCAGCGCCACGTCGGACAAATCTTCTACATTGCGGCGCAGGGTGTACTCAGAATATGCGCCGCCATCCATATAGTGGAACAGGAACGGCGGCAGAATGCGTTGTGCGGCGGCGCGATAATCGCTGGCTGCGGAAATAATCATGCGTTTTTCTCCCTCGAATGCTCATGATGCTCACCGGGCAGGCGGGTAATGCGTGCGCGGCGTGCCTGATCTTCATCGAATCGTTTTATGGTGGTGTGGACAAAACTGAGATGCGCCATCATCGCTTTACGCGCACCGTCGGCATCACCAGCAAAAATGGCGTCAATGACTGCCTGATGCTGTTCAGTCAGTTGCGAAAAAACGGGCGGAACCAGATACATCCGCTGGCGACTCTGCATTACCGAGGACTGCAGGACATCAAAGAAACCGCGCATGGTCTGTAGCAGAACAATGTTATGTGAGGCTTCGGCAATCGCCAGATGAAAACGAACGTCTGCTTGTGAGGCGAGGTCCGGGTCTTCGCTGAGCGTTGCCTCAAAGCAAAGCTGAATTTTCTCTTTGTCGCCAGGCGTGGCGCGCATCGCCGCATGCCAGGCGGTGCTGGCTTCAATGGCGTAGCGGGCTTCCAGAATATCGAAGCTGTAATCCGGATCATCGGCCATCAGCGTTTTCAGTGGTTGGACGATGTTTTGCTCCGACCATGCATCATGACGCCAGCGAATAAACGTCCCGCCGCCGCGTCGGCTGAGCAGCACGCCTTCGCTTACCAGTTTTGCCAGTGCCTCGCGTAATGAATTACGCGACACGCCGAGCTGCATCGCCAGTTGACGTTCAGCGGGCAACTTCATGCCCGCCTCCAGATTTTTTTCATCAATCAGCGCCCGCACACGATCTGCTACCTCGTCTGACAGGCGTCTGGGTATAACCATCATTAAGGAATCATCCACGTTAAGACATAGGCCTGCAGCGTGGTGATCACGCCCACCATACAGGTGAAGATCAGGCTGTGTTTGACAGTAAAGCGGAACAAATCAGACTCTTTGCCAACCAGGCCTACTGCCGCACAGGCGATGGCGATAGATTGCGGAGAGATCATCTTGCCGGTGACGCCGCCGGTAGTGTTGGCTGCAACCAGCAACAGGTCAGAGACGCCAATTTGTTGTGCTGCTGTGGCTTGCAGAGCGGCAAACAGGGCGTTAGATGATGTATCCGAGCCGGTCAGGAATACACCCAGCCAACCAAGGAATGGCGAGAAGAAGGTGAATGCGTGGCCGGTGTGTGCCAGAGCCAGCGCCAGTGTTGACGACAACCCGGAATAGTTCGAAATAAAGGCGAACGCCAGCACCATACCAATGGAGTAGATGGGCAGCGCCAGCTCTTTCAGCGTGTTGCCGAAGGTGCTGATAGCGTCAGACGGTTTCATTTTCAGCCAGATAACAGAGAGCAGCGCAGCAAACAGAATGGCGGTGCCGGTGGCAGAGAACCAGTCGAACTTAAACACGGCTGCATAGGCGGTGGCTTCGCTGACCACCGGCGGCATACGAGCAACCAGTTTATCGAGGTACGGCACCGGAATGTTGATGACCCACTCATACAGCGCTCCGCCCGAAGCGAACAGGGCTTTAAACGGTGGAATACTCCACAGTGTTACGGTGGCGGTCAGGAACAGGAACGGTGTCCAGGCACGCAATACCTGACCTGCGGTGTAACCGGTGTGAGCCAGCGTCATATCAACCTGTGACGCCCCCAAATCACCGAAGCGGAAAACGCGCACCGGCTGCCAGCGTTTGAGGAACAGTGTCAGGCAGAGTAGCGATACCAGCGAAGAGATAATGTCCGGCAGTTCCGGCCCAATGAAGTTGGAACTGAGGTACTGTGCGATGGCAAACGAACCACCCGCAACCACGACCGCAGGCCAGGTTTCTTTGATACCGCGCCAGCCGTCCATAATTGCCATGATCCAGAACAGCACGATAATAGTCATAAATGGTAGCTGGCGGCCCACCATCTGGCCAATCTCAAAGCTGTCGATGCCTGTTACCTGCCCGGCAACCAGAATCGGAATACCCATTGCGCCAAATGCCACCGGTGCGGTGTTAACAATCAGGCACAGCCCGGCGGCGTACAGTGGTTTAAAGCCCAGGCCGACCAGTAAGGCTGCGGTAATCGCGACCGGTGCGCCGAAGCCTGCAGCCCCTTCGAGAAATGCGCCGAAACAGAAACCGACGATCAGCATTTGCAGGCGCTGGTCAGGGGTTATTGAAAGAATGGACGAGCGGATGATGTCAAACTGCCCGGTTTTCACCGAGATCTTATAGACGAATACCGCTGCAATAATAATCCACGCGATCGGCCACAGGCCGTAGAAGAAGCCATAAACCACGGAGGCCAGCGCGTTGGCGACCGGCATTTTATAGAACAGCAAAGCTACCGCCAGAGCGATAGTGACCGTCCAGGTGGCGGCGACGTATCCTTTCAGTTTGAGCTTAATCAGCGCAAAGAAGAAAAACAGGATGGGAAGCGATGCTATCAGGCTGGAAAGCCAGATATTCCCGGCGGGATCATAGTTTTGTTGCCAGAGATTCATTGCAGGTCTCCTGGAGGCCACGCACATCGTGTAATGAGTCTGTTGCTCATCTCCTTGTCACACGTTGTGTAAAAGTGGCACTGCCAATTTTGTTGTGTAGGGATAATGACAATGAATGGTTAACCAAATGTTATGTAATGGCAACGTTAATGTGAGTTTGAATTGATGAACTGTGAACCAGAGGCCAGATAAGGGAAGAATTGGTAGGGCCAATTTGGGGGGAGGAAGGTGTCTGGTAAAGAAAAGGGCAATCCTCATCAGAGAATTGCCCGCAGATTGTTGACCTGGTGCACCTTATTTTGCCGGATGCAGCGTGAACGCCTTATCCGGCCTACAGGAATTTGTGGAATCCTCCTGTAGGCCGGATAAGCGTAGCGCATCAGGGTTTACCCATTCGTTAATGGATAATTACCACTGAATACCGGCACCGAGTGCGGCGGAGTATTCGCCCTGGCTATTGGTACTACCTTGTAATTTGTAGACCCAACGACCGTTGGCACTCACCATCGATACACCTAAAGCAACAGCCGATTCACCGTTATAAGTACCGCCACCAATAGAAGCCATGCTGGCACCTGGCGTGTAGGCCTGAGGCAGACCAGTCATCGCCATTGCCGAAGCGATACCACCGCTCATTTTTTTCTCTACGCCCTTCACTTTGTTATCCATTTCAACCATTTTCTGGTCTGTGTAGCTATTGGTATCCTGGATACTTTGTTTTAGCTGTGCGTAGTTAACCGCATCGTGATCGTTCACAGCGGCTGACACATTACTGATTTGCGTCGTGCCCCCCTTACCATCACCCAGGTTTAACGTACTGTAGTTAATCGTACCGTCTTCATTCGTACTGTAACGAACACCACCCTCAGTGGACGATTTCAACTGTGCGACGTTCACTGCATCAGTGTCATTTTTACCGGCAGCAACATTGGTGATGCGGCGCTGATTAGTTGATGACCCCACAGATATGGTATTAGTTTCATCGGCGATCGAACCTGTACCTAAGGCTACACTGTTATCTGCAGCAGCGATTGATCCTGAACCGATAGCGACGCTGTCCGCCCCCTGTGCATTGGCATCCGCACCGGTTGTATTTGCCTTGAAGTATTTCGTACTTCCGGTAGTAACAATATCGCCAATACCATTCTCGATGTTGGTAACACGGGTATCGAGATTGCTCACCTGATTGTTCAGGTTATTGATACTGGTCGTGTTGATCTCAACGCGCGCATCCGTCACTTTCAACTGGCCAACATTAACCGCATCGGTATCCTGTGAGCCCGCTGCCACATTAGTGATTTGCCTCTGACCATTGGTGCTGCCTACAGAGAATTCACCCACCGAGTTTTGCGGGGCATCCATATTGTAAGCGGTATAGTTGCTTTGGGCCCCAACGGTGGTTTGAGAACCATTACCCATTGCAATGCTGTTAGCATGGTTCGCGCGAGCACTGGAACCGATAGCGATACCGTTAATTGCGTCCTGTACCACTAAGGAGCCAAAACCAATACCAATTCCGGCATCACCATTGACCACTGTTTTTGCACCCATCGCCAGAGAGTCCGTCCCAACGGCCAGTGAATCCTCTTCTTTCGAGTTTGAGTGGAAGTACTTAGCAGGAGTGCTTGCAACTGAACCTATCGCATTTTGCAACTGACGGACAGTGACGACGTCATGAGCCTCTGAACCATCTGCGACGTTAATGATTTGGCGATAACTTTTACCATCTTTACCTACAGATAGCGCACCGAGTAATTCGCCATCAGTGGTGTCATAACCAATGACAACCCCGTTTTCCGTTACGCTGCCAGAACGAGAGCCTTTGACGATGACACGGTCAGAGGTTGAGCCACTGCCCAGTGCTATACCAGAGTCGATCGAGCTGACACTGTCTCGGCCAATAGCGAGGCTGTTTTCACCCGATGCGGTCGCGTTATAACCCAACGCGGTAGAGCCGATGCCCGCTGCGCTGGCATCTATAAAGGTTAAGCCAGTATCGTTTGTGCGGACGTAATTTACACCAGCACCATGCTCTTCAATATAGGTCGTACTGGTGTCGCCAGCGAGCTGGTTAATCATATCGCTATTCTGGTTGATGAGCACATTTGTGGCATACAACTGAGAACCATTAACCGCATCGGTGCTATCAACCGCCACGTTTCCGGCTTTTACATTAGTGATTTTACTGGTGGTATCACTATCGTGGGCCGCACTAAAGGCACCTGCGTTATCATCCCAAATCATTGCATCATCAAGCGTCGAGTCTATCGCGCTCAGTGCATCGCCTACATTATCGTAGTCAGTATTAGCGATAGTATAGGCTGGTGCGTTGATTGTGCCGTCAGCATTAACAGTGGAACCACCGCCAAGAATGTCACTAATAGAGTTGCTTACATCATAGAGCTGTCCACCGTTCACTGCGTCTGCGCTGTCTTTAGAAATTGAACCGGCGGCGACGTTAGTGATTTTACTGGCACTACCACCATGACTGGCTGTGAATGTGCCTGTTTTGGCATCCCAGGCAAGGGCATCACCGAGTGAGGCTACAACTGAGGAGTCAATAGCGGCTAATGCTTCACCTACGTTATCGTAATCAGTGCCCCCGATATTATAGGTTGGTCCAGTAAACACGCCGCTTGAATCAACAGAGGCATTTCCACCCAAATAGTTAGCGATAGAACTGCTCAAACCATACAGTTGTCCGCCATTTACGGCATCGGTACTTGACGACGATAGTGTTCCCGCCGCCACATTAATGATTTTGTTGGTGGTGCTGGTGCCGTGTTTGGCACTGAACGCCGTACCATTCCACTGCAGGGAATCATCTTCCAGGCCCGTGATCGTGGTGTTGATATCCGCGACATCATTGGTCAGGTTGGTGATGTTGGTGGTGTTGGTGGTCACATTATCGTTGGTGGCTTTCAGTTGTGAACCGTTAATCGCATCTTTACTGGTGTCTGAAATCGTGCCATTCGCAATATCGGTGATTACGCTGGTAGTTGAGTTACCATGAGCAGCGCTGTATTGGCTTTTAGCTTGGTTCCATTGCAGGGTGTTTTCATCAAGTACAGTAAGCGCGTCGCCAACGTTATTTTTGTTACCATTTTTTAAATTGTAGGCGGGAGCTTTAACTGTACCGTCGTCAACATTTACCGATGCGCCTCCACCAAGTCTTTTAGCTACCGAATCGCTGATCGCATAAAGCTGTGAACCATTAATGGCATCGTGACTGTCAGATTTGATCGTGCCATTTTTCACATTTACGATCTTGCGTTTTAATGAGTCATTGCCGACAGAAACACTATCGTCCAGATCTGCAATCGAACCAGCCCCCAGCGCGACGGCGTTAATTCCGTTGACACTGGTATTACTACCAAGTGCAATACTATTATCGCCAGTTACAACACTGGCATTACCTAAGGCAATAGAGCTTAAGCCGCTCGACTGGCTACCATTACCCAGAAC
>ERZ779889.3115-NODE-3115-length-12536-cov-3.673263_pt1 | contig 12536 bp, 9 predicted proteins | sample MGYA00511030_ERZ779889 | MGnify/ENA primary metagenome ERZ779889 (study PRJEB29588, sample SAMEA2160616) | human gut metagenome | biome: human gut; feature: human-associated habitat; material: faeces | place: Denmark | collected 2008/2010 ...
GTACGGAACTCTTGCATCGGTTCTCTACGGCGTGATCTACTATATTGTCGGATTGTTCTGAATCCCGGAGGGCAAAACACATGGAAAACAAACTGAAAAGACTGCATCAACCGATTTCTCTGGTGGCCTCTGCGGCAGTGGGCGGAAAAAAAGAAGGGGAAGGCCCCTTTGGAAAAAATTTTGATTATATCGACCCCTCCGGGAGCTTCGGGAAGGAGAAGTGGGAACAGTCGGAGGCGGAGGCACAGGCTTTAGCGCTGAATTTTGCTTTGCACAAGGCAAAATGGAAACCGGAGGATCTGGGCGCCATGGTGGCGGGGGATTTGATCAATCAGTGTACCTCCTCGGGCTATGGATTGCTCCAATTTGACGCCCCTTTTTTGGGCATTTTCGGTGCCTGCTCCACTTCGGCCGAGGGCTTGCTTTTGAGTGCGCTGCTCTTGGATTCCGGCCATTTTGAAAAAATTTCCGTGGTCTCCTCTTCTCATTTTTGCTCCGCAGAGCGGCAGTTCCGTTCCCCTGTGGAATACGGCGGTCAGCGTCCTCCCACCGCACAGTGGACAGTCACCGGAGCAGGCGCCTTTCTTCTGGAAAGGGGATGCGGCGGAAAGGTTCTCATAAACGAGGTGCTTCCGGGTACTGTTCGGAACGCCGGAATCGATGACCCGAACAACATGGGCGCCGCCATGGCTCCGGCGGCCTTGGACACTCTGCTCGCCTATTTTAGGGAAAGCGGAAAAAAGCCCTCGGATTTTGATTTGGTGCTTACAGGGGATTTGGGAAACGAGGGAAGCAAAATTCTTCTGGAGCTCGGAAAGGAAAGCGGTCTGAATCTCGAAGGCCGGCATAACGACTGCGGACTGATGATCTATGACCGGAACACACAGGATGTCCATTCCGGAGGCTCCGGGTGCGGCTGTGCCGCCACGGTTCTTTCCTCCTTCATTCTTCCTGAAATGGAAAAGAAAAACCTGAAGGATATTCTTTTTGTGGCCACCGGGGCTCTTCTGTCTGCCGATTCCGTCAAACAGGGCCTGACCATCCCGGCGGTAGCGCACCTGGTGCATCTGACAGGAAACAACGCCTGAAATGAATTGAGAAAGGAAAAAACATGCAATATCTGTGGGCTTTTTTGATCGGCGGAGCAATCTGCGCCGTTGCTCAGATTTTTATAGACAAAACCAAGCTGACTCCGGCAAGGATCCTTGTGGGATGCGTGGTTCTGGGCGTTTTTCTTTCTGCAATCGGAGTATATGGACCTTTGAAGGAATTTGCCGGGGCAGGAGCTTCCGTTCCGTTACTGGGCTTTGGGCACTCCTTAGCCGAAGGTGTACGGGAAGCAGTTAGGAATGAGGGACTGCTGGGCGTTTTGAAAGGCGGACTGACCGCCACAGCCGGCGGTATAGCCGCCTCTATGGTATTCGCTTTCTTAGCCTCTGTTTTTTTCAAGTCCAAATCCAAGTAATCCAATAATCCAACCAATCGGACAGAAAAGGGCGTGGCCCGATATTCCTCCGCAGTCAAAAGAGCTTCCCGAAGAAACCGAAGGAAGGGGCCGCCGGTTCCTTTTCTTGAACGGCGTATTTTAATTTTTTTAAAGAAAAACCGAAAGAGCATTGACAAAAGCCTCCTCCAATGGTATACTGAGAGCGGATTTCTTGCTTTTGAATGGAGGAAACATAAATGAAGAGAATAATCTTGTCCGTTATGACGGTTCTTCTGCTGGTGTCTATGCCTGTTTTGGGTTGTGCCTTTCTCTCATCTGCCGAAGATGCCTTCATAGACCTGACCAGTCTGTCCCCCAAGAATGTGAAGGTCGGTTGGGGATCCCTAGCCGTCAACAAAGGTTTGGACGGTCAGTCCTTGGATATGACCAACAAGGATGGGGGCACGACCGTGTACCCGAAGGGATTCACGGCTCATGCGGACTCTTCTGTGGAATTTGATATTGAAGGGCTGGGAGCGGTGATTTTCCGCTCTGCAATCGGTGCTGAGCACTCCAACTCCAATGCAACGCCATCCTCCACTTCCGTGAAGTTCTTGGTTTATGCCGACAACCAGCTTCTCTATACCAGTCCGGTGCTCGGCTACTATGATCCGGCGATTGAAATTTCTGTTCCGTTACCCGCCGGTTCCAAAGTTTTGAAGCTGGTGACCGACAGCTGCGGCTCCAATACCGGCGACCATTCTGCCTGGGGAAATCCTCAGCTTTTAATGGACGCTTCGCTGTTGGAAAAAATGGTTTCTTTGAATGTGACCACCGGAAAAAATGTCTATAAAACCGGCGAGACGGTTCAAATTCAGACCGAATGTACAAATCTCGGTGGCTCGGTCTTCACTCCGGAGAAGCTCACCTTTGTTTCTTCGGACAGCACTAAAGCATCGGTGGATAGCACCGGCAAAATTACCTCTTTCAAAGACGGCTTGGTTCGGTTTACCGTCAAGGCGGAGCACCAAGGCGTAACCATCGAAAAAACCATTGCCATCACCTTTATGTCCAAGATCGAAGAAAAAGACTTCTCGATTTCTTCGCCTTCAGATATGTTAAAGGTGGACCTGAAACTGGACGGTGAGGGAGCGTTGTACTATACCGTCACCGGTGAGGACGGCATTTCGGTCCTTGAAAAGTCTTACATCGGCATCAATACCGAATTCTGTGATTTTTCCAACGCTCTGGTTTTCAAGAGTCAGGTGCCCGTTTCAGAGTTCGACGATACCTACCATAATATTTCCGGCAAGGCAAGCACGGTGCGCAATCATTACAATCAGACCGTCCTTACCTTTAAAAAGGATGTGTACCTCTTCGATGTCTATCTGCGGGCATACGACGACGGCTTTGCCTACCGGTTTGCCATTCGCCGCAATGACGGTCAGAAAGAGGAACTGACTGTTGTCAGCGAAACCGGAACATTCGGCATTCCGGAAAAATCTATTGTCACTGCCGAGTATATTGATACAGTAACCTCCTCTTTCTGCTACGAATCCAGCTATTCAAACAGCACCGTTGAAAATATTTCCAAAGCAAAATTCGTCTGTATGCCGGCTTTGGTAAGCGTCTACAATGAAGGGGCAAAAACAAACAAGTATCTGCTGATTTCCGAAGCGGATATGTTTGGCGACAATTATTCCGGAATGGTGATGAAGGCAAACGGCGATAATGTATTCGGTATGACCTTTGCGCCGAAGGTCACCTATAATTCCACCGTTAAAATCACTACAGACTTTACCTCTCCCTGGCGCTATGGCATCTATGGGGATATCGGCGATATTGTGGAAAGCAATCTGACCGAAAATCTGGCCACGCCCTCCGAGGGAGACTATTCCTGGGTCGTACCCGGTGTGACCGCCTGGATGTGGCTTTCCGAAGGCTTTCAGGGGCAGCGCACCGAAAAAACCATTAAAGACTACGTTGATCTGGCCGCCGAAATGGGCTGGAAATATTTGATACTGGATGAGGGCTGGCAGCCGGAATCCAGAGTGCCCGGAAAAAAATATAATGGCTATTACCCTTATTTTGACCGTTTGCTCCAGTATGCGGAGGAAAAGGGCGTCGGGTTTATTGCCTGGGTTAAGTATTGCGATCTGGACACACCCGAAGAGCGTCAGGTTCTGGTGGAATGGGCCAACAAAGGCATCAAGGGAATCAAAGCGGATTTCTTTGACAGCGAAGACCCGGATACTCTTGCCGGCTTCAAAGCGATTTATGAAATGGCCGCCGAAAATCATCTGATCGTCAACTGCCACGGGGCCTCCAAGCCCACCGGCGAGCGGCATACATATCCCAATGTGCTGAACAGAGAAGCGGTGAACGGAGAAGAGTATGGCGGATTCTGGGTCAATCAGGCGGTTATTTGGGCCTATACCCGAAATGTAATCGGCCCCATAGACATCACCCCCCGTCTGAAGCCCAGCGCTTCGGGAAACACCTATGGAGTACAGCTTGCCTGCAATGTCATTTTTGAGTGCGGTATGCCCTGCATGGCCAGCGACAGCGAGGAATACAGAAGCTTCAACGCCAACTCCTTCTATAAGAATCTGCCTGCCGCATGGGACGAAACCAGGTATTTGGACGGCACGGTTGGCGGATGGATTTCCATGGCGAGAAGATCGGGCGACACCTGGTATGCCGCATCCATCTCCAATGCGGCAAAGACCGATCTGACGATGAAGCTGGATTTCTTGAGCAAGGGAAAAACCTACACCGCTACGATCTATAATGATAAAAGCATGGTACGGATTGAAGAAACCACAATGACTGTTACATCCGAGGATACTTTGAGTTACAGACTTTTAAGACAGGGCGGCTATGTGGTGAAGTTTGAGCCGGTGAACGATCCCAATCCCCCCACGCCTACGGTGCCCCCTACATCCGAGGCCCCAACGGTTCCTTCAGAGCCGACACTTCCCAGTTCTGCTTCCGGCGAAACGGTTTCCCTTGAGTCCCCCTCTGCAGACGCCTCTTCGGTATCCCCCTCCGAAGGCACCTCCGACGCCGAAAAGACGCAGGATCAGTTGTCTGTCGGCGTATGGATCGGGGTCATTGCAGCGGTTGCAGTAATTGCCGGCGGCGTTGTGGCGATCCTTATTTACAAAAAGAAAAAATAAAACCAAATAAAAGAGGGAATTCTGTGCTGTTGGTTTTCAGCGCAGAGAAGGACTGTCCGACTCTGTGAACGGACAGTCCTTTTTGAAGGGAACATTATGGAGGATTACAGAATCATTCTTGAGAAACTGGAAGAGAACGGCAAGGAAGCCTATCTTGTGGGCGGATATGTAAGGGACCTTCTTTTAGGTCTTTCCCCCATAGACTGCGATATTGCAACCAACGCACTTCCCGAAAAAACAGAACAAATTTTCAGCGATTATCCGGTTATCCGCACCGGAATCAAACACGGAACGGTCACGGTTCTCCTCCACGGTCAGCCCTATGAAATCACGACCTACCGTCTGGACGGAAACTACAGCGACAGGCGGCATCCCGATTCTGTACAGTTCACCGCCAGCATCGAGGAGGACTTAAGCAGACGGGACTTTACCGTAAACGCCATGGCTTTAAGTCAGAACGGAAAAATAATCGATCCCTACGGCGGCAGGGCAGATTTGAAGAAGCGGATCATACGCTGCGTGGGCGACCCTTGGAAAAGATTTGAAGAGGACGCTCTACGCATACTGCGTGCACTGCGCTTTTCCTCGGTGTTCGGTTTTCCACTGGAAGAGAAAACCGCCAAAGCGGCCAAAGAACAAAAGGAGGCGCTTTCTTTGATCTCAAAAGAACGGCTGTTTTCCGAACTAAAAAAAGCCCTCTGCGGAAAGGACATTCAAAGAGTTTTGATTGAATATTGGGACATCTTTTCGGCTCTGATAAAGGAGCTGCAGCCCCTTTTCAACTACGACCAGCATAATTACCATCATTGCTATCCCCTGCATATTCACACGGCCAAAACCGTTGCCGCCTGCCCCTCAAACCCTTCTTTGCGCCTGGCCGGGCTTTTACACGATGTCGGAAAGCCCTTGACAAGAAGCTTTGATGAGCAGGGAACTGCGCATTACTACGGACATGCTGAAAAGAGCAGGGAAATTGCCCAGAATGTATTAAATGAACTGAAAGCGGACAATACTACAAAAGAAGAGGTGCTTTTTCTCGTCGGTCATCACGACTCTCCGGCAGAAAAAAATGTGGAAGAAGTCAAAAGGCGTCTTTCACATTACGGTGAAGAGAAATACAGAGCATTGATTGATCTGCGCAGAGCCGACAATTCCGCTCAAAGCGAAGATTTCAAAAGAACAGAGCAGCACGACCGGTGTCTCGAAATGCTTTCGGAAATTTTGGAAAGTCAATCCTGCTTTGCCCTGAAAAATCTGAAAATCAACGGCGATGATTTACTGGCTCTCGGCTTTCCAAAGGGTTCGCTCATCGGTCAGACCCTTTCAGCACTTTTGGATGGCGTCATTACCGAAAAATATCCGAATAACCGGGAAGAACTGCACAAAATCGCCAAAAATTTGTTAGATAGTCGAAAATAAATAAAAATCTATTGCAATTTTCACGGAACAGTGCTATAATCGGACTATCGTTTTGAAGAGATAAGGTGATTGTTTGAGTATTGTCTTAAGCGCCGAAAGGGCACTGGAAGCGGAAAAAACGGTGAGCAATTCCGGTTTGGAAAATTCTCAGATTGCATTGCTTGCCATTGCTTTTGCTTTGTTTGCCGGTTTAGTAATGTCCCGGATCATGAAGCCTTTGAAATTTCCGGCAGTAACCGGATATTTGATTGCCGGAATTTTGGTTGGTCCCAGTGTTCTGGGTCAGATTCCTGGGTTTGATCGATATATAACTCCGGACCTGATTTCCAGTCTCTCGGTTGTTTCCGATGTGGCACTTGGATTTATTGCATTCTCCATCGGTTCGGAATTCAAAATGTCGGTTTTGAAAAAGGTGGGAAAGCAGTCCGTTGTTATCGCTCTGTTTGAATCTTTGATGGCTGTTCTCCTGGTAGATGCCGCATTGATTGGTTTGCATTTTATCATTCCCGAAAAACTGCCTATTTCAGCGGCTTTGACTTTGGGTGCCATTGCTTCGGCGACAGCTCCTGCTGCCACCATGATGGTTGTGAAGCAATACAAAGCCAAAGGGAAGGTGACAGAGGTACTGTTGCCGGTGGTGGCTCTGGACGATGCTATCGGACTTGTTGCCTTTGCGGTCTCCTTCGGAATTGCCCAGGCAGTGCAGTCCAACGGAGGAAGCATTGATGTAATCTCTGTGGTGATCAACCCGTTGCTGGAGATTCTTCTGTCTCTGTTGATCGGAGGCCTGCTTGGAGGACTGCTCAATCTGGCGGAAAAAATCTTCAAATCCAATTCCAAAAGGCTTTGTCTTGCAGTTTCCTTCGTCTTCCTGACCGTATCTTTGGCCGTTCTTGCCGAAAAAGGAGACTGGCGCATCGGCGATGTGGAAATCCGTTTTTCCTCGCTTCTCACCAGCATGATGTTGGGAACAGTCTTCTGCAATATTTGCTCTGCGGCAGATGAGATCATGGAAAAAACCGACAAGTGGACCATGCCCATCTATATTCTCTTCTTTGTTTTTTCAGGTGCAGACCTGCAATTCCAGTTTTTCAAGGACCCACTGCTGATTCTGATCGGTTTGGTCTACATTCTTATCCGGGTGGTAGGGAAGTACTCCGGTGCCCGCTTGGGTGCCATACTTTCCAAGGCCGATCCGAAGGTGCGCAAGTATTTAGGCTTTACCCTCATTCCCCAAGCCGGCGTTGCCCTTGGTATGTCTCTGATGGCTGTAAACGCTTTCCCTGCGGAAGAAGGACGGATTATCCGAAACACCGTTCTTTTCGGAGTGTTGATTTATGAGCTGATCGGCCCTATGGTCACCAAGGTCGTTCTGAAAAAATCCGGAGATATTGTGCCCAAAGACGCGCTTGCCACCACAGTGGCCGGAGACACACCTGTGGATAATGACGAGGATGATTGATCTTCCAACATTCTGCTGATTGATTTTTCTACATAAAAGGAGTTTGGAGATGGACCCTCCGGACTCCTTTTTTAAACCTAAAAGGAGGCGATCCTATTTACGCATTTCGCATTTTTTCACTGTCAACACCGAAAAAACGGTTGCTTCAGATTCTGATTACCGCAGTTTTAATTGTATGTATCTGTTCCCTTGCCGTTATTCTCACTCTGGCTTTTCGTCCGCTGTACTATTTGGATATGGATTTTTTGAATATTCCAAAAAACGCCGGTTTGGATGCCGAGACGGTGAAACGAAACTACGATGTTCTCATTGACTACAATCTTTCCTTCACCGAAAACGCTTTACGGTTTCCGGATCTTCCCATGTCCAAAGGGGGCGAACAGCATTTTCAGGAGGTAAAAGAGATTTTTTCCTTCTTTAAAATCAGTGCATTGGTAACGCTTTTTCCTGCATTATTCGGGATTCTTTTTTGTCTGAAAAAGAAGCTCTTTTCGCCTCTCTTTTTTGCGGGACTGGGAGTCATCTTTTTGCCGGTTTTTCTCGTTTCTCTTGTCTTTATGAACTGGGAGGAACTGTTTATAGATTTTCATCATTTGCTTTTTAACAACAATCTCTGGCTTTTTTCTGCCGAAACCGATCCGATTATTCTCCAGCTTCCCGCAGAGTTTTTTCTGCACTGCGCTCTTCTTTTGCTTCTGTTGGTCCTTCTTTTCGGCTTGCTTTTGCTCGTTTTCTGGTTCCGAATGGAGAAAAAAAGACCGATATTCCCGATTTCATTTGCAAAAATCGGAAATATAAGAGATTTTCATAAAAAGCATCTCCAGGAGCATTAAGAGAAAAAGCGTTTTAACTTTCGATTCAATTCATAAGCTGTCTTTTCTTTGGTTTCATGAAATTCTGCTTTTGGAAAGAATCTGCCGGTCGCAGTCCTCCAAGGCCTGACGGTCGGCACAAAGTATATAAAAGAAAAGGCTGGTCTTTTCTTCTTCAAAGGTTTTGCCGTAGATCCGCCCGAACAGCTCCACCGGTGCAAAAGACTGTTCCACTTCAAAACCGGGACTGCCATATTGCAGATAGGAAAGCGCAAAATCGTCCTTTTTATGGGCGCAACCGTTGACCCTTACCTTGGCATCAACCCTGGTCCAGCCCTCGCTTTCAGCGTAAAACCAGTCTTTTTCGGTTTTTTCCACCGTAAAGTCAAAAACCGCTTCGCTGTAGTTTAACCCAAAGTCCCGCAAAACCAGTTGCTGATAATCGTAGCGCGCCACTGCCGCCACTGCGAACTCCTCCAGTTCTCCCTCCTCGTCAAAGCCATAGCAGTTCTCTTCGCCTTTCAGAATATACGCCCCGTAAAAGCTACAGTAATAGGGGCTTTCAGGGTCATAGAGCCGACTGCACCCCTTTGTAAAATCAAATGCGGGAAAGTTGTAAAAAACGGTCAGCTTAAAACCCTCTCCCGAAGGGGAGAAAAAATCGTCTGCATAATAGCAGAGAACCTTTGGATACCAATCGCTCTTTGCCGTTTTCAATCCACCGGGAATCTCGGGTGTCAAGCCGGAACCCGTCTGAACATACTCATGAACATTCCGGTGACTGTATATGCTCATTACGCCTAAGCTTAAAAACACTTTGTTGAAGGGAAGGGTCAAAAAAAGCGCACACAGAAGAATCAGAACGGTAACAATGAGCAGTATTCTTTCAATCAGTCGAAACATGGCATCGTCTCCTTTCTTATTTACAGTATAGTACCTCCTTCCCGAAATTTCTGCCGCAATTTGTCCAAAAATAAAAGCGATACCGAAATTTACCATCGGTATCGCTTTTGAATTTCCGGTTTCAGACCGTGTGAATCTTGTTGGCACTGTCTGCATTTCCGGCATCAATGCCCAACTTGGCCGCCTTTCTTTGCTCAAAGAACTTGGTGGCCACCTGTTCAAAGAGTGCATAGGACAGAATATCCTCGTCCTGCTCCATGTAGGGAGCGCACTTCTTCTTCAGTTCTTCCAATTCGGGCTTCAGCAGATCTGCCGGACGGCAGGTAATGGGTGTTTCGTCTCCTAAAATCTTCTTCTGGAACTCCGGATCAATAGGTACGGCGGTTTTGCCGTATTCACCTCTCACCAAACCCTTGAATTCCTTGGTAACAGACTTATAACGCTCTCCGTAAATCACATTCATCACAGCCTGGGTTCCCACGATCTGAGAGGAAGGAGTCACCAACGGAGGGTATCCGGCATCGGCCCGCACTCTCGGAACCTCTTCCAGGCACTCCTGTAGCTTCTCGGATTTTCCCATCTGCTTCAGCTGAGAAATCAGGTTGGACAGCATTCCGCCGGGAACCTGATACAGCAGAGCGTTTACATTGACCTTCAGAACCTTAGGATCTAACAGTCCGTTCTTCAGATATTTTTCTCTCAAGGTGCTGAAATAGCTCGAAATCACATCCAACTTCTTCAGATCCAGGCCGGTGTCAAAAGGTGTGCCCTGCAAAGCCGCAACCATCGGCTCTGTAGGAGGCTGAGAAGTGCCCATGGCCATAGGAGAAATTGCCGTATCCACAATGTCACAGCCTGCTTCTATAGCTTTCATCAAGGTCATGGACGCAAGGCCTGCAGTGTAATGGGTGTGCAATTCAACAGGAAGAGTAGGGAAGTTCTGCTTCAGCGCTTTAACCAGAGCCTCTGCGTCGTAGGGCTTAAGCAAGCCCGCCATATCCTTGATGCAAATGGAGTGAACGCCCATATCCACCAACTGTTTTGTATAGTTCACAAAATAGTCGGTCGTGTAGACAGGACCGGTGGTATAGGAAATAGCCACCTGCACATGGCCGCCCTCTTTGTTGGTAGCCTTAATGGCAGTCTCTAAGTTCCGGGCATCGTTCAGAGCATCGAAAATACGAATAATGTCAATGCCGTTTGCAATAGACTTCTGAACAAAATATTCCACCACATCATCGGAATAGTGCCGATAGCCCAAAATATTCTGTCCTCTGAACAGCATCTGCAGTTTGGTATTTTTGACCTCGTTACGAATTTTTCTCAGTCTTTCCCAGGGGTCCTCATTCAGAAAACGCAAACAGGCATCGAAAGTGGCGCCGCCCCATGCCTCCAAAGAATAGTACCCGACCTCGTCCATGGTCTTGAGAATGGGAAGCATTTCCTCGGTGGTCATTCTCGTGGCAATCAGGGACTGGTGCGCATCACGAAGACCCGTTTCACAAATTTTTACCTTTGCCATATTTATTTTCCCTTTCTAAAATCACTTGAACTGTGCAAGGAAGAATCCTGCTGCCACTGCCGAACCGATCACGCCGGCCACATTCGGTCCCATAGCGTGCATCAGCAAAAAGTTTGCAGGGTTTTCCTTTTGACCCTGAATCTGAGAGACCCGGGCCGCCATCGGGACAGCAGACACGCCTGCAGACCCAATCAGCGGATTGACCTTACCCTTGGTCAGTCTGCACATCACATTTCCGCCGATCAGACCGCCGACAGTGGAAATCATAAATGCGCACAGACCAAGCAGAATAATGCTCAGAGTCTTGACGCTCAGGAAGTTGGAGGCTGTTGCGGTTGCTCCTACGGTAATGCCTAAGAACACGGTTACGATGTTCATCAGTTCATTCTGAACGGTCTTGGAAAGACGCTCGGTAACGCCGCAGGTGGTCAACAGGTTGCCGAACATCAGACAGCCCACCAAGGGTCCTGCATCGGGCACGATCAGTATCACCACGATGGTCACGATGATCGGGAAGAGAATCTTCTCCAGTTTGGAAACCGGACGCAGGCCACCCATCACGATCTGCCGATCCTTCTTGCGGGTCAGCAATTTCATGAGCGGAGGTTGGATCATCGGAATCAGGGCCATATAGGAATATGCCGCAACGGCAATGGCGCCAAGCAGATGGGGAGCCAGCGTTTTCGTCACCAGTATGGCTGTAGGTCCGTCTGCACCGCCGATAATACCGATAGCTGCGGCCTCCATTGCGTTGAATCCAAGGAATATAGCACCGGCAAAGGCCACGAACACGCCCAACTGTGCCGAAGCACCCAGAAGCAGACTCTTGGGGTTGGCAATCAGCGGAGCAAAATCGGTCATCGCACCGATACCGATGAAGATGAGACAGGGGTAAACGCCCAGCTTCACGCCTAAATACAGAAGATCCAAAAGACCGCCATAATGGGCTACATCCTGCATATTCAGACCGCCTTTATTGACAAGCAGCGACTGGATGCTGATTTCAAGATCTTTTTCCGAAAAGCTCAGATCGGTTCCGTTCCGTTCAGCATGAGCAACCATCTGATCCTTATACTCGGCCAGGATATTCACCAGTTCGTCGGTAGTCAGCTCTGTGCGGATCTCGGACTGGACCTCCATACCCTGGGCCACAAGATCCGATTTCATTTCCTCAAGAACCGGGATCATATTTGTGACATTGTCCTCTTTATCCGTTTCAATGGCGATCCAGTTGCCCGTGTGGACCCCTTCTTCCACCATAGCAACCCGGACGTTCTCCAGAACCGTTGGCACACTGTCACCAATAAAGAGGTTCATGTGGAACATTTCCGTTCCGGGAAGGTTACCCAGTAGCATACCGATGGCGATCGGAAGCAGGAGCAAAGGCTCAAACTGCTTGGCAATGGCCAGATACACCAGAACTCCGGCAATGGCGATCATCGCTATAACCTTCAGTATATCCAACACATTTCCCATATCCGCCATACGGAAAATACCGGTAGACTCCAGAAACGTTTTTAACGTATCAAGAATTTGATCCATGTTGTAATTCCTTTCTTTGAATGAGGGTACAAACCGGTATTTTCTTTATTTCAGGGATGCCAGCAAATCATCAGTAGCAACAGCAGCACCCTTGCTTACATTCACCGAAGCAACAACACCGTCCTTGGGAGCACGGATCTCGTTCTCCATCTTCATGGCTTCAATGACCATCAGCACATCGCCGCTCTTCACGGCCTGTCCGGCAGAAACACTTACCTTCAGAATCGTTCCGGGGAAGGGGGACTTCACAGCCGTGGTTCCGGCAGCAGCC
>ERZ779889.3118-NODE-3118-length-12525-cov-3.856215_pt1 | contig 12525 bp, 10 predicted proteins | sample MGYA00511030_ERZ779889 | MGnify/ENA primary metagenome ERZ779889 (study PRJEB29588, sample SAMEA2160616) | human gut metagenome | biome: human gut; feature: human-associated habitat; material: faeces | place: Denmark | collected 2008/2010 ...
ATTTACCAGATCGTCTAATACCTGTAATCACTTTTATTAAGCCATTATTTTTTCTACTGATCAATTTATTTAAATACAAGTCTCTTTTAATTATAATTTTTTTGGTACCTTTTATAAACATGTCACAAGTGACACTTTTATAAAACAAACTATAGTAATTAAAAAGACTGTTGCGTAGCCTAAATCTATAGGTTATTCAACAGTCTATATTTAATTATTTAAAGTGAGAATTAGTCACCCATCTTTAAGATGGATCTATATCTCATTTCAGCATACTTACGGGACTTGAGTAAGAGTTCTTCAGCATGTTCTGGGTTGACTCTTGGAAGTTGTGAGTATCTTGTTTCACGCATAACGAATTCGTTGAACTTATCGAAGTTAGGTTCTTTGCAATCCATTGTGAGTGGGTTCTTGCCTTCAGCAGCAAGTCTTGGGTCAAATCTGAAGATTGGGAAGTAACCACATTCGACTGCTTCTTTTTCAACGATTTGAGCATTTTGTAATCCGCCCTTGATACCATGAGCTTGGCATGGAGCATAGCAAATTACTAAGGATGGACCATTGTAGCTTTCAGCTTCTTTGAAGGCTTTGAGAGCTGCCATTGGGTTTGCACCTAAGGAGACTTGAGCAACATAGACGTGGCCATAAGCCATAGCCATAAGAGCTAAGTTCTTCTTTGCAGTCTTCTTACCTGAAGCTGTGAATTTAGCAATAGAGCCTGTTTGGCTTGATTTAGAAGATTGACCACCAGTGTTGGAGTAAACTTCTGTATCGAGAACCATAACGTTAACGTCTTCTTCGTTAGCTAAGACGTGATCTAAGCCGCCGTAACCAATATCGTAGGACCAACCATCACCACCGACGATCCAAACAGACTTATCGAGTAAGTCAGCTTTGTGTTCGAGGACAGCCTTAATTCCTTCGTTAGCACTTGCTTCAATAGCAGCAACTAATGGATTGAGGATTGTACGGATGTGAGCTTTATCTTTAATGTTAGCAATGTAATCATCAATTAAAGCTTGTAATTCTGGTTCACAGCCTTCTCTATTTGCAGTCATGATACCGACGATTTGATCAAGTTTGAAGTCTGTTGCAACTCTCATACCGAAGCCGAATTCAGCGTTATCTTCGAATAAGGAGTTAGCCCAAGCGACACCTTCACCATTCTTATCTGTAACGAATGCTGTTAATGGGGTTGAACCGTTATAAATTGAAGAACAACCTGTTGCATTAGCAACTAACATATCACGTCCAAATAATTGTGAAACGAGTCTATAGTATGGAGTTTCACCACAACCAGCGCAAGCGCCTGAGACTTCTTGATATGGTGGTAAGAAAGCAGCACCCTTGACCATTGTTGTTGGGAAGAGGTCTGTTCTTGGAGTAATTTCTTTGTAGAGGATTCTAGCAGCTTCTTCGTGTTCGAATTGTGTCTTAGCTTCTTCCATGACAAGAGCTTTCTTTCCAGCCTTGCCTGGGCATTGTGTAACACAGACACCACAACCAACACAGTTACGTGGGCTAACTTGAATACGGAACTTGAGTCCCTTGCAGTTTGCACCGCCCATTAATGGTAAGACATCTTCTCTTTCGTTTTCTGGAAGCATATTGACTTCATCATCAGAAAGAGCAAATGGTCTAATTGTAGCGTGTGGACAGACAAATGCACATTGGTTACATTGGATACAATTTTCCTTAATCCAGTGTGGGACACGGTCAGCAATAGAACGAGCTTCTTTGAATGTTACGTTGTTTCTCATTGTACCATCTAAGAGTTCGTATTCCATGAACTTACTGACTGGTAAATCATAACCGTCTAAGCTACCAATAACTTCGACGTAGTTTGTGAAGTAGTCATCTTCATCAGATTTCTTAACAGTGTTAACTGTGAGATCAGACCAAGCTGGATCAACTGTAACTTCTCTTAAGCCTTCAGCACCGGCATCGATAGCGTTCCAGTTCATCTTAACGACATCGTCACCCTTCTTCTTATAGCTCTTTTCAGCGAATTTCTTCATCCAAGATTGAGCTTCTTCATATGGCATAATGCCTTGGTTAAGATAGAAGAATGAAGCTTGTAATGTTGTATTTGTATGACGTCCCATACCGATTTCAGCAGCAATCTTGTTAGCATCGATGACATAGAACTTAGCGTGCTTGTCAGCTAATTGCTTCTTCATACGGTTTGGCATACTGGCGATGAGTTGTTCATCGGTCATATCAGTATTGAGTAAGAATGTACCACCATTCTTTAAGTTCTTTAACATATCGAACTTAACGATATAGCTATCGAGTGAGCAGCTGATGAAGTCTGCATCTTCGATGTAGTATGTTGAGTGGATTGGGCTGTGACCAAATCTTAAGTGTGAACGTGTGACACCACCAGCTTTTCTTGAGTCATAAGCGAAGTAAGCTTGTGCATATTGGTGTGTAGCATCACCGATGATCTTAATGGATGATTTGTTAGCTGAAACTGTACCATCAGAGCCTAAACCATAGAATAAGCATGATGTGTAGTCAGCCTTAACTTTAAAGCTATCATCAACTGGGACACTTAAGTGTGTGACATCATCGTTAATACCGACTGTGAATGAATCCCAGTGCTTATCAGCATCTAAGAAGTCATAGACAGCTTTAACGTGCTTTGGTTGTGTATCTTTACTTGAAAGACCATAACGACCACCTAAGACGACATCAAATTTACGGCCTTCTTGTGCAAAGGCAGCAACGACATCGAGGTATAAAGGTTCGCCGTTAGCACCTGGTTCCTTAGTTCTATCTAAGACAGCGACTTTCTTAACTGTAGCTGGAATGACATCAACGAGGTGTTTATTTGAGAATGGACGATAAAGGTGAACTTTAACAAGACCAACTTTAGCTCCATGAGCGTTCATTTCATCAACAACTTCAATAGCTGTTTCTGTAACAGAACCCATAGCAATAATTACTCTATCAGCATCTGGTGCACCATAGTATGTAAATGGAGCATAGTGACGACCTGTGAGTTTGCTAACTTTTTCAAAATATTCACATGCAACATCAACAATGTGTGCTTCGTGGAGATTTTGAGCTTCACGACCTTGGAAATAAATATCGTCGTTTTCAGCACCGCCTCTAGTAACAGCGTGTCCATGTGGGTTTAAAGCCTTCTTACGGAAAGCTTCAACTGCGTCTCTATCGAGAAGTTTATTCCATTCAGCGTCATCTTGGAATTCAACGTTTTGAATTTCATGTGATGTTCTGAAACCATCAAAGAAGTGAATGACAGGGGTAGAAGCTTCAATTGCAACTAAATGTGCCATTGGTGCAAGATCTGCAATTTCTTGAACAGAATGTGAGCAAAGCATGCAAGCACCAGTTTGACGGACTGCATAAACGTCTTGATGATCACCGAAAATTGAAAGTGATCTTGTAGCTAATGATCTAGCAGCGACGTGTACAACTGCTGGAAGTAATTCACCGACCCATTTATAAATGTTTGGGATCATCAAGAGTAAACCTTGAGATGCGGTGTATGTTGTGGCAAGAGCGCCACCTTGTAATGCGCCGTGAACGGCACCAGAGGCACCAGCCTCACTTTGAAGTTCGCAAACTTTGACTTCTGTGCCAAAGGCGTTCTTCTTGCCTTGTGATGCATAGACATCGACAAGTTCAGCCATCGGGGATGATGGTGTGATTGGGTAAATGGCAGCAACTTCTGTGAAGTTGTAGCTAGCTAATGCAGCAGCAGTGTTACCATCGACCGAAAGAAAAGATTTCTTAGTGTTATCCATAGTTTCCTCCAAAACTCATTTATTATAAAACAAGAAACAAACAAACTCTAGTGTTTATGAGTATAATTTAGCCAACTCTTTGATATAATCTCTTACTTTTTGGCCTGTATCGGCTCTTTTTAAAGCAAAATCAATAGTGGCTTTAACATACCCATATTTATCGCCGACATCATATCTTGTGCCAGCAAAATCGCACGCGTACATAGCTTGGTGATTCATTAGCTCTCTAATAGCATCAGTTAATTGAATTTCACCATTGACACCTGGTTCGGTGTTTTCTAATATATCGAATATCTCTGGTGTAAGGATGTATCTTCCTAAAACAGCAAAGTCGCTTGGTGCTTTGTTAACAGCTGGTTTTTCAACCATGTCAACAATCTTGAAAAGTCTTTTATCTTCTTTGACTTCTCTTGAAGGAGTAACAATACCATACTTATAAACGTCTTTATGCTCAACTTTTTGAACTCCAATAATAGAAGTATTTTTTAAATTAAATGCATCTACTAATTGAAGTAAAGCTGGTTTTCCTTCGTTTACTACTAAGTCATCACCTAATAAAATAGCAAACGGTTCGTTTCCAACGAAGGTACGTGCACATAATATAGCGTTTCCTAAGCCTTTTGGTTCTTTTTGTCTTACGTAGTGAATGTTAGCTAAACTAGCAACTTGTCTAATTTCACTAACTAAATCGTCTTTACCTGCTTCTTTAAGTCTCATCTCTAATTCGTAATTAACATCAAAATGGTTTTCCATAATGTGCTTGTTTGAATTAGTAATAATAAGAATTTCTTCGACGCCTGATTTAACAGCTTCTTCAACGATAAACTGTATAGTTGGTGTATCGACGATAGGAAGCATTTCTTTAGGCATCGATTTAGTTGCTGGTAGGAATCTAGTTCCCAAACCTGCAGCTGGGATGATCGCTTTTTTTACGTGTGGCATTAAGTTCCCCTTTACTAACAAGAGTTATTAAAAATATATACTAAAGTATATATCCATAAATTTAACCCTTATTGTTTATATTATAACAAACTAAAATATAGCCTTAAATAGCAAATAGTAGATTTTAGTATCATTTTTCTACTTTTTTTGCAGTTTTAGAAACTAAAAAATTATAAAAAATAAATTTCATAACATTTTATTTATAAGTGCATAAGATATTCTTATAATAAAGCCTTAATTTTTCCCACTTTATCAAACATTCCATACGTGCTAAAATAAAAGTACGAGGAAAGAATTATGACAGAATATAGATACGATACTCAATTGCTTATTGAAGGCGAAAACCTTTCAGAAGACGAAATAAGTGAATATATCACCAAAAACATTGAAGGTGATTGCTTATTAGCCGTCGGTGACGATGAATTAATTAAAATTCACTTTCATACAAACACACCTTGGAAAGTATTAGAATACTGCGCATCGCTCGGTGAAATATACGATATTGTCGTCGAAGATATGGATCGTCAAACCCGTGGATTACACGGCTAATTTAATTTTTATAAAAAAATAATTAGTTAAGCGCTTATATTTTCGTTGATTTTACAATTAATATAAATTAAAATTTATATATGTGTAATAAGGAGGCCTTATAATGAGAACACTCGAAGTAAAAATAACCAATCCTAATGGTCTAACTTCTAGACATGGTGCTGATTTAGTTGAAGAAGCCAATCTCTACAAATCAAATATAACAATGATAACTTCAACCTCAAACGATAAGGCTGATTTAAAATCCATTATGGATGTTATGGCCTCAGTCGTAAACGAAGGCGAAGCATTCACAATCGAAATCGAAGGCGAAGACGAAGATAAAGCCTACGACGCTTTTGTTAAGTTATTACAAACCGTTAGATTCTAACGGTTTTTTTATTTGCATATATGCATACACTAATATAAGGTGATTTAGTGAGAGCATATATTAATATCTATAAAAATACTTTAATTGATAACTATAATTTGATAAAGAAAGTCATAGACAATAAAAAGCTTTTTATTGTCTTAAAAGCTAATGCTTATGGATACGGAATTTCAGAAATAGCTAAGCTTTTCTCTAATCTTAATTCTCCATCGTTTGTCGTAGCTACTATCGAAGAAGCTATGATGATTAGAAAATCTTTGGTTTTTAATCAAATATTGTTATTAGAGAATACTAACGAATATAAATTAGCCATGAATTTAAAACTAAATTTAGCTATACACTCTTTAGAAAAGTTAAACGAACTAGCCTCTAAGCACTTAAATTTACCTATTCATTTAAATATAAATACAGGTTTAAACAGAGATGGTATAGAAATAAATGAAGTAGATAAAGCAATAGAGATAATTAAAAAAGGACACTTAAATCTTAAAGGAATTTATACCCACCACTCTGATCCTACTAACATAGAAAAAGAAAACAAATTATTTAAAGAACAATTAATAAAATTCTCTTATTTTAAAAAATTAATAGTTCACACTGGATCAAGTTCAGCACTTGATTACTCTGATGATTTCACAAATGCAATAAGGGTAGGGGGAAGTTTATATGGACTATATAAAAACAAAATAATAACAACCGAACCAGCAATAGAGTTGTTAGCTCCTATTTGGAGTGTTAAAAAGGTTCATAAAGATGAAAATATAGGTTACGGAACAACAAGTCTAGTTCCAGATGACGGCTATATATATTTATTACCTATAGGCTATAAAGATGGGTTTATGAGATCTAGAAATACTATTGGATATCTGGCTGGTAATATTTTAATAAAGGTCGGAAACACCATGATGGACCATACGATAATGTTTTCAAAAAAAGAATTTAAAGTTGGACAAATTGTCGAATTAATAGGTAAAAATTTAACAGTAGAAGATATGTCAAAAGCATACGATGTTATTCCTTATGAACTATGTTGTTCTTTAAATGAAAGAATAAAAAGAAACTACTTATAAAATGTATAAAAAATATCCTTTCGAACAAACTAAACTCGAAAGGAAAAATAAGATATGATAATTGCAGTTGCATTAACAAACAATAATGATATTGCCTATTCAATTGAAGATACTGATAAGTTTAAAATGTACGATGTGTTAGATAAGCAAATAATCAACACTTATACTAAAGAAGTAAGTAGACAAATACTCTCAGAAAAAATTAGCTTTTTAAAAAGCGAAAATACTGAAATTTTATTTATTAAAACTTTAGATGATTATGAAACAGACGCCTTTGGTCCATACTCAATGCAAGCTTTTATAAACGCTGACGGAGATGCAAATGAATTAGTTAAACAATATTTGCACGGAGCATATATTGAAAATCTCGACGTTGATTATAACGAAGAAAAAACAAAATCTACACCTCCTATAAACGAATAGTTTTCTATATAAAAATGCCTAATATACTATAACAACATAGTTTACTAGGCATATTTTTATTCAACAACTTCTATATCTGTGACACTAATAACTTTGATCTTACCATCTTTGTCCAAAACGCCTTGTTTTAATTTAACGTTTTGACCGACAGTTAAAGAGCTTAAAAGTGATAAAACAGAACTTTCTTCTGTTGTACCACCGCTACTAGTTAAAATATAGTCAACATTATTAACAGTTACAGTTGGTTTATCACCTGCAGTTTTTATAACGCCTGTATCGAAATAAGTTAATGAGAATTGATCTGAATTTGTAACACTAGTATTTCCTAAATTAATAGGTTTACTTTGTATCTTAGATTCACCATTTTCAACAAGTCTAAAAATAACATCATTTTCTTTTCCACTAGTACTTGGATTACTAGAGACAGAAGTATCAACATCACCAGTTACTTCATAAACTTTACCAATTTCTAAAGAAGATACCACATTAGGATCTTTTACATTTTTAACTCTGTATCCGATAGAGCCATCCATAAAATATAAATTATAACTGTATCCATAAGATTCTATTTTTTCAAATACGCCCCAGAAAGTATTCATATACATATCTTCTGTTGCCATATATGCTTCTCTACGTGTCTCTGGTGTACCAGTAATATAATCTAGTAAGTTTTCACCAGTGGAAGAAGATAAATCTTCACTAGAAGAACTAATTGATGTAGATGAAGAGATTACTTCACTACTTGAAGAAGAAGTAGAAACATTACCACAGTATATAGTGGAAGAACTAATTATAGAAGAACTACTAGAAGAGCTAATAGGTTCATTACTTTTTCCACATGAAACTAAACCTATAGTTAATAATGCTAAAATAGAAACTACTTTAATCTTACTTTTCATTTTTATTTGAAACTCCTTATAGAACAATAATCCCCTGTGCTTTAGCACAGGGGATTAATTAATTTTTATTTATTGCTTGATGATTAAGCGTAGAGGAACGTAAGGCCAGAGATCAAATATCTTCCTGCTGCACTAACTGTAATTGTATCAACACCTTCAGCAAATGTGAATGTGTAATCAGCATATCCTGAAGAATCACCAGTTCCTTGAGATGTTGTAACTGAAGATTCAACTGAGCCATCAATTGTTAATGTTGATGTGCTACCTTTCCAAGCAGTTGCACGAATTATAATAGATGTAACTTTTTGAGAAAGATTAATTACAAATGTTGTATTTGGCTTACTACCAGAACCAAACTTCAATGCATCGCCAGATTTATAAGCGACAGAACCTGTTGCAGAAACACTTGTAACAATATCCTCGCCACTCTTTAAGAGACTTGAGATAGATGATGGGAATGGTCCACTGACATTTGAATACTTATCAGCACAAATAACATATGCTGAACTCCTTAATGTATTAGCATCCATGAATGCAACTTGAACACTTGTTGTTCCACTAAGTATAAATTTATATGCTCCATCAACTGCTCTAATTCTTTCTCCGTTAACTTTTACATAGTCAACTTTATAACCTTCAGCTGGTGAAACTGTAATAGTGATTTCAGTACCAATCTTAGCTTTTGTAGCACTAAGTTCAGCTGTACCATTTTCTGGAGTGTTGATTGTAATGTCGTATTGGAGATCTTCTGCAAATTCAACAACTAAGCTATTTGTGTAAATAGCACCAGTAAATTCGTATTTACCTTCAGCATTTGGTGTTAATTTGACACCATTGAATTCAACTTTAGCAGCTGCCCAGCCTTCTTTAGCTGTAACAGTAGCAACGGCTGTTTCGCCTAAAGCAACTTGAGTCTTGTCTAATTCAACTGTACCTTTTTCAGCATCAGCTGTGACAGCAACTGTATATTTAACATCATTAACACCAGCAACTTTTTCTTCAAGATAGCCTTGAACTTCTTGAGTATATGGTGCTGAATAACCATAAACTAAATATTGAACAACAAGTGTAACTTTGTCACCCTTAACAAGGTTTAAAGAAGAGAATGTCTTATTATTTGAGAATTTTAATGTTGCATTATCAAATACTTCAACAGAATCACAAAGTCCATATAAAGTAATTTCTTCACCTGTGGCTGGATCCATTACTTTACCATTACCCATTGTAGTATTTGTAATTTCTGAAACGACTGCTTCAACTCTATAAAGTTGTTCTCTATCTGTCCACATTTTGGAGCCATCTTTCTTTAAGAGTTCACTAATTGTAGAATCGACAATTGTAATTTCTTTTTCTTGTAAAGCTGTTCCTGTAGCAAATTCAACTGTGAAAACTTGAGCAGCTTTTTCTAATGAACCTTCCCAATAAACAGAAATTGTATATGTACTTGTAATACTTGTGACTTCAAATTTAAGTTCAGCAGAGCCTTCTGATGCAATATCAGTCCATGTTAATTGTTGTGAATTAAAGACAACAATTGGATTTAAAGAAGCATCTAAATCTGCTGGAGCTGTAATCTTAACACCGATATAGTTACCAGCTGTAACACCAGTAGCTTCATCAGCTTTAACATAAGCGACGAGTTCATCAGTTCCACCAACTGTGACTTTGTCACCTTCGACTGTATATGTAAGTGTCTTTTCAGCACTGACAGAACCAACTGTTAAACCGTCTTGTGTTGCAGCACCAATTGTACCTTTATATTTGGTTGGAACATCTGGAACGTCTGGTGTATCTGGAGTTGTAAATTCAATATCAGCAGCATTTAAAACGTTAAGAGTATCAACTTTATAAACAACAGCGGACTTGATGTTAACTTTTTGATTATTGGAAGCTGACATTAAGACTTCATTAACTGCATCAGCATTTGCGCCTCTTGTTTGAACTGTGTATGTTTTTCCAGCAATTTCAACTTTTATACTCTTTGTTGTACCATTAATAACATCTGTAACAACACCTGTTGTTGAATAAGCAACTGTGTCAACATTATCTGTTGTTGCAGCAGCAAGGTCAAGGTTTGTCTTAACTGCTTGAACTTTTGTTTCGCCGCCTTCGACTAATTCGAATGTGACAGCTTGGTCTTTACCATTAAGTCTATTCTTTGCTTGATCATAAACGCCGACAACTTTATAAACTTTACCAACTTCTAATTGTTGAACAACATTATAATCGTTAACATTGATAGCTTTAATAGCATGTGTTCCATCCATAAAATAGAGGTTGCTATTGTTGTTTGGTGTGAATGTTTCAACAGCGACTAATTCTGCATAAGCTGTTGCAACAGCACCATTAGCTGTAGCTTTATATGTGGCATATCTTTCATCAGCTGTGCCTGTAATTTCATCTAATAAATTACCTTGTGTTGTAGAACTGCTACTTGAAGAATCTGGAGTAGTTGTTGATGTGCTTGTACTAGAGCTGATTGTTGTTGTAGAAGATGGGGTGGTTGTACTACTTGTGTTAGTACTAGAACTTGTAGATGTACTACTGCTTGTTGTACTACTTGTGTTGTTATTGTTGTTACATGCAGCTAAGCTAAGTGCTAAAACAGGTGCAAGCAATAACACTAATAACTTTTTGTTCTTGTTCATTTGCGTTAGAGCCTCAGGTAAGCTCCTTTTTCTCCTTTTAAATTACCTGATTTGAACAAAATAATGAAAAAGACGGCAAAAGACGCCTTACATTATCCGATCAATAAAGCTGATAAAACAGCCTTTCTATTAAAATGCATATAATTATTGGCTGAAAAAGTAAGACTAAAAATACTATTTTCCAAATCACATGACTTTACGATTGGATTTAGAATAGATATAGTATCAGAACTCATTTTTCCCTCCGATATATATGCAGTGGAAGAATTTAATATCTTCCTTATTAAAATAATATCAAAGAGAGACTAATTTAACAACAAAATGTGAACAAAATTTAGATAAATTTTGAATAAATTTATAATATTTAATTTGTAATCGGTTACTTAGCCATTTAATCAATAAAGTTTTACAATGCATTTACAAATTAAAATATTTAAAAAAGCGTGACCACAATATGTAGTTACGCCTTTTTGTTCAAAGATAAACTTTATTATTAATTATTTGCCGTATGTAATGACAATAGAGCTAATTCTAAGTTGATTAGAAGCTGTGAATGTAACAGAAGTGACACCACCAAGATCAACAAATGTATAAGAGACAACTAAATTTGTTGTATCAACTGTTTCTTTAACTTTAGATACATCTGCAGCACCGTCTTTTGTTGTAGCAGCAGATGGAGCGCATGATGCCGTTTTATCAGCAAAAGCTGTATTAAAGACAACACTCTTTATTGATTGTCCTGCTTTACCAGCAATTGTTAAAGTAGCACCTGCATAGAATCTAAGTTCTTTATATTTATTAACTGTATCTGTATTAGAGCCTGCTTTATCGAGTGTGAAGTTAAAGTTATCTGAACTGAATGTTAAAACATTGCTATCAAGTTTTCCAGTGTCAGCTGCCATGTAAATGTTTCTTTTGTTCCTTCAACTGGAGTTTCAACATCACCGCCAGTATCGCCACCAGAAGTAATTTCTTCAACAGCTGTTGTGAAAACATTAACAAATTTACCTCCTGATAAATACACTGCATAACCAGTAATCTTATAGCTCTTTCCACTAGAAACTTTAGATCTAAGTGAACTATTTAAATAAGCCAAAGAAACAACACCTTTAGAAGCCCCTTCAACTGTTAAGTTGTAATAGTTACCTGAAATAGCTAAGCTACCACTTACGGTGATATATGCTCCATAAGTTTGTTTATCAACAAAAGCATCAACTTCTGTAGCTGTCCATTCAACTACTGTTTCACTAACTTCTGGAGCAGCTGTTGTCAATGTTTTAATAGTAGCTGTGGTTCCAAATTGATTAATACCGTTTCGATCTTCAAGAGCACCTGTAACTTGAAGGTGATCACCAACTTTATTAGTATTACCAGATCTATTTCCTAAGAAAACAACAATTTTGCCTGTATAATCACCAAGTAAAAGGTGTTGAGTTGTAACTGCTAAAACCCTTGCATCAACTGTAACTTTAGTTCCAGCAGTTGAGGCGAGTGCAGCACTGATTGTAATTGTTTCAACATTATTTGTTATTGAAGTAGTACTTGAAGCTGGATTAGCATTACTTGATGTAGCTGGTGCTTGTGAACTTGATGTTGTAGAATCACCTTTGCCGCCACAAGAAGCGACAGTTAAAGCTAAAACTGGTGTAAGTAAAGCGACTAATAATTTTCTTGCTTTCATTTAATTTTTCGAGCCTCAGGCAAGCTCTATTTCTCCTTATATACCTGATTTGCGTTTTCTAGATAAATAAAAAACAGCACATGAAGTGCTGTTAAAAATTCATCAAAATTAATTTAGAGGTTAAAAAAGTGGTCATTGAATGATCTTTAATAAAAACAGAACAAAGTATG
>ERZ779889.3119-NODE-3119-length-12524-cov-4.900473_pt1 | contig 12524 bp, 11 predicted proteins | sample MGYA00511030_ERZ779889 | MGnify/ENA primary metagenome ERZ779889 (study PRJEB29588, sample SAMEA2160616) | human gut metagenome | biome: human gut; feature: human-associated habitat; material: faeces | place: Denmark | collected 2008/2010 ...
ACAATAAGTATGAAAATCCAAATAACGCACTTAGGAGGGAACCAAAATGGCAGAAAGAATATTATCTGAAGAAACCATCAATACCTTTCGTGAATATCTGGTCCTGGAGGAAAAAAGCACGGCCACCGTGGAGAAATATCTCCGGGATATCCGTGCTTTTCATTTGTTTGCATGCCAACAGGCTGTGACAAAAGAGCGGATGATGGCTTATAAAAAGTATCTGATTGAAAAGGGATATGCAGCCAGTTCAATCAATTCCATCACGCAAAGAAAAACGGCATCCGTTCTGGAGCGATCTTTATTACCAGGAACGGGAAGCCGTTGGACCGGAGCAATATTTGGGCGCAGATGAAATCCCTCTGCAAGGCAGCCGGAGTAAAAGCCAGCAAGGCGTTTCCCCACAATCTGCGCAAGCTGTTTGCCCGGACTTTTTACGGTATTGAGAAAAAGATCGCCAAATTGGCCGATATTCTGGGACACAGCAGCATCGACACAACAAGAATCTATATCATGACCGCTGGTACAGAACACCGGCGAAAAATCGAACGATTGGGCCTTGTAGTTTAGGCAATAAAAAACACCACATAATTTCCATTATGTTGTTTACTAGCCCAGACTGAATGCCAACTTAACAATAGCGCACTCTATTTTGGGTGCACCAAAGCCACCCTCATACTCTATAAAAAAGAATTTGAGGGTGGCTTCGTGCTTCCCGCTTTTTGTACTGCCACTTTTATCTTAGATTTTACCATCTTTTTACATTCTTTTCCTGTGCCCCTTGATTTTCATGTATGCTTATGCTAAAATTATTTTGATTGGAAATTGGGCATATATCTTTTGATATAATCGTTTCACTACATAATAGAAATAATGTGTTGCGCTGAATGCCGCATTCATCTAGTTGAAACTCAGCACAGCGTGAGGAATATTACTTCCGTGCTGTGGAGTAAGGATTTGGGGCAGGTGAAGAATAACTGCTGCCTCTTTTTTGCTTTTGTGCTGTGCGGCACAGATTTGGAGGTGCTCTATGACGGATAAAGAATTGCGGCGTTTGAGCCGGAGTGAGCTGCTGGAAATGCTGATTGCCCAGACAGAAGAAAACAGCCAGCTGAAGATCAGGCTGGAGCAGGCGGAAGCACAGCTTCGGGACCGCAGGATCGAGATCGACAAAGCCGGTTCCCTGGCGGAGGCTGCCCTGTCCCTCAACGGTGTCTTTCAGGCGGCGGAGGCCGCGGCGCAGCAGTATCTGGAAAATATCCAGCGGATCAGCAGCCAGCAGGATGCCATCAGCCGCGTTATCAAGGAGCAGTCGGCAAAAGAGGCCGCCCAGATCCGGCAGGAGGCAGAGGCGTACAGCCAAAAAGTACACGCGGATGCGGATGCCTACTGGAAGCAGGTCGCTGCCAGAGCGTCCAAACTGCTGGCAGACCAGGAAGCACTGCGGCAATTGATTCAGTCCGCTGGAGAGGTTGAGATCAATGAAGAACACAGCAAATCCGTCCCGCGAGCTTCCAACCCTGGAACAGCTCGAAACGGAGCTTGACAGAGAGAAATACAAAAAGCGATATCGGCGGGTCCTGAGAAGCACTGTCTATACCCTTGTGGTCGTTGCGGCTGTAGCCGTATTGGTCGCCACCATCTGGATGCCGGTGCTGCAAATTTACGGAGCCTCCATGGCCCCGACGCTGGACGAGGGAGATATTGTGCTCTCTGTCAAAGGGTCGGATTGTGAACTGGGCGATCTGGTAGCCTTTTACATGGGCAACAAGATTTTAGTCAAGCGTTGTATCGCCGGCCCCGGTCAGTGGGTGGATATCGACGTTGAGGGCAATGTGTATGTGGACGGCAATCTGTTGGATGAGCCGTATCTGACAGAAAAATCCCTGGGGGATTGTGACATTGATTTGCCCTACCAGGTGCCGGATAACCGGTACTTTTGCATGGGCGACCACCGCTCTACTTCTGTGGATTCCCGCAGCACTACGGTGGGCTGTGTCTCCGGTGAACAGATCGTCGGAAAAATCGTATTCCGGGTCTGGCCGATAGCAGATTTCGGGATACTTAAATAGAGAGTGGGTGATTGGCATATGAAGCACGGTGCGTTACAGAGCGCAGAAAAATATACGAAGACACATCAAAGGAAGAAACGCTGGTACCGGGTTGTAACCGGTCTTGCCTGCGTTGTGGTGTTCTGCACGGTCTACGCATTGATTCTTCCCGCCATTACCATGGAAAAGGGAGCGTGTGAGATTCCTGAACACACCCATTCGGAGGCTTGCTACACGCAAGTAACCTCTGCCACCCGGACCGAGCCGGTGTGTACCATCGAAAGCCTGAATCTCCATCAGCATGACGGTACCTGCTATGACAGCGAAGGAAACCTGACGTGCGGGTATGCAGACTTTGTCGTTCACCAGCATGATTCGGCATGCTATGACGAAAATGGGAACCGTTGGTGCCCGCTGCCGGAGATCGAGACCCATGAGCACACCAGAAGCTGCTATGCCGTGCCGGAAACAGACGCACCCGAAGTACATACCCATACGGATGATTGCTACACCGTGGAGCGCGGCGAATTGATCTGTACGGAATCTACGGAACCGGCCCATGTGCATACGGATAACTGCTACACAGAAACGTCTGCTTTGGTCTGTGAAGAAGATCATGAGCATACCGAAAGCTGCTATGAGACAACGCGGGAACTGACGTGCGGCGACACAGAGAAGCCTGTACACCAGCACACCGACCAGTGCTACGAGCAGATAAAGACGTTGATTTGCGAGCTGCCCACCGAACCGGCGGAAGAAGCAGAACCTGCCGAACCGGAGTTGATCTGTGGGGAGAAAGAAATCATTCTCCACACCCACGAGCCCTATGAATCCCCGGAGGACCCGGGCTGCTATGATGATGACGGCAATCTGATCTGCGGCAAAATCCAGGTTTTGGAGCATCAGCACACGGATGCGTGCTTTGAGACGGTGGAGGAACCGGCGGATACCAAGGCTCTGACCTGTACGCTTCCCGAGGATGAAAAACACACCCATACCGCCCTGTGCTACGGCACCTGGGAATTGACCTGCGATATGGAGGAGCATACCCACACGGAGGCATGCATCGCAGCGGAAGAAACAGACAAAACGGAAGTAGCGGAAGAAACGACCGAACCGGAGGAAGAGATGTCCGGCATGGAGATCGATCCCAGCCTGCCGGTTATGGGCACTGCCTACGCTTCTGGCGCCAAAACACGCGCTTATTCGGTGATGACTCTGGATGCGGATACAACAGGGGCAACCGATCCCGTTTCCGTAAAAAACTATATCACAGGCACAACGCTCTACTACCGTACCAATGAAAACGGAGAGTGGACCGATGTATCAGGCGCGACGGATATTCCCGGCGACGCGGATTTCAAGCTGAAGATCAGCTACGGCAACGTCCCTATTGATGATCTCCTGGCTGCGGGCGGGAAAATGACCTATACCCTGCCGGACCTGCTGCGCAACGCCACGGCCAACGGCAGCATCACCAGCGGCAGCACGACCGTGGGCACCATCACGGTGGCAAACAATACGGTCACCCTTGCCTTTGACACCACTTGGCTGGCAAAGCAAAGGACAGCGACGAATACCGTCATCAGCGGCGACTTTTTTGTGGAAGCAGAAGTGAACCTGTCGCAGGTCGGCGAAGATCGAACCGCTCAAATTGTCATTGGCGATATAACGATCAACATCGATTTTGCTGGTGACATTGTCGCCAAGTACGGAAATGTGGATCTGAGCAAAACCGTCTCGGCCATCATCTTGGAGGAGACAGACGGCGATTATCTGACTTACACCCTGACCGTGAAGGCCGGCGCAGATGGCTGCCCGGATGTCAAGGTGGTGGATTGCTTTGCGAAAACCCAGTACATCGAGGAATATGTGGGCGTGACCGGTACATCCACGGCGACCAACGATTCTGACGGCCCCACGGAGACCAGCACCGACATAGGATTCACAAATGGAACAGTTTGCCTCGACCCAGCTGCGACGGATACAACTCCCGGCACGCTGGTCTGGGTTATCGGCAATATGGCAGTCAACGAAACCCGGACTCTGACATACCGGGTCAAGCTGAAGGCTGCATACACCGGCGTCACGACAAAGGGAGATCTTCAGAACACGGCGAATGTTTACTCCAAGACCTACCAGCGGGACAGCGATACCGTCACCTTTACGCCCCGTGCTGGTGCAACCATGTCCAAAGTGGCCTCGACGTTTACCCCCGGCAAAAACGGCGGAGGCACCATCACCTACACCATTTGGGTGCAGGCCTATGCGGACAACAGCTATGTCCTGGACAATGTGAAAATTATGGACGCGTTGGACGGTTCAATCGATAATCGGAATGTGACCTTAGCAGACATCCGCCAATATCTGTCCTACGATGAAACCTCTTTCCGCCTCTATCAGGGCGGTTCCAAAGGCCAGAACGGAAGCAGCGGCTTAACGGATATTACGGCAGAAACTGCACCGAACATCACGGATACGGACAATGACGGCAAGAAGAACGATCGCTTCACCTATTATGTGGGTTCCCTGGCTCCCGGTGAGAGCAAGACCCTGACCTACACGGTGAATGTGGAGCCCGGTGTGTTCGTGGCGGCGGGAAACAAAGATGTCCAGATCAACAATCGCGCCTGCATTTGTACCGATGACAGCGGAACAGATGACGGTGTACGGCTGAACAGCTATTACACCAGTAAGACCATTGACCGCAAGGTCTGGAGCCGAAAGCTGGCGGGCGGGAAGCAGGAGACGGCAAGCACTGTGTCCATGAGCGACAGCGTGTATGACGCCACCGGCAGTTCCGTTACCAAAATCCCCTCCCCTGACAGCAGCTTCACTGTGCCTGCCGGCAGCTACAAGTATCAGGTGGCAGCCAATGAGGCGGGAGACTGGGATCTGTCCTCTGCGTCCATGGCTGACAGCCTGGGCAGCCAGTACATGGAGTTTGTGGGCTATGTCCGGGTGGATGCCTATACCATCAGCAGCAACGACGCACCCGGTTCCGGCCTGGACGATGCAGCAGCCATTGCCAATTTGAGCAGACGCACGCCCGATCAAACTGTCTGGGTAAAAGTTGACGGGCAAACCTCCTTCAGCTTCACACCTAAGCAGATTGGATTGAATGAAACGCAAGCCTACCTTCTGACCTACTACGCGCAGCCCACGAATATCGACGGCATTACGCAGGTGGTGGTAAGCAACCGCTTCGAACTGACCGGTGATGTGGTAATCGGCAACTCCCGGTATGTTGTGCTAACCGGTATTGGCGCCGAGGCCTCCGTCGTTGTGGCGGGCGGCAACAGGTTTGCCGCGGAAAAGCAGAGCTGGTACTACGAGGGACCCAAGGAGACCGCCGGAGACTTTGCCAATGGCGCACTGTACTGGGTCATCAAGGTGGATGGAAAGGTTCTGCCTTCGGGCACTGCCATCAGGGACGTCACGAATGCGGTCGGCGGGTCGGCTCACTATATTCGGGGCACCTCCTTTGTGGGCGTATATACGGGCAATTTGGGAAAGAACTCTCTCGCGGATTATGCGGATTTGGATTCGCTAATCGCCAGCGGCCTGCTGACGGCCTTAAGCAGTAACTATACCGTTGCGAAAGAAGGCAACTATTCTCTGACGCTGACCCTGAATACAGATATTTCCTTGGCGCAGGATGATTCCCTTTATCTGATTGTCAAGACCGAGCCGAGTAAACGGCCCGAAAATAAACGAGACGCCTTTACCTATAACAATAAGCTGCAAAGCCGCTCCGACGGCACCAACTGGCTGGACCACAACACGGCCAGCAAGACCCTGTACGGCAGCGAAAATATCTTTAAGGAACTGGGCCGTGTCTTTACCTATCCCGGTTCCGGCAACTCCATCACGGACATCCAGCGCGGCACAAATCAGGACATCAGCACACGCGCGCTGAACGGAGCGGCGGGTACCTATGTGGCCTGGCAGATTCATGTGAACTATGAGGGCAGCCTGTCCGGGCGGTACCGTGTGGTCGAGCAGATCCCGGATGGGATGGAGGTAACCTATGTCCGTATGTGGTGGCTGGGAGATAAATATAAAGCAGTTCAGCAGGATCACAAACCCACCTTTGTGCAGCTCACAGATGAGGAAATCGACGCCCTAGGCGGCAGCTGGACGAAATACGAGAAGACCCTGCTCAGCAACAACGCGGGAAGCCAGACGAACTACTATTACACCAACGGTCAGCAGGTGATCTGGGCTATTGACAATCTGGTAGCCGGAGGCGGATACCGGGACGATTATGCCGTGGAGATACAGATCGTCTGTAAGGTAACGGATCCTGACGTTCTTCTGGGCGGCGTGAGCAAGGAGTTCAACAATGTGGTCAGCCTGCAAAATTCCGAGGGAACGACCATCGGCAGCGACAGCAATGGTGTGACAATCGGAAAACAGACGCTGTCCAAGCAAGGCACTTATAACCCAGAAACCAATGGCGGCCGGTATCCCTTTAAGATCACGCTGAATGAGTTGGGCGAGGATCTGGTCAGCGGGCCGGATACCATCACCCTGGTGGACGAGCTGAGCGATACCCTGATTCTGGACACCACTTCCATTCGGGTGGTGAACTCCAATACCAACGAGACGGTAACTAACTGGACCTCTTCGGTGGAGGGACAGACCCTGAAAATTGTCCTGCCGGACAACCTGCCTTTGACCGTTACCTATGAAACCACAGTCAACGCCGCGCCGGGTCAGACCATCTCCATCTCCAACAAAGCCCATTGGGAGGGCTATGCCACCCCCAGCGGCGGCAGCGTAGAGGTCGAAGACTTCCATTATTCTACTGGCGGCACCGCTGGTGCGGACACTTCTCCCAGTGTAACAGTCAAAAAGCTGGACCAGTACAATACCAGCCAGACTCTTTCCGGCGCGACGTTCACTCTGGTGGAGGGAACCTATGCTAACGGTACGTTTACCCCAACAACGGGCGGCCTTTCCCTGACCGGCACCACTGGCGAGGACGGCACCCTGACCTTCGGGAAAGAAAATGGTCAGACCATGAGATATAACACGGTCTACTGCCTGACCGAGACAGTGGCCCCGAAAGGATATGTGCTGGATGCCACGCCCCACTACTTCGCTGTGGCAACGCCGCAGGAGGCGGACGGGAAATGTCCCACCTTCCCGGATGGTGTGACCGTCTGGTATCAAAACGCGGACTACACCTATCAGGCCTACAACCACAAGGGCGAAGCCACGGTGGCCAAGGCATTTTTGGATGCGGGCGGCAATCATCTGGCAAAAATCGACGGAGCCTACCGTTTTGGAATCTATGCCGAAGCAAATCCCACCGGCGATCCGCTGCAAACGGTGACCATCACATACGCGAACAGCACGGTTACGCCGGAGAGCAGGACAGCGAAGTTTACAAACCTGACCCTTGGCGGAACCTATTACATCTACGAGCTGGATGATTCCAGTCAGCCAATTTCGGGCAATGTGCCGGCCACGGTGAACAGCAGCAGTTTCCTTGTGACTTACACCAACGGCCCTGCGGTAACGGTTCCCACAGATGGGAGTGCCGCAGCCACCGTGACCGTAACCAACCAAGTCTGCTACCCCGAGCTGCCCAACACCGGCGGGGCCGGTACGATACCGTATACCATAGGAGGCTTCCTGCTGCTCACGGGTGCGGCGTTCCTCCTGTTGTATCACCATACCAAGCGCAGAAAGGAGGATTCAGTATCTTCCTGATGTGCAGCATCCCTGTTGTCACCCACCCCCAAAAGCAAGAAAGAAAGAAAATAACACAATGAAACACACAAAGAAACTTGCCAGCTTGCTGCTGGCCCTGGTCATGGTCTTTGCCCTGGCCACTACCGCGTTTGCGGCAAAAACCGCTGCAATTTCGGCTCCCGAGGGAAGCACCCGCACCTATGATGTTTACCAGATCTTCACTGGTGACCTCCATGAGGGTGTTCTGTCCAACATCAAGTGGGGCAAGAACGGCACCGGCACCGAAGGAACTGCTGTCGATCAGACCGCTCTGGCCGCTCTGGCCGCTGTGAATGGTAAGAGCGACACCGAAAAGTTAACGGAGATTCAGAAATATGTGAAACTGGATTCTGAAAAATTCGGTACGGTTTCCAATGGTAAGCCGCTGACCGTACCCACCGGCTACTATCTGATCAAGGACAACGGCCCTGTCAATGACGGTGAAGCCTACTCCCTGTATGTCGTCCAGGTTGTCGGCCCCACGACTATCTCTCCCAAGGTTGGAACCACCACTTCCGATAAGAAGGTTAAGGACACCAATGACAGCGCGGCGAACTCCACCACTGATTGGCAGGATTCCGCAGACTACGATATCGGCGATGCCGTGCCCTTCAAGCTGAGCGCCACCATTGCGCAGGATTACGCCAACTACACCCACGGCTACAAGCTGACCTTCCACGATAAGGAAGACGCTGGCCTGAGCTTCAATAAGGATTCTGTGAAAGTCTATGTTGACGGAACGCTGATTACCACTGGCTATGAGGTTGTGACCGAAGGCCTGGCCGACGGCTGCACCTTTGAGGTCCGCTTTGCCAACCTGAAGGACATTGCCTCTGTCGAGGCCGGAAGCATCATTTCTGTTGAGTATACCTCCACGCTGAACGATCAGGCCGTTATTGGCTCCACCGGCAACAAGAACACCTCCCATGTGAGCTATACCAACAACCCCAATGACAAACAGGCCGGCGAAAACGGCGAGACCCCCGATGATGTTGTCATCGTATTCACCTACCAGACCATCGTCAACAAGGTTACCAAGAACCCCGCCTATGATGCGTCCGAGGATACTGGAAAAACTGGCACCGACAGCGACGGCAACAAGGAATTCATCCCTCTGAAGGGCGCAGGCTTCACCCTGTATAAGAAGAACGCTTCTGGTATATATGAAGCTGTAGGGTCCGAACTTAAGGGTGAGGGCATGACCACTTTTACCTGGAGTGGCCTGGATGATGGCGACTACAAGCTGGTCGAGACCACCACGCCCTCTGGCTACAATACAATTCCCGATATCGAGTTCACCATTACGGCTACTCACGATGTGTCTTCCGATAACCCCACGCTGATATCCCTCAGTGGCGGTGATAAGTTCACCGGAGTGATTTCCACCGGTGTTGTTTCTGCCAACATTGAGAACCAATCTGGTGCACAGCTTCCCTCCACCGGCGGCATCGGCACCACCATCTTCTATGTCCTCGGCTCTGTTCTGGTCATCGGCGCGGCTGTGCTGCTGGTCACCAAGAAGCGCATGAGCACCAAGGGCTAATTCCCTGATACATATCTGAAACGCACTGACATCCCGCTGTGAACGCCGGGGAGGGACTCCCTCCCCGGCCCACAGCGGCAAGGAGAACCCCGCATGAAGAAGAAAAAAGGAAATTTCACAACGCTGCTGCTGATCCTGGTGCTTCTCGCGGGACTGTCCTTGCTGCTGTATCCTTCCGTCAGCGATTACTGGAACTCCTTCCACCAAACCCGGGCCATTGCCACATATGCCGAGGAAGTTGCAAATCTGAACCAGGATCAATACGACGAAATCTGGGCCGCGGCCGAAAGCTACAACGCATCTCTGGCCGATCGGGTCAATGCGTACCTGCTCAGCGACGCCCAGAAGGAAGAATACCAGCAGCTTTTGAATGTGTCCGGCCTTGGCGTCATGGGCTATATTGAAATCCCCAGCATTGATTGCTCTCTGCCCATCTATCATGGTACGGAGGAATCGGTCCTCCAGATCGCCGTGGGCCATCTGGAATGGTCCAGCCTGCCCGTGGGCGGCGAAAGCACCCACTGCGTTCTCTCCGGCCACCGGGGACTGCCCAGCGCCAAGCTATTCACCAATCTGGACAAGCTGCAAACGGGAGACATCTTCATGCTCCGGGTCCTGGACAACGTGCTGACCTATGAGGTCGATCAAATCCTGATTGTGGAACCCCAAGAGACGGGTGCCCTTCGGATTGAAGAAGGGAAAGATTACTGTACGCTCGTTACCTGCACCCCTTACGGTATCAATACCCACCGGCTGCTGGTACGGGGACACCGGATTGACAATATTGAGCAAGCAAAGACCGTCCGTGTGACGGCGGACGCCATTCAGATTGAACCGCTGCTTGTGGCTCCTGTTGTGGCGATCCCGATCTTGCTATTGCTTTTGATTTTACTGCTGCTGCCCAAGAAGCCAAGAAAGAAACACGGGGGGGAAGCCGATGAAGAGGATTAGACGCATGACTGCTGCGCTGCTCAGTGTGCTGGCAGTATTCCTTCTCCTGCCCTTGCAGGCTCTGGCGGCGGGAAGTATTGACTTGAACCAGGATGTAAGTTTGACCATTTCCTATCAAGATGGAAACACGCCCCTGGTTGGTGCAGAGTTTGACATTTTTCTGGTTGCCACAGTAGACGAATACGGCGAGCTGACCACCACAAAAGATTTCGCCCAGTTCCATGTCAATATCCGGGGCAAGGATGACGAGGCCTGGCGGACACTGGCATCCACCCTGGAGGGCTATGTATTGCGGGATGATATTTCCCCCACAGACAGTGGAAAGACCAATGATAAGGGATTGGTTTCCTTTCCCACCGCCGGAAAGAGCCTGAAAGCGGGTTTGTACTTTGTACTGGGGTATCGACACACGCAAAATGGCTTCCGCTATGATCCCACGCCATTCATGGTAATGTTGCCTGGATTGGACAAAGAGAATAACATTTGGGTTTATGATGTAGCCGTCAATGCAAAGTTCGATTTATCCCAAATCCCTGATAACCCAGATGACCATACCATCGACCGAAAGGTTCTGAAGGTCTGGGCCGATGATGGACATGAAAAAAAACGTCCCAAAGAGGTAATTGTTCAGCTTCTTCGTGACGGCAAGGTATATGATACCGTAACCCTGAACGCGGCAAACAACTGGCGGTACACCTGGACGGGATTGAATGATCGCTATACGTGGACCATTGTGGAGGAAGAGTTGGAGGGCTATACCGTGGAGGTCACACGGGAGGGTATCACTTTTGTGGTGACAAATAGCTACAATGAGGAAATTCCTGACGAACCTACTCCCACAACACCTACCACGCCGGACAAACCTACTACACCTACAAAGCCGACGCTGCCTCAGACTGGCCAGCTCTGGTGGCCGGTTCCAGTGTTGATTGCCGCCGGACTGCTCTTTGTCGTGATCGGCCTGGTGCGCCGCAGAGGTGCTGTTGATGAGGAATGAAGAAAAAAATAGCAGAAAGCAAGAGGGCTTGCTGTTGATTACGATTGGGCTGCTGCTGATTGCAGCAGCCCTTTTCCTTGTATCTTACAACTTGTACGACGAGCTGCGGGCAGAGCAATCGGCCAGGCAAGCGGTAACCCAGCTGGATGCGTATTTGCCCGCAGAGGCCGCTCCAGAGGCTCCCTCGGACTCCGCCGGGGATCAGGAGCCGTTGGTGAGCGATGAGCGGACTGTTATTCCGGACTATGTTCTATCCCCTAATATGGAAATGCCAGTGGAAACCATCAACGGAATAGACTTCATCGGTGTTTTAAGAATCCCAGCCTTGGAGCTGGAGCTGCCGATTATCAGTGAGTGGAATTATCCCAATCTGAAAACTGCTCCCTGCCGGTACAGTGGGTCTGCCTATTTGAATAACCTGATTATTTGCGGCCACAACTACACTTCCCATTTCGGAACCTTAAAGAATCTCTGGGAGGGCGATATTGCCACCTTCACGGATATGGACGGAAATGTATTCACCTACAAAATGGTGGAGCGGGAGACACTGAACCCCACAGATATAGAGGAAATGGAAAGTGGAAATTGGGATTTGACTCTGTTCACCTGTACCGTGGGAGGTCAAAGCCGTGTGACAATTCGTTTTGAGCTGAAGGAAGACTGATTCCTCCAAAAATAGAAACAGGCTTTCGCATCGGGAAATTGACGGTAGCTATGCCGACTGGGCACGAAAAAAACGGCTATACCATCCGGAACTGTGTCTGTGACTGCGATGGTTCCATTGAACTGGATACCCGCACCCTCCAGCGGGCCATATCGAGATAAGCTTCAAACTGCGTGGCGGCTTCCTTGGTTTCCACCCACGCCCCGCTTTGGTAGGCGTAGTGTTTACACCTTAACCCAGTCCATCGTCACCACAGACTCGCAGACTATCGCTGCAAAGCTCAACGGCGAATACATCCGTGCTAAAAATAACAACCAGCGGCTCTCTATCCTAGGGAGCCGCTCAGCTTACCGCCTTTATGTGGTTTATATCCCGGTGGTGGAAAAACAGATCCTTTGGTCGAAGCGGTGTAAAGATGAATCCCTCCGTGGGACGGTAAAGGAAACCATTACACAGGTCAGCCGCAGTAAGAAATGGGAATCCAAACCCGTTCTTAATGAGGACGGCAGTCCAATGTTGAACGGAAAAGGGAAAAAGATTTTGAAGTCGTCCTACAGTGTGTTGCAGGATGACTTTTTC
>ERZ779889.3120-NODE-3120-length-12517-cov-3.474563_pt1 | contig 12517 bp, 7 predicted proteins | sample MGYA00511030_ERZ779889 | MGnify/ENA primary metagenome ERZ779889 (study PRJEB29588, sample SAMEA2160616) | human gut metagenome | biome: human gut; feature: human-associated habitat; material: faeces | place: Denmark | collected 2008/2010 ...
TAGCCAAAACCCGCTCCGACTCCCCATCCCGCCCCTAAAGACGGCCGCCTCCCAACGATTAGAACAAAAGAAAGCCCCTGGCAGCATTTGCCGACAGAAAGACAACGCATTTTACGGATATTGATGCTTTTTTATTATTTTTGTGGGCAAACATTAAATATTACTACGACTTATGCACGAAGCGGAAAAGACCCTTGTTTTTGAAGACCTGTTCAAACAGCACTTCCGGCAACTGTATGTGCATGCATACGGCTGGGTGCACGACGAAGAATGGGCCAAAGACATCGTGCACGACGCCTTCTGCCGCCTGTGGGAAGATTTCGACCGCTACGCCGACCAGCCCCGACTGCTCCCTCTGCTCTACACTTTTGTTCGCAGCCTCAGCATCGACCACCTGCGCCACGACCAGGCACGCGAAAACTACTTGCGCGCCCAAACGGAAACCGACGAGGACCAGCGCGAGGACTACACGGGCTACGAGGAGCTGATGGCCCGTGTCATGACCGCCGTGCGCCACCTTCCGCCCCAAACGCGCCGCATCTTCGTGGGCTGCGTGCTGCGCCACAAAACCTACAAACAGGTGGCCAAAGAAATAGGCATCAGTCCGCTCACAGTCAAAACGCTCATGGCCAGAGCCTTAAAAGAATTGCGCAACAAACGGGAAATTTTTCTGCCTTGGGTTGTACTCCTTTTTGCCCTGCATTCCGTTTTATAAGAAAAACAGGAATAAAAACACATGCTACCTTACGAGGAAAAAGACATTGACTACGCACTGGAGATATTGGCCCATCCCGAACGCGAGCTGAGCAAGGAATTCCGCACGTGGATGGAAGACGACACTCACCGGGCACTCTATATCGAGCTCAAAGCCGCCCATGACGGACTGGCCCTGCAAGAACAAACATTGCCCGACGTGGAAGAAGAGTGGACACGCTTCATGCAAGACCGGAATATTTTACCCCCCCCCGCAAGAAATCTGGTAAACAACCGACACACAAGCTTTTGGAGCATACATAAGTTCCAGGCCGCAGCCGTTGCAGCCATCATCGTCCTGGTGGGAGGCATCGGTTTCTGGCTTTACACGCATCAACCGCAAACAAGCACCATCGCCCTCATGGAGCGCAACCTGCAACCGCAGGAAGTGGTGCTCAGCAACGACCAAGGAGGCAGCATAGTGCTTTCCGGACAGACCGACAAAGACTCGCTGGCATCTCTGGGAGCCACGCTGACCGGCGACAAGCGGCTGGCCTACGCCCCGGACGACGAAAGAAAAGAGGCCGAGGCAAGCACACAAACCTTGCGGACACCGAGGGGAAAAGATTTCAAAGTCGTCCTCGGCGACGGTACGGAAGTGTGGCTCAACGCGGAAAGCACGCTGACCTACCCTTCCCGCTTCACAGGCCCGCAGCGCGTCGTGACGCTCGACGGTGAAGCCTATTTCAAGGTGGCACACGACGCTGAACATCCCTTTATCGTCAAGACTGAAAACATCGAGACCCAAGTATTGGGCACGAGCTTCAACTTCCGACACTACGCCCACGCCACGCCCCACGTCACACTGGTCGAAGGCCGGGTGCTGGTCACGGGCTACGACACATCGGTCACTCTAACCCCCAACGAAGATGCCCAAATCCACACCGACGGCACCATCCGCGTGAGCCAAGTGGACACGCGCAACTACACAGCCTGGACGGAAGGATATTTCTATTTCGACAACGCCTCCCTGGAAGACATCATGCGCGAACTGGGAAGATGGTACAACCTGAGCATACAGTTTGAAAACGCCGATGCCATGAACTACCACTTCACATTCTGGGCGAAACGCACGGGAAGCATCGAAGACGCCCTGAAGCTAATCAACGGCATGGGAAAAGTAAAAACAACCTTAAAAGACAACACACTGACCATCCATTAGACCTACAATCAAAACTTGAGATAACTAACCGGATTGCAGAGCCACCGCCCTGCAATCTCATCGTTTAACTTTAAAATCATCATTTATGGAGCAGAGAGAAAACCATCCTCTTCCACCCAAACTGGAAAGGAGCATTCCTTTCGGCAGACACACCCTCATCGCGTGGTGTCTTCTCATCCTTGTGTGCACGTTTGCTGGCACAACGGCGCAGGCTCAAAGCCGTAAACAAATCAGCCTGACATTCAACAACGAGCCATTGTCTGGCGCATTGAAGAAAATCGGCGATGCCTCGGGCTACAAAATCAACTTCAACACCGAAGACGTGCAGGGCTTCACCGTGACAGCCACCGTCGAGAACAAGACTGCAACCCAAGCGCTCGACATCGTGCTGGAGGGGAAACCGTTCAGCCATGAGCAACAAGGCGAATTTATTCTCATTCGCCGCAAGCGCAATGACCAACCAAGTACCCAACCGTCTAACCAACGTTCCATCAACGGCCATGTATGGGATGAACAGAACGTGCCGATGCCCGGTGTAAGTGTCCGTATCAAAGAAGACATGGCAGAAGGAAAGACTACGGGTAACATTACCAACATCGACGGTGAATACGTAATTCAACTACCAACCGACCGTAAGTCGACACTCGTCTTTTCCTTCGTAGGTATGGAGACATTAGAAGTGTCCATACCCGCTGGCACAGCAGACGTGACCCGCAACGTCATTCTGAAAGAAGACCAAACGAAGCTCGACGAAGTGGTCGTAACTGGCATCTTCAACACCACTCGCGAAAGCTATACAGGTGCAGCCACGACATTCACCCACAAGCAGCTATCAGAGTCGGGAAACCGTAGCCTCATCTCCACGTTACGCAACCTCGATCCTAGCTTCAACATTGCCGATAATTTAACTATCGGTTCTGACCCCAATAGTCTTCCAAGTATCACTATCCGTGGCGCATCGGCCTTGCCAACTGATGTACAAGATATGCAAGTGAGTGCTGATAACCAGCGAACAGCCAACCAACCTCTCTTCATCCTCGACGGTTTTGAAATCTCCCTCACCCGTTTCATGGATTTGGACGAGAGCCAAGTGGAAAGCATCACCCTTTTGAAAGATGCCAACGCTACGGCACTTTATGGTTCAAAAGGTTCAAACGGCGTAGTAGTTATCACTAGTAAACCTATAGAACCCGGTAAATTGCGTTTCAGCTATAAAGGTACGCTACAAATCGAAGCACCGGACTTAACTTCATATAACTTGATGAACGCACGCGAAAAACTGGAATATGAACGCCTAGCCGGACTTTACGAAGATGACAACATGCAGACCTACAATGATCTGCAAAATCTTTACAACCAACGGCGTATGGATGTAGAACGCGGTGTGGACACTTATTGGATGAAATATCCTATTCGGACAGGTATTGGCTCGCGCCACAACATCTCCATCGAAGGAGGTGACGAACATCTGCGTTACGGTGCTAACCTAACCTATAACAACGTAGCAGGTGCCATGAAGGGATCTGACCGTAACACCTTATCAGGAAACATGTTCTTGCAATACCGATACAAAAACTTCTCATTCCAGAACAATTTACAAATAACCAACACCACGTCGAAAAACTCACCATATGGTTCCTTTAGCGAATATTGTGCGCTGAACTCCTATTACACGCCTTATGACGAAGACGGTAACCTAAAAAAGACGCTGGAAGATTATTTCTACCCCATGACAGGCGATCGTAACACTGTGTACAATCCGCTCTACAACGCTTACCAACCCAGAAAGGACAGCAGTGAATACACAGACATCACTAACAACTTCGCCGTAGAATGGTACATTCTTCCCGAACTATTCGTGCGCGGGCAGTTCTCTTACACTAAACAAACAAGCCGGTCGGATGTTTACTATCCTGCCAGCGATACAATGTTTGACAACTACACGGGGGATGACTATAAACGCAAAGGGCAATATACTTACGGCACGGGCGACACACAGAGCTATGAAGCCCGACTTACAGTGAACTATTCCAAGACATTTAAAGACGTACACCAACTATTTGCTGGTTTAGGTATCACGACAAACGAATCTAAGTCAGAAAACTACACGGTCGTAGGCGAAGGCATATCCGTAGACAATATGGACTTCCTCGGCATGGCCAACCAATATGAACAAGATGGTCGCCCGGGCGGTACAGAATCAATCTCACGTGGCTTCGGTGCCTTGTTTAACTTGAACTATACATATGACAGACGTTACTTTGTCGACTTAAACGGTAAATACGACGGTTCCTCTCAATTCGGAGCAAACAACCACTTCGCTCCCTTCTGGTCGACAGGTGTGGGATGGAATATCCAAAACGAAAAATTTATGGAAAATATTAAATGGATTAATATCGCCCGCCTGCGTTTATCGTATGGTATTACCGGTTCACAAAACTTTGCTTCTTATCTCTCCATCCGTTCTTACCAAGACTATGGCGGCATCAGTACACAAAACTGGTATGGCGTCTATCTCATGGCATATGGTAACCCCGATTTACAATGGCAGAAAACATCGCAATGGAACGTCGGTCTTGACTTAGAGATGCTCAACCGTCGGCTCACGTTCAGTATTGATGTCTACAATAAGTTGACCAACGATTTGCTAGCCGATGTGAATATGCCTATATCAAGCGGATTTGAAAGTTACAAAGCGAATGTAGGCAAGGTTGAAAACCGCGGTTATGAGTTGTCTGCATCTGCACAAATTATTCGCAATGCAGAACAAGACTTACGTTGGACTGTAGGCGTAAAGATGGCTCATAACGAAAATAAGGTGAAAGAAATATCCAACTCGTTGGAAAGCCTCAACGAAGATCTTCTCAACCAAGATACTTACAATCCGAGCTTTATCTACCGCGAAGGAGAATCTATGAACACTATATACGCTGTACCTTCTAAAGGCATTGACCCTTCAACTGGCCGTGAAATATTCGTGAAACGCGATGGCACAGAAACCTTCGAATGGGAAGCCGAAGATCAAGTGCCTTGCGGTGTAGCTGAGCCAAAGATCCAAGGTACCCTCAATAGTAACCTACGCTGGCGCGGTATTACACTTAATATGGTGTTCGGCTATCGCTGGGGAGGCAAAGCTTATAACAGCACACTAGCTTCAAAGGTCGAAAACATTGCGCCTTATAACAATGCAGACCGCCGCGTGCTCTACGACCGTTGGTCACAACCAGGAGACGTAGCTCTCTACAAGGGGGTACAAGACATGACTGAGACCCGCCCGACCTCTCGTTTCGTCTTCAAAGACAATGCCTTCTATTGTTCTTCACTTAATCTAGGCTATGAGGTTCCAACCGAATGGACACAGAAACATCTAGGCATTTCTTACCTAGCCATCAACGGTTATTTAGAAGATCTATTCTATAAATCGACAATCAAGCGTGAACGAGGAACAGATTACCCGTTCTCACGCAAGTTCTCGGTTTCGCTCACTGTCAGATTCTAATTTGCTCTATAATACTACTTACGAATAACATACAAACGTTATGAAAAAGACCCATTATACAATACTCTTCCTCGTACTAGCTATCTGCTCGGCATGCAACGATTGGCTCGACGTGAACCCTCGTTCACAAATCAAGGGAGAAGAGCTTTACAAAACTGAAGACGGCTACAAGAAAGCCCTCAACGGTGTCTATATCGGCATTGCAGAACAAACACTTTACGGCCGACAGACCACTATGTACGTCACTGACGCGCTGGCACATTTGTGGAAAGATCCATCACTTAACACTGATGTACTCTATGCTCTAAACCGTTTTGACTATACTCACCAAGATGTAGAACCTATCTTCAGTTCTATCTTTCAAAAATACTATAATGCTATTGCACAGCTCAATGACTTGTTGAAAAATCTCGACGAGCATCCTGAAGTGTCTTTCAGCTACAACAATGACAAGCTGCTCCGTGGAGAGGCTCTTGGTTTGCGCGCCTTTCTTCACCTTGATGTGCTTCGTATGTTTGGCCCCATGCCACAGACAGCAACCGAAGGCACTGACGCTATTCCGTACGTAACAGAAATTACCAACGAAACATCTAAACTTGTCTCTAAAACATGGGGTGAGGTATTTGAGCTGATGGAGAAAGATTTACTTGAAGCCAAAAGCATCCTCGAAGAATACGATCCTGTGATGACTTGTACTATGAAACAATTAGAAGACACTTACTATATCGGCACGGAGGGTTTTCCTGAAGATGAATGGCAATATTTCCGACACGGACGTTTCAACTACTATGCCGTGTTAGGTACACTGGCACGCATGTATCATTGGAAGGGTGATAAGACACAGGCTGCCGACTATGCACGTCAGGTCATTGATTCAGGTATGTTCCCGTTAGCTACTGAAGAAACACTGTCGCAAAATGGTGCTAACCTAGTAATGTATGATGAACATCTCTTCGATATAGACAATCCCGATTTACAAGAAATTGTAGAACCACTTTTCGCTACACAGACAGCTAGTCTCAACCAAGACGAGGAAGCGTTAAACATTGCCTATGAAAACACTGTTCACACCAGTGATATCCGCTATCGCAGCCGCCGCTATTGGGAAACAGTGACCTACCAGCAAAGTGTCATTAGTCATTTCTATAAATACACAGGCAACGACACCAATGCCAGTTCAAACCGTGTTCCTCTATTACGTGTTGTAGAAATGTATTTCATTTTGATGGAAGACGCACCCATTGCTGAACTCAACACTTGGCTCGACCCCTACATTGTGGCACGTGGCTTGACGAAAACGGCCATTGATGGCACATTGACAACCGAACGTGAAATTATAACGTTCCTTGAAAAGGAATACCGTAAAGAATTCTATGGTGAAGGCCAACTTTTCTATTTCTACAAGAAACACGGCTACACGGCCTACACGTGGCCTAGCTCTTATACGCTTCCGCAAAACGCATTGGTCGTGCCCAAGCCTGACGGATTAACGGATTTTGAATAACACGCAAATTCATGCTCATTATGAAACACAAACTATATCTTCCCCTTGCTTTCATAGCAAGCTTAGCTTTAGGCACAAGCTGTTCGGTCAACGAAATGGATACCTACCAAAACGACCCAGCCATCTACTTTAATCACGAAGATGCTGACAGCGTAGCTTATTCGTTTTTCACACTCGACTCACACATTCCTCGAGACACTGTATGGGTAGAAGCCATCACTATGGGACTTCCTTCTGACCAGGACAGACCTTTTGCCATCACCCAAACCAACGCAAACGATACAAACGCAGCCCAACCCGGTGTGCACTACGTATCCTTTGACGATGTTGAGGTGAAAGATTCGATCCGCATCAATGCAGGCGAAGTAAGTCGTCTTATCCCTGTCATTTTGCTGCGTGATGAGTCCTTGAAGACTCAAACTAAAAAACTAGTTATCACTATACAAGGAAACGAATATTTCCGTCCGGGCATTGATGCTTGGCGCAGCTACACTATCACTATGACCGATACAGCTATCAAACCCAGTCTATGGGATGACTATTGGGCTCCATATTTAGGCGCATCATGGGGCGTGGAAAAAATGCGTTTCATTATCGAAGTCACAGGTTACAAAGATTTCGAGGAACGTCCCATCGATCCAGGACTCCGTACATGGATGTATTCCATCTGTGTGCAACGACTTAACGAATATAACGCCGAGCATCCTGACGCGCCGCTATCCGAGGCCGATGGCACACCTATATCTTTTGACTATTAATTTAACCACTTAATTAATGAACACACTATGATACGCAAATATATCATGCGCCTAACGATGCTCCTGACCTTGATATGCATTGTCTCCTGCGTCGACGACAAAGGCAACTACACATACATTCCCGAAGAAGAGATGTTCCCTGTGAGCATCTCTATCCCTGAAGCCGAAGCAAACGATAATTTCATCCGTGCCGTCAAAGGTGAAGAACTACACGTAACAGCCAACGTAACCAACATTGATGGTTCTGGACAATACAGCTATTTATGGTATGCTTTTCCAAACAACAGCAACGCGACAACAGAAGATATGGTGGAGCTTTCAGCCAACCAAAACCTAGACCTAGCAAGCGTAACCCTTTCTGCTGGCGATTGGATGCTTTGTTTCCGCGTAATCGATGACGAACGAGGCGTTTTTAAAGAAAGCCAAGTCTATCTAACTGTCAGTTCTTCATCTTTTAACAGCGGATGGTACGTTATGAAGGCAAAAAACGACATCTGTGATGTAGACTATTTCCCCAATGACTATCCTGACAATGACCCTACATTCGACATGATTTCCTTAGCAGGACAAACCATGTACGGAAATCCTGTAGGGTTAGCATGGCAAGAAAGCTGTTATTGCCACGCTGTGACCGACGAGAATGGAACAACCAGCATCGAGCAATTTGAGGCATGGCACTTTGTAAGCGACCGTGACATGATGACCTTCCAAGGTGGAGACGATATGGTATTGCTCAAAAACTATGATGAACAATTCTATACACCACCTACAAGCCACAATCCACAAGCATTCCTTTACTACGATGCTGTCAATCACCAGTTTCTCCTTGACGGAGGCGACCTATACAACGTTGTAGGTACAGCTGTAAGTTACATTCCCGGAAGGCCAAATTCGGCAAAAAGTATCGGGAAATACACACTAAAGCCGAGCGAACATTCCTACTATCCAGCTATCATTCCTTATAGTTGGTCGGGCGATGTTGTTCTTTTTGACATCATAGGCAAAGCCTTCTATCGTTACATGCCTAACACTTCATCATCCAACGTCAATGAGATTTCCTCTTTTACACTTAATGGAGAAATCATTGACCCGAGCAACATGAACGCAGATATCGTAAAACTATCGGGCAGCCTGAACTACGACGGACAAACCTACATCCTGATGCATCAACTCAGTGACAACCGTTACCGTCTAGCAAAAATGCCTTATGGAGGAACCTCATTCTTCGAAGCTTTCAACGAAGTACCCGAAAACAGCCTCTTGCTCCAAAGCGACTTCATGGCTGCACCTAGTTCAGGCGATCTTGTATATTTTAACTACGGTAACGAGGTGTATTACTATCGTGATGCTCCAGGACTAGACGAACGCGAATTTAAGCTTTTCGACATTCCAGCCGATGAACAAATCACCTATATGGCATGTAACGGCAGTAATGGAGGCAACTATCTTATTGTCGTAACGTCGAAAGGTGAAGAGTATAAATGTTATTTCCACCTCATCCCTAACGTAAACCAGCCTGAAGTGAATACAACCCCCGACAAGATTCTGACAGGCACCGGCATAGCTAGCCGACTAATGTACAAAGCTTGGTAAATATTTATTTCTCTGATATAATAAACGCGGACCCTATGGTTTAAGAACCAGTGTCCGCGTTTATTTTTATCTTACCTTCCAGCATTCTTTATCAGGACATTTTGCTGCGCCGCACATGCAGCACCACGCCGGCCACGATGCCCAGCAGGAGGAGGGCCAGGGCAATGTAGGCAATGGTCTCGGTGGTGTGGAGCGAGACGGGGTCGAAGGTCATTACGACCTCATGTTTGCCGGCGGGCACCTGGAGAGCGCGCAGGATGTAGTCGGCACGCCCTACCTCGACTTCTTTCCCGTCGATGAAGGCTTGCCATCCGGGGTAGTAGATTTCGGAGAACACCACCACACCGCCTTTCGGGGAATTGACTTCGTAAGTGAGGCGGTTGGCATCGTAGGAAGTCATCTTCACCGTGCAGATGGAATCGACGGGTTGTGCCTGGCCCACGGCCGACACGAAACGTTTGTCCACCACAGCCGTGCGGCGCGGGTCGATGTGGTGCAGGGCGTCAATCTCCTCATTGGCGTTGGCCGCCTCCTGCACTTCGCTCACGAACCACGCATTGCCGTAGGCATAAGGATTTTGCAAGGGGATGGTCTGCCCGTCGGCACCAGGCAAGATGAACCAACGCGTGTTGAGCATGTTGATGACAGGGAAGATGGAGTCGTTCACCTGCGCCATATCGCCCCCGGCATCGGCCACTGCCTTATAGAGTGCCTGCATCTCGGGCGCTATGTGCTCCTCTATCATCTCCTGATAACGGCGCAACTTGGCTGCGTTGTAACCGCCGATGCTCTTATGGAAGTAGGAGGTTTCGTTTTCATTGAACGTGTTCGAAGCAAGGTTCAGCACACGGTAGTCGAGTGTTTTATCTTCCAAAATCACCTTGTCGGCAGCCGAAGGTTGGAACAGGTTGCTGTGGGCCACATCCTGCTGTTCCACGTGCATCTCGTCGCACAAGTAGCGTTTGTCCACCGACCACAGGTCGATGAAACAAAGCACAGCCACCAGTGCCAATGTCGTCTTGACCTTCAGGCGTCCCATTGCGAAAAACAACAACAAGAGCGTACCTATCAGGACAACGAAAAAGCTGCGCCACGCATCGGCCGTGAACATGGCCACACGCATGTCGGTGAGATTGGAAATGACGGGGGCAAGATATTCAGACGGAAGACCGCGTTGCAACGCACCCATCTCGGCCGACGAGATGAACGAGGAGAAACACAACTGGGGAGCAACGGCAAAAAGCAACGCCACGCCGCCCGTCAGCAAGAAACTGGCGACAAACGGCTTGAACTGTTCGCGGACGATTTGCGGACGGAGGAACACTTCGCGCAGCGCCATCATGGCCAGCAGGGGAATGGTGAACTCGGCTATTACAAGGATGGAAGCCACCGTACGGAACTTGGAATACATGGGAACGTAGTCGATGAAGAAATCGGTGAACCCCATGAAATTCTTTCCCCATGAAAGGAAGATGGAAAGGACAGTGGCTGCAAGCAACGCCCACTTCATAGGGCCTTTCACGATGAAACATCCCAGCACGAAGAGCATCAGCACGAAGGCGCCCACATAGACCGGGCCGGACGTGCCGGGCTGTTCGCCCCAATACTGCGTCAGCTGGCTGTAGAGGGGAGCAAGCTGCGGGTCGGCCTTCTCCATGGCAATGGGATTGTCGCTCATCAGCATAGGTTTGTCGCCCCGGTTACTGGCACCGCCTTTCACGTTGGGCACGAGGAGCGACCACGTCTCGCCAATGCCGTAGCTCCACGCCGTGATGTAGTCACGGTCGAGCCCGCTGCCGGTCTGGTTGCCGTCGTCGGGCTTCACCAGTTCGCTTTTGCCGCGCATCGACTCCTTGCTGTACTGCCACGTGTGGTAGAGGTTCGACAGGTTGACACACGCTCCGATGGCCGCAGCCACAAGCAGCGTGCAGGTGGCCTTGACGAAGCGCGGCATCTCCTTCTTCTTCCACGCATCCACCCCGAAGGCTATGGCCATGAACAGCATGACGAAGCCGAAGTAATAGCTCATCTGTATGTGGTTGGACAAAATTTGCAGGGCCAGGAAGAAGGCCGTCACGATGCCGCCCCACAGGTATTTTCCACGATAGGCCAGGACGACGCCCGCAATCGTGGGCGGAATGTAGGCCAGCGTGACAAACTTCCAGATGTGGCCGGCGGCAATGATGATGAAGTAGTAGGACGAAAAGGCCCACAACACAGCGCCCAGCGCAGCCATCCACACACGGAAGTCAAAGGCTCGCAACAGGATATAAAAGCCCAGAAGCATGATGAACACCAGCCACGCGCTGCCGGGCAAATAAAGATGGTAGATATTGCCGATGGTCTTCAGCAACTCGGTCGAGTCGTAGCTCGGCGCCATCTGATAGGTGGGCATGCCGCCAAAAACAGAGTTGGTCCAGCGGGTGCGCTCGCCCGTGCGTTCCAGGTATTCCTGCATCTCGATGCCCGAACCTATGCCCGCCACGGCATCGTGTTGGGCCAGCACACGCCCCTCGAACACGGCCGGGAAGAAATAAGCCAACGAGATGACCACAAACACCACGATGGCCATCACGTCGGGCAACAATAGTTTGATATGTTTATTCATTTTTGTTCAATCGTCCGTTGATTAGTATCTGTAATGTTCTGCTTTGTACGGGCCTTCCACCGGCACACCTATGTACTCGGCCTGCGCCTTTGTAAGTTTGCTAAGGTGTGCCCCGACGCTTGCCAGGTGCAGGCGCGCCACTTCCTCGTCCAGGTATTTGGGCAGGCGGTAAACGTCGATGTCGTAACGCTTGTTGAAGAGTTCTATCTGCGCCAGCGTCTGGTTTGTGAACGAGTTACTCATCACGAAGCTGGGATGTCCGGTTGCGCAGCCGAGATTCACCAGCCGCCCCTCTGCGAGCAGATAAATGCTGTGACCATCCGGGAACGTGAACATGTGAACGGGACACTCATGCCCTTTGACTTCGGTGATCTTGATTCCGGGCCATGCTTTGAGGCGCGCAACTTCAATCTCATTATCGAAATGGCCGATATTGCAGACAATCGCCTGATCTTTCATTTTCGCCATGTGTTCGGCGGTGATAATGTGGCAGTTACCGGTGGTGGTTACATACAGATCGGCTGTCGGAAGCGCGTCTTCCACGGTTGCGACCGTGAATCCCGCCATGCATGCCTGAAGGGCGCAGATGGGGTCGATTTCCGTTACGATCACGCGGGCACGCTCATTTTTCAACGCTTCA
>ERZ779889.3125-NODE-3125-length-12490-cov-8.449377_pt1 | contig 12490 bp, 11 predicted proteins | sample MGYA00511030_ERZ779889 | MGnify/ENA primary metagenome ERZ779889 (study PRJEB29588, sample SAMEA2160616) | human gut metagenome | biome: human gut; feature: human-associated habitat; material: faeces | place: Denmark | collected 2008/2010 ...
GTGACGTCTCTACTACATGCAGTATTTTTCGCAAACCAATTTTATTCTACGTTAATTACTTCTTTTCGCTTTTCTTGCCAATTGCTGGAACACCTCGTCCATGGTGGCGGCATGGAACCGCTCACGCAGGCGGGCGGGCGAATCCAGCGCTTCTATCCTTCCGTCCACCATGATGGAGACACGGTCGCAATACTCCGCCTCGTCCATATAGTGGGTGGTGACGAATACGGTGATGCCTCTGTCCGACGCACGATAGATAAGCTCCCAAAACTGGCGGCGCGTCACGGGGTCGACACCTCCCGTAGGCTCGTCGAGGAAGACCACCCGCGGCTCGTGGAAAATAGAGACCGAAAAGGCAAGCTTCTGCTTCCAGCCGAGGGGCAAGGAGCGGACGAAGGTATTCCGTTCGGCCTCGAAGCCCAGTCCGGAAAGCATCTCATCGGTCTTCCGGGCGATTTCCTTGTCCTTCATTCCGTAGATGCCTCCGAACAGGCGCAGGTTTTCCCACACCTTCAGGTCTTCGTAGAGCGAGAACTTCTGGCTCATGTAGCCGATGTGTTTCTTCACCTCCTCCGTTTGCGAAGCGATGTCGAATCCCGCCACGCTCCCCCGTCCGGAAGTAGGGATGCTCAGCCCGCAAAGCATACGCATGGCGGTGGTCTTCCCTGCCCCGTTGGCTCCCAAGAATCCGAATATCTCGCCCCGCTTCACTTCGAACGAGATGCGGTCGACGGCGGTAAATGTCCCGAAGCGTTTGGTCAGCTCATGAGTATAAATTACATTTTCTTCCATGATGATATTTTTATATGGAACACAGAGGCACAAAGACACAGAGGCTTTTATTGAAGAGCAAAGGACAAATCCTTCTCTGTGTCTCCGTGTCTCTGTGTTCCATGAGACAACAACATAAAGCAATCTTCTACCGAAGGCGGAATCACCTGTACCTCTACATCGGGATGCCCCCTTTGCACGAGATAAGCTTTCAACGCTTCGGGAGAACCTTCCGCGGCAAGCGTGACGTGGAATGCCGTGCCGAACGAAAACGAAGTATTCACGTACGGATAGCCGTGCAAATCGCCCAGCAGGCGGTGCATCTTTCCCGAACGCACCGCCAAAAGCGTAGAGGGATAACGGGCCACAATGCCCTGGGGCGTATCCACTTCCAAAAAAGCGCCTCCTTGCACCAGGGCGATGCGGTCGCACAGGGTCGCTTCGTCCATGTAAGGCGTAGAGACAAGGATGGTGATGCCCTGCTTCTTCAAGTTGAGCAGCATCCCCCAAAACTCTTTGCGCGAGACGGGGTCGACCCCCGTGGTCGGCTCGTCGAGGAACAAGACTTCGGGCTTGTGAATCAAGGCACAGCTTAGCGCCAGCTTCTGTTTCATGCCTCCCGAGAGCTTGCCTGCCATCCGGTGCTTGAACGGCTCGATCTGCCGGTAGATGTCCGCTATCAGGTGATAGTTCTCTTCGATGGTGGTGTTGAATACCGTGGCGAAGAATTGCAGGTTCTCTTCCACCGTCAGGTCCTGGTAGAGCGAGAACTTGCCCGGCATATACCCGATGATGTTCCGTATCTTCCGGTAATCCCTTGCCACGTCGTACCCCTTCACTTGCGCCTGCCCCCGGTCGGCAAGCATCAAGGTGGTGAGGATGCGGAAAAGCGTGGTCTTCCCCGCCCCGTCCGGTCCGATGATGCCGTACAGTTCGCCTTCGTTTACGGAAAAGCTCACACCGTCCAGTGCCTGCACCTTGCCGTATGCCTTGTATAACTGGTCCACTATTACCGCGCTCATGTTTTTTTATTTACGATTTTACGATTTTTGGATTGCCAATCCGGCATGCCCCAATTATTAATTATTAATTGTTAATTGTCAATTATCTTGATTTCCCCATACATCCCTTTCTTGATGTATCCGTCGTTCTTTACCCTTACCTTTACGGCATACACCAGGTTGGCACGCTCGTCACGGGTCTGAATGGTTTTGGGAGTGAACTCCGCCTTACCGGCTATCCACGATACCTCGCCCGTGTATTCCCTCCTTCCGTCTTCCCCCTCATCGGCATATACCTTCACCTGCTGGCCTACCTTCAACGTAGTCAGCTGGGGAGCGGTGATGTACACACGGAGGTACATATCGGTAAGGTCGCCTACCTTGAACAGGCTCCGTCCCTGCGCCGCCAGCTCTCCCTGCTCGGCATATTTCGCAAGCACCGTTCCTTTCACGGGGCTGGTGATGACGCATTTCGCTATCTGGTCTTCGACTTGCCCGATTTGCGCTTCCAGCATCAAGACCTGCCCGCTTACGCTCCGGTTTCCGTTCTCCAAGGTCTCGACCTGCGCGGCAAGCCGTTTTTCGAGGACGGCAAGCCCCGAACGGATGTCATCCAATTGCTTTTGGTTGGCAGCTTTCTCGCGCACCAGATTCTCATAGCGTTGTTGTTCCCGCTTCTGCGTCGCTATTTCCTGGCGGAGCGAAGCGATTTGCCTTCCCACATCATAGCGGCGGCTGTCCGTAGCCATCAGGTTTCCCAAAAGTTCTTCTTTTTTCAGGTGAAGCTGGACGGTATCTATATAGCCTACCGCCTGCCCGGCTTCCACTTGATTCCCTTCCTCGGCATCCAGGCGCATAATCTCGCCCGTCCCCCTTGCGGAAACGGTCACTTCGGTGGTCTCGAACACCCCCGACGCATCATAGTCCCCGCTTCCTCCCTTACACGAAGCGAGCAATGCCACCCAACCGATGGCTGCATAATAAGCATGTATCGTTTTCATCTTCTCCTGTATTTAAGTAACTAATTATAATTAGGTTGTATTAATAGACTGTTTTGAAACGCAGATTAGCGCGAATAATCATTTATAGTCAATCAGAAATGAATTGCGAAAAATCATTTGTCATGCTGAGTGCCTATTTCCTGCGGAAAATCCATTCGATTATGACAAATTGTAAATTCGTCATTGGTAACGAAGTGAAGCATCTCGGATGCGCCCACGTGGATGTACACGAGATCCTTCACGTTCGTTCAGGATGACAATACAGGATGACAATACATCAAGATTTTTTCGCAAACCAATTTTGTTTTACTATAATTATCCATTCAATCTGCGTGAATCTGCGAAAATCTGCGTTTCTTCGTCATATCAATTAATTTTGCACATTCACTTATTCCCGGTATTGGTCACATATTTCAGGTTATAAATAGCCAGCAGCAATTCGATTTCGTGCAGGATTTTGTCCTGAATGGCGGATTGCTCGGCATGGATATCCCGCGTCAGGTCGGTTCCCGACAAGGTGCCGTTCGCCATCTTGGCTTCCGAAGCCCGCTTCACGGAACCTCGCAAGGCGATAATCTCGTCATCGTACTTCAATTGATCGAAATACTTATCAATGGTAGCGTTGCGTTGGGCTACATCTAACGAAGTGTTGAAAAGAAATGTCTCCCGTTGGGTCTCGATGGAGCGGATGCCCGTTTGCACCTTCCTGCGGTCGTTCTTCCGGGTGTAAAGGCTCCCGAGGTTCCACGAAAGCCTTACGCCCGCCAGGTAATACGCCTTGAACTTGTCTTCGAACATATCCAGCCCGGGATTTCCATAGCCTCCCGTAACAAACAAGCCCAGCTTGGGCATCATCCCTGCCGTGATGCGGCTATCCTGTGCCTCCAGGTTCCGTATCTGCGCCTGATACAGCCCCAGTTCGGGACGGTTGTTCTCCACCGCCAGCGGACGCACGGCTTCGGGCTTCACGAAACGGGTCTGCTCGCCGATTTCCTCGCCGATGAGCCGGGAAAGCATCGCCACGTAAGCGCGCCGGGTATGCCTGAACTGGGCTTCTGTCTGCTTCGCCTTGAGCAGCTCTACCCGGAGGGCGTCCAGGTCCGACTGGTTGGCGATGCCGTTCTTGATGTACGAGGATACTTGGTCGCAATTCCGTCGCAATTCGGCTTGCAGCACCTTGTTTTGCGCCAATTGGGCTTCGGCAAGGAGAATCCCGAAATAAAGCTGGTTCACCCGGTCGTTGATGGCATAGATGGTTACATCCATGTTCCGCTGGTCCACTTCCGCCTGCGTGCGGAGAGTCTTCTTTTCCGAGCGTATCGCCCCGCCGTCCCAAAGCGTCTGGTTCAGGGCAAGCTCCATTTTATACTGGCCTTTGCTCAGCGCAGGAATCTCGACACCCGTCAATCCAATGGCGTCAAAGTCTATAGGGATTTCCGTCACCTCCGACTGGTAAGTGGCTTGCGCCGAAAACGTCACGTGAGGCAGATACCCCTTGGCTGCATTCGAAAGATTGTATTCTTCCGTTTTCGCTATCAGGCCATATTGCTTGATAAGCGGATAATTCGCCTGCGCTTTCCGGTAACACGCTTCGATGCTGAGCTGGGCGAAGCTGGGGACATAGAGCGCAATCGCAAGGAAGAAAGTGATTGTCTTTATTCGCATATCCATCGTTTTATTGGTTTATTTATCCTATCGTCTGTATTGTTCGACAATCCTGTCGATACAAAGGCAAAAAAATTAAGGTTTCAAAGCTTCAAGGATGAGCTGCATGTTGTGCTCACGGTATGATGCCATTAATCTCTGCGCCACTTCCGTTTCTATCCCTTCCTTCCCCCGACAAACGGAGATAGCCGTTAATGAAGAAGTATCGAGCGTAAGCAACATAAACAAGAAATCGCCGAAGCGGATGGGACGGATTCTTCCCGCCTCTACCTCTGCTTCCAGCATCTCCTTGACCCGCTGGACCGCCTCAATCCGTTCGAGCAGACCAATCACCATCGCCCGGTTTCCGGGTTTCAACAACATTTCCGACAAAAGGAAATAAGGCATTTGGGGGACTTGCGACAAAAGATACCGGTCGCGCTCCTCCCGGATGCGGTTCAACGTCTCTTCAAAAGGCAAGCCTTGTTCGAAGATTCCGCGGAACAAGGGGACTATCTCGCGTGTTTTCCGCAACATGACCGCCTGAAACAGTTTTTCCTTGCTCCGGTAATAATAATGCAGCATCGAATGCGCCACGCCTGCCCGCCGGGCAATAGCCAGCATCTTCGCCCCGTCATACCCTTTCTCCAAGAATTCGGCTTCCGCCGCTTCCAGAATGGCCTGTTCCGTATTTTGTTCGTTGGTTTTCATCGTTTTACTCCTATCGGCTGCATTGTTCGACAATCTTGTCGACACAAATATATAAACAAACTCTGACCGGGCAAGCGTTTTAACAATCTTTTCATTCCTTTTTTTACCCGTTGGCTGGGTCTCCTTTCAATATAGGCAACGTAATCTGGTATTTTACGGCAAGAATGCGGACCACCAGCACCGTCACAAAACCGATAATCTGCGAGAGATAAGCTTCCAGCCCCATCTGCAAGCATATCCAATAGAAAAGCCCGCCAATCACACATGCCATCGCATAAATCTCCTTGCGGAATATCAGGGGAATCTCGTTAATGAATACATCGCGGATGACGCCGCCCGCGGCACCCGTGACGCTTCCCATGATGATTGCCACCCAAAACGGGAAACCCAATGCAATGGTCTTGTCAAAACCGACTACGGTAAACAAGGCAAGGCCGATGCTGTCGAAAAAAAAGAAGGTATTATTCAGGTGAATCAGATACTTGCCGAATATAATGACGAAAAACATGGCGAACGCCGTACATATCAGATAAATGGGGTCGGTCATCCACACGGGCGTGACATTCAGCATCACGTCGCGCAACGTCCCGCCTCCGATAGCCGTAGCCAATCCTACGATGTATGCACCAAACCAGTCAAACCGCTTGGCGGATGCCAGACGGATGCCGCTAATCGCAAAAGCAAATGTTCCGATAAAATCGAGAACCTGAACGAATGAAATCATATTCCAGTTTTTTTAGTCCTTAAATCCGTTATTCTTCACCATGCATAATTAAACCCCAAGCTCAGCAGCTCCTGAAGCTGGAAATAACTGTCATTATCCTCTTCAAGCGTTACCGAATCATCGAAACGGGCATGAACGAACAGCTTCGTGGAGAAGTATTTGTTGAATGCAAAGGTAAACGTATTTTCCCATTCAGCTAACACTTTTTCGTAATTTGTGGTATACGATAGGCGGGACTCCCACAACAGATTATTGATGATGCTCCACTTCAAAGTGGTTTCCAGACGCGAGCCCCATTGGTTTTCCACTCTATGCCCCGCCTTAATATTGAATTTAGTAGGGTCTACCCTATCGCTCGCCACACTATAACGCGAATAGTTGAAAGGATTTATCAATACAGACAGATTGCATACGCCGTCCTTTATATATTTATAGTCCATACCCAGACCGATGTTTAACTCGGCAGGCGAGAACAAAGCCGAGACCAGATTGTCCGAGTTGGTATCGTACTTAGAGAAAAACTGCGTCTTAAACTCGGCCGACAACGTATAATACCAGTTGTAAAACGCCTTGTATCCCAACTTGGAGCTAAGGCGCAACATATCCTCACTCGTCTTATACTGGTGCACCGTATCCGAAGGCGCAGTGATGAACCCTAACTTCCACTCGATTTTATTCTCAAACTGAATCTTTTGCTTATCGTCATAATTGAATTGCCACGTCATTCCCGACAAGAGCGACACCGTACTTTCACCGCCTTTATACCAGTTGTCCGAGATGTAGTTTTGAGAGAACTGCATATACCCGTTCCCTGAAATCGTCCAAAAGTTGGGTTTAATCACCAGCAGGTCTTTCTCAGCCATCGGGTGTTCCCTCTCCGGCACAAGCAACGGCATCACCTTGTTTTTCCGAGGCTTGCGTATCACCATCTTGTCAGACAAAGGCTCCAGCCCTTTCAGGTCATTTTCGTTTTTCCGGACCAAATAAGGGTATTCCAGGTAAAAGCTTAAAAGTTGCCTGTTTACCGCACGGTCCACGTCAGCCGTACGCGTAAGGCGAGGCACCTGAAAAACCGAATCACGGACCGGATTCTCTGCGACATAGGGATTATCCGGCTTCCAGCCGTCTATGGACATCGCTTGCTCAATGGCAGCAGAATAATAAGTAGCAGGCATGGCAAGTTTAAAATAGTCAGCGTCCAAACGTATCCATGCCGGAGCATGCGGTATGAAAATATCATCCCAACGGTCGGACATTACCTGGCTCTCCTTACGGTATCGGGCAAGAAAAGCCCTAAAACATCTCTTTACCTTCGCATTAACCGAAACGGATACCGGTTTCTTGGACACAGGGACAAGAGTATCTTGGGCAGAGCCCACAAGGTTCGCCAACGAATCGGGCACAGGCACCGACACCGAATCACTCTTTATTTCAATGACAGATATACTATCTACTTTCACCGAATCCGCACCAGTCTGGGCAGACACATTTATACCTATTAATAATAACAACGTAAGAATGCCTATCGTTTTCATCTCTTCTTCTGAGCTATCTAATTAAGTTTCCGCAAAAATACAACTTTTTTCATTTCCACGGCAAGATATTTGAAATGTTAATATGTTCCTGATATGTTTTCTCCCCTGCACGAACGATAATTTGCGGAAAGATAGTGTGGGATTCGGCATTTTTTTGTAATTTTGCCACTTTGAAATAGAAGTGCTAAATCAAAACATTAAAACGAACATATTGTGGCAGAAACTAAGTACATTTTCGTAACAGGTGGTGTTGCCTCTTCCTTGGGTAAAGGCATTATCTCATCATCTATCGGTAAGTTGCTGCAAGCCAGAGGCTACAGCGTAACCATCCAAAAGTTTGACCCCTACATCAACATCGACCCCGGAACTTTGAACCCTTACGAGCACGGAGAGTGTTACGTAACCGTAGACGGACACGAAGCCGACCTCGACCTGGGACACTACGAACGCTTCTTGGGCATACAAACGACCAAAGCGAACAACATCACGACAGGACGTATCTATAAGAGCGTAATCGACAAGGAACGCCGTGGAGACTATTTAGGCAAGACCATCCAGATTGTGCCGCACATCACCGATGAAATCAAGCGCAACATCAAGCTGCTGGGAAATAAGTACAAATTCGATTTCGTCATTACCGAAATCGGCGGAACGGTGGGCGATATCGAGTCGCTTCCTTATCTGGAAAGCATCCGCCAGCTGAAATGGGAATTGGGACGGAACGCCTTATGCGTACACCTGACCTACGTGCCTTATCTGGCAGCAGCAGGCGAGCTGAAGACCAAACCTACCCAACATTCCGTAAAAGAACTGCAGTCGGTAGGTATCCAGCCCGACATCCTGGTATTGCGTGCGGAACACGAATTAAGCACTAATTTAAAGAAAAAAGTAGCTCTGTTCTGCAACGTAGACGAAAACGCGGTCGTACAGTCTATCGACATGCCAACCATTTACGAAGTGCCTCTCCGCATGCAAGAGCAAGGACTGGATGCAACCATCCTGAAGAAAATGGGCTTGCCCATCGGCGAGACTCCTACATTGGGACCGTGGAGGGATTTCCTGGAACGCCGCCACAAAGCCACCGAAAAGGTACACATCGGACTGGTAGGCAAATACGACCTGCAAGACGCTTACAAGTCTATTTTGGAAGCCTTGTCGCAGGCTGCCACTTACAACGACCGCAAGGCGGACATCCATTTCATCAATAGCGAAAAGCTGAACGAAAGCAACGTGGAAGAGACGCTGAAAGATATGGACGGCATCGTCATCTGCCCGGGATTCGGCCAACGCGGCATCGAAGGGAAATTCGTAGCCATCAAATATTGCCGCACGCACGATGTGCCGACATTCGGCATCTGCCTGGGCATGCAGTGCATGGCAATTGAATTCGCACGCAACGTATTGGGTTATGCCGATGCCAACAGCCGCGAAATGGACGAAAAGACCCCGCACAACGTCATCGACATCATGGAAGAACAGAAATCCATCACCAATATGGGCGGAACAATGCGCTTGGGTGCCTACGAATGTGTGCTCGACCCGAACTCGAAGGTTTATCAGGCGTACGGAACCGAACATATCCAGGAACGCCACCGCCACCGCTACGAGTTCAACAATGACTACAAAGCTGAATTCGAAAAGGCAGGCATGAAATGCGTGGGTATCAATCCCGAATCGGACTTGGTGGAAATCGTCGAGATTCCGACCTTGCGCTGGTTTATCGGCACGCAATTCCACCCGGAATACAGCAGTACCGTACTGAAACCGCATCCGTTGTTCCTGTCGTTCGTTAAGGCGGCAATCAGCAAGTAATTTTTCCCACCACAGATTACACAGATTAAATTAATAATTAATAAATGCATGACGGTATATCTTTCCGCTTCCGTTCTATTAACTATGAATTTGATAAAATCTGTGTAATCTGTGGTGGATCCTTATAAACTTAAAACTTTAAAAGCAAATGGATAAAAACACGTTAGTGGGATTTGTCTTGATTGGAGCAGTCATCGTAGGCTTCAGCATCTACAGCCGCCCCAGTCAAGAAGAAATGGAACGTGCGCAGCACTATCAAGATTCTATCGAGACCGTCGTCCGGCAACAGGAACAAATGCAGAAGGCACAGGAAGCTGAAGCCGTGCAGACACTCCGGTTGGACTCTACCTCGCAATTCTTCGCGCATACACAAGGTTCCGAAGAGTTTACCGTATTGGAGAACAACGTGGTGCAGCTCACTTTCTCGAACAAAGGCGGACGGGTGAGCAAGGCAATGCTGAAAGAATACAACGACCAGCAGAAACAACCGCTGGTATTATTTGACGGCGAGGACGCTTCACTCAACTTCGGATTCGAAGGGAAAACCGAAAACATCATGAGCAGCGGACTTTACTTCCAACCGGTCAATGTAACCGACACAACCGTAACAATGCGCCTGAACGCGCAAAACGGAGGGCATTTAGATTTCATCTACCGCCTGCTTCCCGACTCGTATATGCTCGACTTCACGATACAGGCAAGCGGACTGCAGAACTTTTTCTCTCCTTCGGTCAAGACAATGACCATCGACTGGAACCAACGTGCCCGTCAGATGGAAAAAGGATATAACTTCGAGCAACGTTACACCTCGCTGACCTACAAGCCTGCCGGAGAAAGTTTCGACTACCTGAGCGAGACAAAGGACGAAAAAGAAACCATTCCCGAAGCCCTTGACTGGGTGGCGTTCAAAAACCAATACTTCTCGTGCGTATTCATGGCAGAGAAGAACTTCGAAAACGCTACCCTCGATTCGAAAATGGAACAAAAGGAAAGCGGTTACATGAAACGCTATCATGCCGACATGCAAACGGCATTCGACCCTACGGGCGCACAACCCAGCCATTTCCAGTTCTATTTCGGACCGAACCACTTCAAGACCCTGCTCGCCAGCAACAAACTGAGTTTCGATAACAAAGACCAGGAGCTGGAAGACCTCGTCTATTTGGGATGGCCTATCATCCGGCTCATCAACCGCTGGTTCACCATCAACCTCTTCGACTGGCTTTCGGGCATGGGGCTGAGCATGGGTATCGTTATCCTGCTGATGACTATCATCGTAAAGATTCTGGTGTTGCCCACTACTTGGAAATCATTCATCTCTTCGGCAAAGATGCGTGCACTGAAACCTTATGTAGACAAAATCAACGAGAAATATCCCAAGCAGGAAGACGCGCTCAAGAAACAACAGGAAACCATGTCGCTTTACAGCCAATACGGCGTAAGCCCGATGGGAGGCTGTCTTCCAATGCTGATTCAGACTCCCGTCTTCATGGCGCTGTTCTTCTTTGTGCCGAATGCCATCGAGCTTCGCCAACAAAGTTTCCTTTGGGCTGACGACCTCTCGGCATACGATGACCTCATCCACTGGAGCACCAGCATCCCGTTATTGGGCAACCACCTCAGCCTGTTCTGCCTGCTCTTCAGTGCCACAACGGTCATCAACCAGATTGTAATGATGAAGCAACAGGACACGGGAGCCAACCCGCAAATGGCAGCCATGAAATGGATGATGTACATCATGCCCGTCATGTTCTTCTTCATCTTCAACGAATATGCTTCAGGACTGAGTTACTACTACTTCATTTCCGGCTTGCTCGGCATCCTTACCCTTTGGGTAATGCGCCGCATGACCGATGAAAAGAAGCTGCTGGCACAGCTGGAAGCCAACAAGAAAGCCCCGTCCTCACGTAAGCCAACGGGTCTGATGGCGAAACTCGAAGCCCTGCAGAAAGAACAGGAACGCCTTCAAAAGGAACGCGAAGAACGGATGAACAAAATGAACAAAAAGCATTGATACTACCCTTTGCAATAAAAGCCTCCGGTTTCCATAGGAATCGGAGGCTTTTTTTTATTGAACGTATCTTAAAGAAAAACCATCACAGAATCATAGTCCGACGCTTGCAAAGCATCGCATTATTAAGGCAGGCATATTAAAAAAGGATATTGAAGCGAGACATCAACTTAACAAGCGTCACTGTCGTATATTATGAAACGTCAAAGCTTTATAACTTACTGAGCACCAAGTCTTAGCAAATCATGTTTTTCTAAATTAGCCGAACAGATGATACTTCCTGAAAAAAATAATTCCCTGTTCTGTAAAAGTGAAAGCTTTAGAAACTTCATCATACACAAATTTGTGAATCTCCCCAAGTATTCTTATCTTTGTAAACAGACTGGTGAGTTTGTAATTCTTATGTTTTTTAGAAATCGTGTGATGATTTGGGATGACTCAAAAAATCGCCCAAAGTACACACAAAAAACAGATATATCAAGGCGAGAAAAACTTTTTGGAGAAATCCAAAAACAGTTTCCCATATTACAATATAAAAGAAAGGAGTAATATATGATGCCCAAGAAAAATGAAACAGGGATGCCCGACCACCTGAAGGAAAGCATCGAAAACCTTTCCGGTTACTCAATGGACGACGTGCGTGTGCATTACAATTCTGACAAGCCCGCTACCGTACAGGCATTGGCATACACGCAAGGCACGGACATCCACGTGGCACCGGGTCAGGAACGGCACCTGCCGCACGAGGCATGGCATGTGGCACAGCAGATGTCGGGACGTGTGGAGCCGACCACCGAAGTGGGCGGAATGCCCGTAAACGACAATGAAGACCTGGAACGCGAGGCAGACGTGATGGGAGCAAGGGCAGACAGCCTTTGATTGCCAGAAATTAGCAACCGAGGAAGGGCAAAGATACGTGAGTATGTCGAATGGTTCAACCAAACGCTGCCCGGATCCATCCAGTTCTATTTCCGAAAAGGATGCAAGGTTGACAGCACCGAGAGAACGTACGTCTTCCTGCCGACAATTGGATTCGATCCTTTTTGCTCAAACGTTTTCTTTATGCGTAAGTAAAAAGGTCTGTTATTTCATTTTTTCGGATAATAACCGGGCTTTTCATACAATTATGGACCTGTAAAAATTAATGCGCTTAGAAACCAATCCCTGCCAGTAGGACATATCATGCCGGACGGAAAAGTGGCGGCAAAGGCACGATATTCCCATGTATAGTCAATCAGAAATGAATTGCGAAAAATCATTTGTCATGCTGAACGAAGTGA
>ERZ779889.3126-NODE-3126-length-12481-cov-3.524143_pt1 | contig 12481 bp, 8 predicted proteins | sample MGYA00511030_ERZ779889 | MGnify/ENA primary metagenome ERZ779889 (study PRJEB29588, sample SAMEA2160616) | human gut metagenome | biome: human gut; feature: human-associated habitat; material: faeces | place: Denmark | collected 2008/2010 ...
TTGCAACACGTTCACGCAAGTTGCTCATACAGAGATGCTGTTGATTTTGAGGAAGAAAATAAGTATCGGTAAACAACGATAACTATCAATATAAAGTAGGGCGTAGCTCAATGAGTTACGCCCTACTTTTGTTTTTTGTATATCGAATTAATCTTATCTAAGATGCCGTATAGCCTGAAAGTGTGGTGTGTTGGGGATATTTCTCTTGATGGTTTCTTTTGTTTGAAAAATTGTTTTTAGAAAATAAAAAATAGCAAGGGAATAAAGTGGAACTTCTTCTTGAAATTTATTATCTTGCCGGGGTTATGAGAATTTTCTATAAAAAACATGAGAACCATGAATAAACGTATGAAATTGTGTGGAGTCTTGCTGATGTTGGGCTGTGCCGTCCCTATGGGAGCACAGACGTTCAACGAATGGCAAGATCCGGAAGTGAATGAAATCAATCGTGTGCCAATGCACACCAGTTATTTTGCTTATCCTGACGAGGACGCTGCGTTGAGCGGTTGTCCGGTTGCCCAGCCAAACTATTTGTCGCTCAACGGGCCATGGAAGTTCCAGTGGGTGAAGGATGCCGATAAACGTCCGACTGACTTTTTCCGTACAGACTATGATGACAGTGCGTGGGGCACAATGCCTGTGCCGGGTATGTGGGAATTGAACGGTTATGGCGATCCTATTTATATCAACGTGGGCTATGGCTGGAGAGAACATTTTGACAATCAGCCACCACGTGTGCCTGTTAAAGAAAATCATGTAGGTTCTTATCGCCGTACGGTGCGTGTACCGGCCGACTGGCGGGGAAAACAAGTGTTCATTCATTTAGGCTCGGTGACTTCTAATGTATACCTGTGGATAAATGGACACTTTGTGGGCTACAGTGAAGACAGCAAGCTGGAAGCAGAGTTTGATGTGACACCTTATTTGCGCAAAGGGGATAACCTTATCGCCTTCCAAACCTTCCGTTGGTGTGATGGCACGTATCTGGAAGACCAAGATTTCTTCCGTTACACTGGTGTTGGGCGCGATTGCTATCTTTATGCCCGTGAGAAGAAACGGATTGAGGACATTCGTGTGACACCCGAATTGGATGATTCTTACCGTGATGCTCGTTTGACTGTTGGGCTCAAGTTGGAAGGCCGGGGAGAAGTAATGCTCCGTCTGCTTGATGCCGATGGCCGGCAGGTCGCAGAAACTGTTGTGAAGGGTAAGGGGGCCCAACAGGCAGAAATGGCTGTGGCTAATCCAAAGAAGTGGACGGCGGAGACACCTTATTTATATACTTTACTGGCGACGTATGCCGACGGCAAACATGTGAAAGAAGTTATCCCTGTGAAAGTGGGTTTCCGCAAGGTGGAAATCAAGAATGGGCAGCTTTGTGTCAATGGGCGTCCGCTGTTGATTAAAGGAGCAAACCGCCATGAGATGGACCCCAATACGGGATATGTCGTGTCGCGCGAACGGATGCTGCAAGATATACGCATCATGAAAGAGATGAACATCAACGCTGTTCGTACTTGCCACTATCCGGACGATCCTTATTGGTATGAACTCTGTGACCGCTACGGACTGTATGTCGTTGCTGAAGCCAACATCGAGTCGCACGGCATGGGCTATGACGACCAGACGCTGGCCCGGCGCGATGATTACAAGGTCGCCCATTTGCAACGCAATCAACGCAACGTGCAACGCAATTTCAATCATCCTTCCGTCATTGTATGGTCTTTGGGCAATGAAGCCGGTTTCGGTCCGAACTTTGAAGCATGCTATCAGTGGTTGAAGGCTGAAGATGCTTCGCGCCCCGTTCAATACGAACGGGCACATTTAAACAAATGTACCGACATCTATTGCCCAATGTATTTAGGCTATGAACGCAGCGAACGCTATGCTCAAGGCGACGACCCGCGCCCGTTGATACAGTGCGAGTATGCACACACAATGGGAAATTCTGGCGGAGGCTTCAAGGAGTATTGGGACTTGGTGCGCAAGTATCCGAAGTATCAGGGCGGATTCATCTGGGACTTCGTAGACCAATCGCCGCTCGTGCGCCGTGACGGAAAGACTTTCTATGGATACACCGGCGATTGGAACGACTACGACAGCAAGATAGACCAGAACTTCTGCAACAACGGCCTGCTGGCTCCCGACCGCACTTGGAATCCGCACGCTTATGAAGTGCAACGCATTTACCAATCGGTATGGGTGAAACCTCTCGACTGGGCAGCCGGAAAGGTGGAGGTCTACAATGAGTATGCTTTCCGTACGCTTGACAACTATTACATGGAATCGGCCTTGCTGGTCGATGGTGTTCCGGTGCGTGTCGGACATACGGAATTGGCGGGTATTGCTCCGGGCGAACGGAAAGAGGTTGAATTGCCTGTCGGTCTGTCGGGAGTAATTCCGGGACATGAGGTGCTGGTGAATGTAGCAGTTCGTCTGAAAGAAGCCGAGCCCTTGTTGGAGGCCGGACATGTGGTTGCCCGTCAGCAATTTGTGTTGCAAGATTGGCAGGGCGATTTGTCTGAAGTATGTGTGCCTTCGTCTCCGGCCTATCCGCGCGCGGCTTTGGTGGTCGATGAGGCTTCTGCTGGCAGCTTGTCTGTGAAAGGAGAGGGATGTGAATGGAGTTTTGACCGTGCAGACGGCTTTTTGAACCACTATGCCGTGGATGGCCGTGAACAGTTGGCCGAAGGCAGCAAGTTGATGCCTAACTTCTGGCGTGCCCCGACCGACAACGACATGGGCGCGAACCTGCAACGGAAACTCGCGGCATGGCGTGCGCCGGGATACAAATTGCTCAAAATGGATGTGGTCAGCAAGGCTGCCGACAGCGTGCAACTGTCTGCCACCTACGAGTTGGAGAAAGTGCCCGTGAAGCTGACGCTCACCTACACGCTTTATCAGGGCGGCACGATGAAAGTGCGCCAGACCATGAACGGAGCGGGTGTGGAAGGCCCGATGTTGTCACGCTTCGGTATGCAGATGCAAGTGCCCGCTTCGATGGAATACGTCACTTACTACGGCCGTGGCCCGGTGGAGAACTATGCCGACCGCAAGTCGGCTGCCGACTTGGGCATCTACCGGCAGACCGTGACGGAGCAGTTCTACCCCTACATCCGTCCGCAGGAAAACGGCAACAAATGCGATGTGCGCTGGTGGAAGCTCACCGAGAAGGGAGGTCGCGGACTGGAACTGCGCGGCGGTGCGCCTCTCTCCGTTTCGACCTTGCACTACACGATTGACCAACTCGACGACGGTGACGGCAAGGACAACCGCCACTCCGAACTCATCACACCGGCCGACTGCACCAACTGGTGCATCGACAAGGCGCAGATGGGCTTGGGATGTGTCAATAGTTGGGGGGCTACGGCTCGTCCGGAATACCTCTTGCCGTTGGGCGACTACGAATATACGTTCGTCTTGCGTCCGCTTCGCTGAATGACAGATGAGTGAACAAAAACGTGCCGGAAACAGGTTTCCTTGCGGATGCCCGTTTCCGGCACGGTCTTTTTTTGTTCTGTGTGTAAATCGTTTTTTATTTCCTTCCGTATGTTGGAAACTGGTCTTGGGCCGGGCATAACTTTACCCTAGGTTCGGCTCTCGGGCGGATACCTGTCCGTGCAAGCACCGAAACTAGGGTAAGGTCGGCTAGTCTTGACTCCGCTCTTTGGCCGCCTTCATGCCGGTGGCGAATGGCGGCTGTATCTTTGTCAGTCCTCTGTTTTTCAGTGAGTTTTGTTGTCAGATGGATTTTAAATATTGGTTGATGAGTCCGACGAAGCTCTTGCCGTATTTCTCTTTCTTGAAATCTCCTATGCCGCTTATTTGTCCGAATTCTTCCACAGTTGTGGGCCGGATGCTGCACAGCAGGTGCAGGACTTGGTCGGACATCACGATGTATGCCGGGTAGCCCAGTTCGTCGGCCAGCTTCTTGCGGTGGGCGCGGAGCAGCTCGAAGAGGTCTTTTTCTTCGTGCGCGTCGGCCCGGAGGGGGAGTTGGCCTGTTCCCTTGTCCGGTTTTGCCTGCCTTTTCTTTTTGGCCTTGGGATCTTCGCGCTTGATGACCACCAGCATGGCCCGTTCCTCCCCGTAGAGCACCTTCCGACCGCTTTCGGTCATTTTCAAATGATTGTTTTCGTTGTAGGCAATCTCGAAATAGCCCAGTTGGAGCATCTGGAGCAAGTAGTCTTGCCAGTCGCGTGCGGGGACATCCCGTCCGGCTCCGAACGTTTTCAGGCGGTCGAAACCACTCTCGACGATTTCCTGCGTGAACGTGCCGCGCAACACGTCGACCAACTGGCGCGTGCTGATTTGCTGGTCAGCCCGCACGATGGCGCTCAGTGCCTTTTGCACCAGGATGCTCCCGTCGAACCGTTGTGGCGGGTTTTGGCACACGTCGCAGTGCCCGCAGTCGTATTCGCGGTTTTCGCCGAAATAGTTGAGCAAGATGCGCCGCCGGCAGATGTCGGCCTCGGCATACTGCTGCATGCGGTGCAGCTTGTCCATATTGATTTCCCGTTGCGCGCTGTCCGGGCTGTCGGCTGCAAATTTCGACAGCAGGATGATGTCGCCCATGGAGTAGAAGAGGAGCGTGTCGCTCTCCAGTCCGTCGCGCCCGGCCCGGCCGATTTCTTGGTAAAAGTTTTCGATGCTTTTGGGTAGGTTGTAGTGTATCACCCACCGCACGTTTGATTTGTCTATGCCCATGCCGAAGGCAATGGTTGCACACACCACTTGCACCCGGTCGTTGATAAAGTCTTCCTGTGCGCGGTCGCGGGCTGCTGGGCTGAGGCCGGCGTGGTAGATGGCGACCGAAAGCCCGTGGCGTTGCAGGATGGCAGCCACTTGTTCCGTCTTGCTGCGGCTCATGCAATAGATGATGCCGCATTGGTTTTTGTGCTCGTCGATGAAAGAAAGGATGGTGCGTATTTTTTCCTTCTGCTGATAACCCCGTTTCACGGTCAGGTTCAGGTTGGGGCGGTCGAAAGAGGAGATGAACACACGCGGGTCTTTCAGGTGCAGTTGTTTCACGATGTCTTGCCGTGTGATTTTGTCGGCTGTAGCCGTCAGGGCAATCATCGGGATGCGTGGAAATTCCTGGCGCAACACGTTGAGCTGTGTATATTCGGGTCGGAAATCGTGTCCCCATTGCGAGATGCAATGCGCTTCGTCGATGGCAAACAGGGACACGTTGATGTCCTTTAGCAGGAAATTGGTTTCCCCCAAAAGCCGTTCGGGTGATATATATAGGAGTTTGACGGCTCCTCTCAGGCAATCTCTCCGGATGTTTGCATTCTCGGCTTCCGTGTTTCCGCTGTTGAGCGTTGCAGCTTGTATGCCGTTTGCCCGGAGGGCTTCTACTTGGTCTTTCATCAGTGAGATGAGCGGTGATACGACGACTGTAGTCCCTTCCATCATGAGTGCCGGTAGTTGGTAGCAGATAGACTTTCCTCCTCCGGTGGGCATCAACACAAGTGTGTCTTTGTGTGCCAGCACGTTGCTTATAATTTCTTCTTGAAGCGGCCGGAAGGAGTCGTATCCGAAATACGTTTTAAGAGTTTGTAGCATGTATGAGTCTGATTCAGTGAGCTGCAAAGATACACAAATAGCTCGAAGGGCCAAGTATGTGTGTCGGGCATCATGTTTTCTTTCTGATAGTTACATATCCCGGCCACGTTTGTTGTCTGGTAGTTCCCTTATGCTTCGTTTGAGATAGGAAATGTCTGTGCTTTAATAAGATGATTGCCCTTCCCTGACAAATGGTTTTCGAGCATGTTAACTTGTTCTGAAGTGTGATTGTTTACATTGGTTCTGTTCTCGCGCGTTCCTTATAATCAACAAAAACGTGTTTTTATGTGTTTAGGGTTATTTGAAACTTGGGTAGTATTTTTGTTAATTATTGATTAATGAAAATCCAACAAGAATAATGTCTATAAATAAGAGTTTGGAATATATTTTGTTCAGATTTGGCGCTTGTAATAATGTTTCATTTGGAGTCTGAAAGGAAAATGCCGTGTTTCGTTTCGTAAATCAGGCTTGAGGCATATATCTGCTTGGATATTACTCTAGTTCCTTGTTGATAAGAGTGTAAATTACACTAAAAACTTTGTTGGGGCACTTTCAAATGAAATGTGGAAGCTATAGAAAGATGTTACGCTGCTTTTTCTTTGTGCTTGACTGGGTTACTTGAATCTTGTTAATGTATTTTTAGAAAAAAAAGATTAACTTTGCTTTGTATAAAGAAAAAAATATGTGTTCTTTGTATAGACACAAAGAAAAGAGCATAAACGTAAAAATCACTACAAGAACTTATGACAAAAATGCCGAAGGATGTTGAAGGCGGAGAAGTAAGACGCCCTTACAACATTAAAGAAAAAAAGGAAAAGGATGCTGCTTATCGCTCCTTGATCCGTGCAGAACTAGCGGATGAATTGTATGATAAGATAGTAAACATTATCGTGGCTCAGAAGAAATACAAGGACCCTGATTACTCGGCAAAAGAATTGGCTTCAGACTTGAAGACGAATACCCGTTATTTATCAGCCGTAATCAACTCACGTTTCGGAATGAACTACTCTTGTTTGGTTAATGAATACCGTATTCGTGAGGCTGCACATCTGTTGGTTGACCGTCGCTATTTGGATAAGAATGTAGAAGAAATCAGTACGATGGTAGGTTTTGCAAACCGCCAGTCTTTCTATGCTGCGTTCTATCGTATAAAAGGTGAAACACCGAGAAATTATAGACGCAGACACTTGGAAAAGGCTAATAATAGGTAAAAACGATAAGTAAAAAATAGAAAAAGGTTGTCTGAAAAGTTTGCCTTTCACCGATAGTTCATTTGAATGGAAGAAGAGTTGACCTCTGCTTTCCAAGAGAATTTCTGAGGCGGAAGGGGATACTTTCCAGAAAACCTTTTTTTATTATAAAAGCATTTAAAATGTAGAGGATTTATGAAAAAGACAATGATGCAAATGGCTATGACTACAATGTTGCTGGCAGCCTGTGGCACAGCGGGCAAGGATGCCGTGCCGGCTGATGATTTTGACTACACCGTGGAGCAGTTTGCCGACCTCCAGATTTTACGTTACAAAGTGAAAGATTTCGACAAGCTGACGTTGAAACAGAAGGAGCTGGTCTATTATCTTTCGCAAGCTGCTCTTGAAGGGCGTGACATCTTGTATGACCAAAATGGAAAGTACAACTTGATTATCCGCAAGATGTTGGAGACCGTATATACGGACTATCAAGGCGACCGGCAAGATACAAATTTCGTCAACATGGAAACCTACTTGAAACGTGTATGGTTCTCAAATGGCATACACCATCATTATGCTTCCGACAAGTTTGTTCCGGGATTTACGCCTGAATTCTTTAAAGCTGCATTGGAAAGTGTAGATGTCAGCAAATTGCCGTTGGCTGAAGGTGAAACGCTGGACCAACTGTGCGATGAGGTCTTTCCCGTTATTTTCAATCCGGGAATAATGAAGAAACGTGTAAATCAGACCGAAGGTGAAGATTTAATCCAGACTTCTGCATCCAACTATTATGAAGGAGTGACGCAAGCCGAGGCTGAGGCGTTTTATAATAAAATGAAAAATCCTGCCGATTCGATGCCCGTGATGTTTGGCATGAACAGTCGTTTGGTGAAAGAAAATGGCAAGATTTATGAAAAGGTATGGAAAGTGGACGGGCTTTATGGAAAGGCTATCGAACGTATTATCTACTGGTTGCGTAAGGCTGAGACTGTGGCGGAAGACGATCAGCAGAAAGCTGTTATCGACAAGTTGATAGCCTTTTACACGACCGGAGATTTGAAGACCTTCGATGAGTATTCCATCTTGTGGGTGAACGAACAGAATGCCAAGGTGGATTTTGTCAATGGGTTTATTGAGAGCTATGGAGACCCCTTGGGATTGAAAGCTAGCTGGGAGTCTATCGTGAACTTCAAAGACGAGGAAGCAACACGGCGTACGCAGAAGTTGAGTGCCAATGCAAAGTGGTTTGAGGAACATTCGCCAGTAGACAACCGTTTTAAGAAAGACACCGTGACTGGCATTTCTGCCAAGGTCATCACTGCGGCCATCTTGGGTGGAGACCTTTATCCGTCGACCGCCATCGGCATCAACTTGCCCAATTCGAATTGGATTCGCAGTGTGCATGGTTCGAAGTCTGTGACGATTGGCAACCTGACAGATGCCTACAACAAAGCGGCACACGGAAATGGGTTCAACGAAGAGTTTGCTTATAGTGACGTGGAACGCGCGTTGATGGATAAATATGGCGACTTGACCAATGACCTTCATACAGATTTGCATGAATGTTTGGGACATGGCTCCGGACAATTACTTCCGGGAGTGGACCAAGATGCATTGAAAGCCTATGGCTCGACTATTGAAGAAACGCGTGCCGACCTCTTTGGCTTGTATTATTTGCCCGATGCCAAACTTGTGGAATTAGGACTTACACCGGATGCTGAAGCCTACAAGGCGGAGTATTACGCTTACATGATGAACGGCTTGATGACACAGCTTGTGCGTATCGAACCGGGCAATAACATTGAAGAAGCTCACATGCGCAACCGTCAACTGATTGCCCGTTGGGCATACGAGAATGGCAAAGCCGACAATGTGGTAGAACTTGCCAAGAAAGATGGCAAGACTTACGTAAAGATAAACAATTACGAGAAACTGCGTGAACTCTTTGGCACGCTGCTTGGTGAGATTCAGCGCATCAAGTCGGAAGGTGATTTCAATGCAGCCCGCGACTTGGTGGAGACTTACGCCGTGAAGGTCGACCCTGAACTGCACAAAGAGGTGCTTTCCCGCTACGAAAAGCTACATTTGGCTCCGTACAAAGGCTTCGTCAATCCGGTTTATACGGCTGTGACCGATAAGGATGGCAACATTACCGATGTGACCGTTTCCTATGAAGAAGGCTATGCAGAGCAAATGTTGCGTTATAGCAAAGAGTATGCAAACTTGCCCTACCGGAATGAGTGACGTATGGATTTGCACGAAACGTTGAAAGATATCAAGACCCAGTTTCGCATGGCGATGAATGGTGTTGCGTCAAAAAGCATGCGCGACAAGGGTCTTGATTACAAGCTGAATTTTGGGGTGGAAGTGCCCCGGCTCAAGGAGATAGCCACCCGCTATGAGAAAGACCACCAACTGGCACAAACGTTGTGGAAAGAAGACATCCGCGAATCCAAAATATTGGCAGCAATGCTTCAGCCGGTGGATACGTTCTATCCGGAGATAGCTGATATCTGGGTGGAGGACATGCGCTATCCGGAGATAGCCGAACTCACCTGCCAGAATTTGTTCCAATATTTACCTTATGCTTCCGAAAAGGCATTTGAGTGGATAGCCGACGGGAGGGAATATTTTGCAGCCTGCGGCTATCTTATCCTGGCACGGCTTTTCATGCACCGGCAACCTTTGAACGAGCGTGCCGAGAATGAGTATTTGGACCAGCTTGTGGCAACCCTTCAGTCGGAACCTGCCTTTGTGCGCCGCTGTGCATACACTTCCTTGATAAAATACGTACATCAGGGAAAGACCGAAGGACGGAAAGCCATGAAAGCCCTGGAACCTTTCAAGCTGGCAGAAGATGAAAGTTTGCACCGGCTTTACGACGAAATAAAACTCGAAAGCGAAGTCTGAACAGTAACTCCATTGCCAATCGGCAATGGAGTTTTTTTTGCCTCTTTGTCTTTAAATCTTCACTTGTTTCTTCCTCGTTTCGCCGAAAAGGCGTATTTTTGCGCGTAATCCCCTATAATGCTCAGACGTGGACAATGTAAAAGATAGAGTAAAGCAGATATTTACCGAGTATCTTCGCATCAATAAACATCGCAAGACACCCGAGCGCTTTGCCATACTCGATGCTATCTATTCTATCGACGGACACTTTGACATAGAGACCCTTTACGGCATCATGCTGAGGAAGGAAAACTTCCGTGTCAGCCGGGCCACGCTCTACAACACCATCGTGCTCCTGCTCGATGCCAAGCTGCTCATCAAACATGCTTTCGGCAACACTGCCCAGTATGAAAAATCCTTTAACATCGAAACACATCATCACCTCATCTGCACCACGTGCGGGCGTGTGTCTGAATTTCAGGACGAGGAACTGCAACGCGACATCACCAGAGTCGATTTGAAGAAGTTTCAGATGTCGCACTATTCCTTATATATATATGGGACTTGTGGACGGTGTGCGGCAGCAGCACGAAGAAAGCGGAAATTAATCCAGGAAAAAGAAAAGAAGTAACAATAACAGTATAAAAAGAAAAGAATATGAAAGTAGATGTCTTGCTAGGACTCCAATGGGGAGATGAAGGCAAAGGAAAAGTTGTCGATGTATTGACCCCGAATTATGATGTAGTAGCCCGTTTCCAAGGTGGGCCGAACGCAGGTCATACTCTGGAATTTGAAGGGCAGAAATACGTCCTCCGTTCTATTCCTTCAGGCATTTTCCAGGGTGATAAGGTAAACATCATCGGCAACGGTGTTGTGCTCGACCCTGCCCTGTTTAAAGCAGAAGCCGAAGCGCTCGAACTGTCGGGACACAACCTGAAAGAACGCTTGCACATATCAAAGAAAGCACACCTGATTATGCCGACACACCGCATTCTCGATGCTGCATACGAAGCTGCCAAAGGCGATGCCAAGGTGGGTACGACAGGAAAGGGAATTGGCCCGACCTACACTGACAAAGTGAGCCGCAACGGTCTTCGTGTGGGCGACATCCTTCTGAACTTTGAAGAGCGTTATGCCGCAGCCAAGGCACGCCATGAGCGCATCCTTAAAAGTTTGAATTATGATTACGACATCACACAGTTGGAAAAAGAGTGGATGGAAGGCATTGAGTATTTGAAACAATTCCATCTGGTCGACAGTGAACATGAGGTGAACAATCTGCTGAAAGAGGGCAAGTCGGTGTTGTGTGAAGGTGCACAAGGCACGATGCTCGATGTCGATTTCGGTTCTTATCCGTTTGTCACCTCTTCAAACACCATCTGCGCGGGAGCATGTACAGGCTTGGGTGTGGCACCCAACAAGATTGGCGAAGTGTTTGGCATCATCAAAGCCTATTGCACACGCGTCGGGAGCGGACCGTTCCCCACAGAGCTGTTCGACGAGACGGGGAAAACAATCCGCGCCATCGGACATGAGTATGGAGCTGTGACAGGACGTGAACGCCGTTGCGGGTGGATTGACCTCGTGGCCTTGAAGTATGCCATTATGGTAAACGGCGTGACCCAGCTCATTATGATGAAGAGCGACGTGCTCGATGGGTTCGACACCGTGAAGGCTTGTGTCGCTTACAAAGTGAATGGTGAGGAAATCGACTATTTCCCCTACGATATTACCGAAGGAGTGGAGCCTGTCTATGTGGAAATGCCGGGATGGAAGACCGACATGACGAAGATGACCAGCGAAGACGAATTCCCCGAAGAATTCAACGCTTACATCTCGTTCCTGGAAAACGAGTTGGAAACACCCATCAAGATTGTATCCGTCGGCCCAGACCGCGAGCAGACCATTGTCCGCTACACGGAAGGCAACTGATGGCTTTGTTGAAAGGAGATTTGAAGGTGTGCTGCTAGTTGTTTGCGGCACACCTTTTTTCATGCCTGTCTTGTCAGGCATTCATTTCCCCGTCTGCAAAACGCAGCGTCTCCACCTTGCCCAGCCTGTCGCGCAGGCGGGGCATGGACAAGCGGCGGATGCGCAGCCGCATGACGCAGTCCATGTCGTAAGTCTGCGACACGATGGCCGGACTTTCTTCCTTGACCACCCGCATCACATCGTTCAGGAAAGGATATTCAAACACCACTTCCACCTCCTCGTCCACAGTGCGTTCCACAAATGTCGCTGCGGCCAGTGCTTCGGCTGCCGCCGTGCGGTAGGCCACGATGAGGCCGCTTGTGCCCAGTTTGATGCCACCGAAATAGCGCACCACGACGACGAGCACGTCGGTCAGTTCGTTGGAATTGATTTGCCCCAAGATGGGCTTGCCCGCCGTGCCCGAAGGCTCACCGTTGTCGTTGGCGCGGAAGTTCGTGCGTTCATGCCCCAACATGTAGGCATAACACACGTGGCGCGCATCGTAATATTTCTTCTGAAGTTCCTCCAAACGCTCCTTCACCTCTTCCAGCGTGCACACAGGCAGGGCGATGGCGATAAATTTGCTCCGCTTCTCCGTGTAGACAGCCTCGGAAGGAGCTGCCAGAGTCCTGTATTCGTCAGTTTCCATAAAAAATGTCTTCCTTCTTTCGCGTTTCTTCTGCAAAAGTAAGCATAAGTGCCAGAGCCGGAAGAATCATAATCACTATTTTTCGTTATTGGCAGGCAGCAGGCAAAGCCCGAAGACACCAAGCGCATCACGCCGGCCTTTCGGGAAGCTGGTGCGGACATAGGGGCAGCAGGAGAACGCCCTCTCACAGACGTCATGTCCGCGCCTATTATTC
>ERZ779889.3127-NODE-3127-length-12481-cov-3.450266_pt1 | contig 12481 bp, 9 predicted proteins | sample MGYA00511030_ERZ779889 | MGnify/ENA primary metagenome ERZ779889 (study PRJEB29588, sample SAMEA2160616) | human gut metagenome | biome: human gut; feature: human-associated habitat; material: faeces | place: Denmark | collected 2008/2010 ...
CTGCTGCCGTATAAAAGCCCGACTATGGTCTGGGGCTTTGCCGGCAAGGGCCTGAGAACGACGATCTCCCTCGAAGGCTTCTATGACAAGGTGCTTGCGAACATCCTTCAGATCAACATCGGCAACCTCTCCATCCCGACCGGCACTATGCTGTTCTTCGCGCTGCTGGCCTTCCTGATGTGGGCTTTCCTCCACACCAAGACCGGCACTGCCATGACCGCTGTCGGCTCGAACCCGACCTTTGCAAAGGCCGCGGGCGTCAATGTCGACAAGATGCGTATGCTCTCCGTCATCATGAGCACCTGGCTTGCAGCTGTCGGCATCCTCGTCTATGAGCAGGGCTTCGGCTTCATCCAGATCTACACCGCGCCCTTCTACATGGCGCTGCCCGCCGTCTCCGCCATCCTTATCGGCGGCGCGTCGGTCAACAAGGCGTCCATCGCGAATGTCATCATCGGTACCTTCCTGTTTCAGGGCATCGTCACCATGACGCCGACCGTCATGAACTCCATGATCCACATGGACATGAGCGAGGTCATCCGTATCATCATCTCCAACGGTATGATCCTCTACGCTCTTACCAGAAAAACGGAGGGCTCGAAATGAAAAATAAAAACGTAAGCAAGGAAGCCGTCCCCTTCGGTAAGAGAGTTCTGGGCTTTGTGCAGAACAACTCCGTGCCGCTCATGTTCGTGCTCATCTGCATTGTCTGCATCCCGATATCCGGCTTCTCCGTCGGCTATCTTATAAACGAGATCGTCACCCGTATGGGCAGAAACATCTTCCTTATCCTCTGCCTGCTCTTCCCGATAATGGCCGGTATGGGTCTGAACTTCGGCATGACCCTCGGCGCAATGGCCGGTGAGATCGCACTGATCTTCGTGGCCGACTGGCAGGTGTGGGGCATCCCCGGCGTCGTGCTGGCGATGATCCTCTCCGTGCCGTTCTCCGTCCTGCTCGGTATGCTCTGCGGCAAGCTCCTCAACATGTCCAAGGGCAGAGAAATGATAACCAGCTATATCATCAGCTTCTTCATAAACGGCGTGTATCAGCTGATCGTGCTGTACATGATGGGATCCATCATCCCCATCAAGCACTTCTCGCTCAAGCTGCCCCGCGGCTACGGCATCAGAAACACCGTCAGCCTCCTCAATATGCGCCAGTGCGTGGATAACCTGCTCGCCGTGAACATCGGCGGCGTTAAGATCCCCGTGCTTACATTCGTCATCATCGCGCTGTTCTGCCTGTTCATCGTCTGGTTCAGAAAGACCAAGCTCGGTCAGGATATGCGCGCCGTCGGTCAGGATATGGAGGTCGCGCGTGACGCCGGCATCAAGGTCGAGCGCACGAGAATAATCTCCATCGTCATGTCCACCGTGTTCTCCGGCTTCGGTATGATAATCTACCTCCAGAACATGGGCAACATCGCGACCTACTCCTCGCACTCGCAGATCGGCATGTTCTGCATCGCGGCTCTGCTCGTCGGCGGCGCGTCCGTTGACAAGGCCTCGATCGGCAACGTGTTCCTTGGCGTCATCCTGTTCCATACGATGTTCATCGTCGCGCCCTCTGCCGGTGCAAAGATAACGGGCGACTCGATGATCGGCGAATACTTCCGTGTGTTCGTGTCCTACGCGGTCATCACCGTCGCGCTCATCATGTATGAGACGAAGAAGCGCAAGCAGAAGAGCCAGCTCGGCCAGCAATTGGCGCGGGAACAGCTTGAGGAGGAGACGAAATGAACAAGACAAAAACCCTCCTTATAAGGATCATTACCGTTGTTTTCTTCGTGGCGCTGGCGGTGCTGATGTACTTCCTCGGCCGCGGCCACACTGTGTATATCGACAACAAGAAGCTCGAATATAACGGCACGACTTATGACACGCCGTACAAGGTCGAGGTCTATGTCGGCGGCGAGCGCATCGCGAAGCTCTATGACAAGGAGCGCGGCGCATCCACCTGCATCGGCGCGAACTTCTCCATGGATCTTGTCGTCACTCAGGAAAAGGGCGGCAGCGAGGAGAGCTACACCTACTCCATTAAGCTCCCCTATGACAAGGACGGACTCATCGTCAATATACCCGGCCTGATGGCTGGTCTCGGAGAGGACGCGTACATGACCGAGTTCATCTCCACCACTCCGGAAGAGACGGTCGATGAAGAGGTCGTCACCGACGAGTTCGGCATCACAATGGATGAACCCTCCGCGGACGAAGCCGCCGCGGGCTGAAAAGAATAAGCACTAATACGACGGAGCCATGCTCCGTCGTATTTACCATCAATTGACAAGAGCACACACGCCTGACAGCGTGTCTTTCCGGTGCTTTTTGTCCTTTTCGCCTTGACGGGCGTCAGCCCGTCTGCGTCTCAAAAACCAAAAATCACACAAAAATCCATCACTGTCAGGTGCAAGCAGTTTTGCCGGAGCAGAAATGCGTTCAGGCAATGAAAAGCCCGCAGGCAATACTTTGTGTATTGGCAAGGACTTTGAAGCAGCATGGGCGTATTTCTGCCCGTCAAAACCGTGTGTGTCCTTGTCAATTGATGGTATTATTTGCTGTCAAAATGGGGAACGGTAGTATGGATAAGAACAAATATTCATCTTCAAAGCGGGATCTCCTCTTAGCGCTTGGAATCAATGCGGTGCTGCTGGGCATATTTCTCTGTCTGTTCACGCCGTACTACGACACGAATGACGATTGGCTGCTGAGCAATTTTGTGAACGGCGCCATGTCCGAAAAGAGCGCGCGAATGGTGTATATAAACGTGATCATCGGCGCGCTGCTGAAGGGTCTGTACACACTAGCGCTGTCGGTACCATGGTATGCGCTGTTTCAATACGCAATTCTGTTTGCATCCTTCACGGCGATGACATGGATACTGCTCCGGCGCTGGGAGCTTGTCCCGGCTCTGGCTCTTTCAATAGGGTTTGTTTACATATTCGGCATGGACGCGTATATAGTAGTCCAGTATACGAAGACGACGGCAGCCGCCACGGTATCCGGCGTCATGCTGATGCTCTGTTCTCTCGGCAGGGAAAAGGGAACGAAAAGCCGCAGGGCGTCAATAGCTGCCGGTATCATACTGGCACTGCTCGGCGGGATGTACAGGTACTATGAATTTCTTGCGGCGGGCGCAGTCATATGCTGGGTAATAATAGACCCGCTGACGGAGACGATCAAATGCGGCGCTGATGCAAAAAGCAGGCTTCATCGCGCCTTCGAGACGATCAGACCTTTTATTCTCCTCCTGCTGCTCTTCGGCGCGGTCAGGGTCATAGACTCCGCTGCATACAGAGCCCCGGAGTGGGCGGACTATACTGAATACAACAAAGCGCGCACACTGGTGATGGATCACGGCACACCTCATTACAGTATGTACGAGGAGGGATATAAGGAACTTGGCATAAGCGAGGACTACGTTTCCGAGATACGCGGCTGGAACTTTTACGACCCCGATAAGCTGGACACACAAACCATGTATGATATAGCCGCGCTGAGAGGTGACCGCAGTCTCATAGGCGGGGACACTGCAGTCATCGACTTTTTCCCGATATGCGTCCCGCAGCTCATACGCGATTGGTTCTTTGCAGGCTTTGTTCTCGCGGCGGCTGTGTGGCTGCTGTTCGGCAGGCATGACTTGAGCGCGGTCATCAGCATCGTTTTGTCTGCTGCCGTATGTCTGTGCCAGTTTGTGTATTTCTTCTTATCCGACAGGTGGGGCATATACCGCGTAAATTACGGGCTCATGCTCGCTCTCACGGCCGTGATATTATGGTATATTCCGGGCGGCAGGCCGCGCAGATGGCAGATAAGCACGGCAGCGATACTTGTGATTGCGGCCGCACTGCAATGCGTATACATGACAAAGTGGAAGGATGAATTCACATATTACCGCAGCAATGAAGAAGAGATATCCGATAATGCAGAAGCTGTGCAGATGCTCGCCGACGATGGGCACCTTATGATGCTGGATTCGCGCATCATAATGGGAAGAAGCTTTTTCAGCAGTCAGCCGATGTTCGGACAGGCCATTTCAGGGAGCGCGGACAGAATAGTGACGCTGGGCGGCTGGCATATCACGCCGGCTGTTGTCAGTGATCTCAGCCACTACGGAGTCAGAAATCCGTATAAGGACGCGGTAAATAACCCTGAGGTCTATATTGTAACAGAAGATATCGACCTGCTCCTCAGCTGCATACGGGAGTATACACCCGATGCGGAGGCGGAGCTTATAGAGCCTCTGAGCAGTCAGACAGGGCTGCCGGTATACAGAATCACCGCGGACTGATTATTATTGAAAGACCTTACAAACGAAATTCCGTTTGTAAGGTCTTCTTTATTATAATTTAATTCTTGCTGAATCTTGAAAAAAAGGGGGCGGTCTGTTATAATAAATTGATTAAATATACGCCATTGAGGTAGACCGTTATGGGGATGAATTCGCTCAACGATATATGGGATAAGGTCATTGAAATTCTCTCGAACCAGCTCACGCCGACTGCGATAAACACGTGGTTCTCGGACTGCACCCCGGTCGATATTGAGGATTGCAGATTAGTGCTGCACACAACGACGGAGTTCAAGAGGAACATCATAAACAGCCGCTTCAGTGAGAGCATCAAGGCCGTGCTGTCGGATATCTTCGCGTGTGACTTTGACCTGCTCGTGCTCGCCGGGGATGAGGTGAACGACTTTGAGCTTAAGAAGAAGTCCGAAAACTCTCTGCCCGAAATGGACGGCTACACCTTTGATAACTTCATCGTCGGCAGCTCTAATAAATTTGCCCACGCCGCCGCGATAGCCGTCGCGGAGAACCCAGGCAAGGCCTATAACCCGCTCTTCATCTACGGTAACTCAGGTCTCGGCAAGACCCATCTGCTGCTTGCCATCGGTCAGGAGATACACTCAAGGTCGCCGGAGAAATCCATTGCCTATATAAAGGGCGACGAGTTCACGAATCAGATGGTAAAGTCCCTGAGAGAGAACAAGGCGGAGGAGTTTCGCACAAAGTACAGAAATGTGAGCCTGTTTCTGGTGGACGATATCCAGTTCATCGCCGGCAAGCAGGGGACGCAGGAGGAATTTTTCCACACCTTCAACAACATCTATGAGGCCGGAAACCAGATAGTTATCACCTCCGACCGGCCGCCGATGGAGATGGCGCAGCTCGACGACCGTCTGCGCACCCGCTTTGAGTGGGGGCTGATGGCGGATATCCAGCCGCCCGACCTTGAAACGAGGATGGCGATCACCCGAAACAAGGCAGCACAGCTTGGGCTTATCCTCTCGGACGATGCTGTTGAGTATATCGCGACGAACATAACCTCCAATATAAGGCAGCTCGAAGGCGTCATAAAGCGCCTGACGGCATATAAGGAGATACTTGACGACGTTATAACGATAGACTCCGTCAAGCGCGCGATAAAGGACGTCATAAGGATAGGCACCTACACCCCGACGCCGGACATCATCATACGCGAAACGGCAAGGTATTACTCCCTCAAGGAGGAGGATCTGCGCGGCCAGAACCGCTCGAAGAACATGACCATGGCAAGGCAGGTATCGATGTACCTGATGCGCTCGCTGACCGGGCTTTCGCTCAAGGATATAGGCACGCATTATGAGGACAGGAACCACGCGACGGTTCTGAGCTCCATCAGGAAGGTCGAGCAGCTTCTGAAAAACGACCCGTCTATGGCCGGAACGGTCAGAGATATCACCTCAAATATCAACTCAGTCTGAGCGGGAGTTTTCGTAAAACTGGTGTTGAAAAGTTGACAGAGGAATGTTGAAAGAAATTGTGGGGAGAGAATGTGTTAAAAGAGAGAAAAATTTCCACAGAAAGAGGCACAGAGGAAATGCCCTGAAATCAAGGCTTTGGGTGTGTTTTCCACAATCCACAGCGCCTACTACTAAAGCTACTTAAAAAATAGATTTATTTATTGATAAAAAGGAAAATTTGTTTTCATTTGCAAGGAGGAGCCGAAATGAAATTCACATGCGAAAAATATCTGCTTCAGTCCGCGTGCACGATAGCATCGAGAGCGGCCGCAGGCAAGAGCCCCATACCGGCTCTGGAGGGACTGCTGATAAAGGCAGACGATAAGATAACGATAACAGGCTACGACCTGAAGAAGGGAATATACACCGGCATTGAGGCGGATGTGGCCGAGCGCGGCTCGATAGTCGTCGGAGCGCGGCTCTTCGGAGAGATGATACGCCGTATGCCGGACGGGATAGTTTCCGTCACGGTCGACGAGAAGGACAATGTCAACATCAAGTGCGGCAAGAGCGAGTATAACATCATCGGCATAAGCCCGGACGATTACCCCGAAATGCCGAAGTTCGATGCGGTGAATAACATCACGCTCCCGCAGAACATCCTCAAGAGCATGATAAACCAGACTATATTCGCCGTGTCGACCGATGATATAAGACCGATATACACCGGCACGCTGTTTGAAATAGACGGGGATGAGCTGACTCTCGTTTCGGTCGACGGCTACAGACTCGCAAAGCGGACGGAGAAGCTGGAGAGCTCCAAGCTTGAAAATTGCAGCTTCGTCGTCCCCGGCTCGACGCTCTCGGACGTTGAGAAGATATGCGCGGACGAGGATGCGCCGGTATCGATATCTGTCGGTGAGAAGCACATATCCTTCGCGATAGGCGACACGGTCGTCGTATCGAGAAGACTCGAAGGCGAGTTTCTCAATTACCGCCGCTCGATACCGGAGAGCTTCAAGTATGAGCTCAAGGTCGACAGAGGCGAGCTTATGTCGGTCATAGACCGCGTGTCCCTGATCGTCAGCGAGAAGAACACGAGTCCCGTGAGGATCACCTTCAACGACGGCAGCATCGACTGCGTATGCGTGACTCCGATAGGCCGCGCGGACGATGTCTGCACCTGCGACGGAAACGGCGAGGGACTTCTGGTCGGCTTCAACGACAGATACCTCAAGGACGCGCTCAAGGCGGCGGGCAAGGATGAGCTCTTTGTGTGCGTGAATACGGCGTCCTCCCCTTGCGTTATCAAGGCGGCCGACGGGACGGAGAACTTCACATATATGGTGCTGCCGGTGAGACTTCACGCGTAAGGTTGGAAAAACAGAAAAATGGAAAAAATAGCTATTGATACGGAATTTATAAAGCTGGATTCGCTGCTCAAATTCGCGGCGGCAGTCGGCACCGGGGGCGAAGCAAAGTTCGTCATAAATGAGGGGCTTGTGTTCGTAAACGGTGAGGTCTGCACCCAGCGCGGGAAAAAGCTGCATCCCGGCGACAAGGTCGATTTTCAGGGGATGAGCTTTGAAGTGGTCAAGGGATGATAATCAGGAAGATCGCGCTCAACGGCTTTCGCAATTACGAGTTTGAGACTGTCGAATTTGCGCCGGGGACGAACGTGATATCCGGCCAGAACGCGCAGGGCAAGACCAATCTGCTGGAAGCGGTGTATATGCTCTCGGGCGGCAGGAGCTTCCGCACGCGCTTTGACCGCGAGCTTGTCGGCTTCGGGGATTCGGGCGCGGATATTCTGGCGGACGTTTACAGCCATGAACGGGAGCAGACGATAAACATACAGCTGCGCCCCGGTCATGGAAAAAAGATACTTGTAAACGGCGTGAAGAAAACGGCGGGTGAGCTTGCCGACACCGTAAACACAGTGCTGTTCTGCCCGGACGATCTGAACCTTATAAAGGACGGGGCGGCCGTGCGGCGCAGGCTCCTCGACAACGCGATAAGCCAGATACGCCCAAGGTACGCGGAGTACCTTTCGGAGTTCAACCGCCTGTATGAGCACAAGACGCGCATACTCAAGGACTGGCGCGATAAGCCCTCGCTGCTCGAAACGCTGGATGAGTTTTCCGACGGGATGTGCCGCGCGTCGGCGCAGCTTATACGTTACAGAGCGGCGTTTTCCGCGAGACTTGATCAGGCCGCAGCGCCGATACACAAAGATTTCTCAAACTCCCTTGAGGAGCTGGAAATAAAATATAAGACCGTCAGCACGGTGAAGGATCCGTTTGCGAGCGCAAGGGAGATATACTACGATATATGCGAGCATCAAGAGAAGCACCGTCAGGCAGAGCTTGACAGCGCGCAGTGTCTCACCGGCGCGCATAAGGACGATTTAGAGATATTCATTAACGGCACTGCCGCGAGAAGCTTTGCCTCTCAGGGGCAGACGAGGACGGCGGCGCTGTCGATAAAGCTTGCCGAGCGCGAGATATTCTTAGCCGAGACCGGCGAATACCCTGTACTGCTGCTCGACGATGTGCTCTCCGAGCTTGACACGAAGCGGCAGGAGTTCGTGCTCAACCGCATAGGCGGCGGGCAGACGCTTATAAGCTGCTGCGAGGACGAGGGTATTTCCAAGCGCACCGGCGGCAGAGTGTTGTTTATAAATGGCGGTAGGATAAGCTGATGTACCTGCACCTCGGAAAAGGCAAGATCGTGAGCACGGAGGATATCGTCGGGATATTCGATCTGGATATTACGAGCCAGTCGCACCTGACGAGAAAGTATCTGACGATGGCGGAGAAGGCCGGAGAGGTCGTGAACGCCAGCGAGGATATACCGAAGTCCTTTGTCGTGTGCCGGTCGGGAAACAAGAAAATACTTTATCTGAGCCAGATGGCTTCGGCAACGCTGCTAAAGCGCGCGGAGTCAGGCTTGCTGTAATAGTAAACGGCGGGGGCTGCCCCGCACGGAATGGAGAAACGTATGTCTGATAACATCAAAAATCAAGCGTCGGAATATGACGCTTCGCAGATCCAGGTCCTTGAAGGGCTTGAGGCCGTAAGAAAGCGCCCCGGTATGTATATAGGCTCGACCTCACTGTCGGGTCTGCATCACCTTGTGTATGAGATCGTCGACAACTCCATCGACGAGGCCCTGGCGGGCTTCTGCACCGGCATCACCGTGACGATAGAAGAGGGCGACATCATCTGCGTGTGTGATAACGGCCGCGGCATCCCTGTCGATATTCAGGAGCAGACCGGCAAGAGCGCGCTTGAGGTCGTGTTTACCGTGCTGCACGCGGGCGGCAAGTTTGGCGGCGGGGGATACAAGGTCTCCGGCGGTCTGCACGGCGTCGGCGCATCGGTCGTCAACGCTCTGTCCGAGTGGCTCGAAGTACAGGTACACAGGGACGGCAAGGTATATCAGATGAAGTTCTCCCGCGGCGGCATCACTGAGAGCATAAACGTCGTAGGAACGACGGACAGAACCGGCACCACCGTGCGCTTTAAGCCCGACCCCGAGATGTTTGACGACACGGTCTACGACTATGAGACGCTGCACACATGGCTGCGCGAGCAGGCATTCCTGAACGGCGGCCTCACCATCGCGATGGAGGATAAGCGCGAGGGCAAGGAGCAGGCGGAGATAATGTGCTACGACGGCGGCATAAAGGAATTTGTCGCATGGCTCAACCAGCACAAGACGCCGATACATCAGGACGTTATCTATCTTACCGGCAAAAAGGACGACGCGATAGCCGAGATAGCCCTGCAGTATAACGACGGCTACAGCGAAAACCTCGTCTCCTTCGCAAACAACATACACACCCCTGAGGGCGGCATGCATGAGACAGGCTTCAAGACCGCGCTCACGAGAGTTATAAACGCCTACGGGCAGAAGAACAACATCATCAAGGGCGACGACAAGGTCTCCGGCGACGATGTGCGCGAGGGCATTGCGGCGGTCATATCCGTGAAGCTGCCTGAGGCGCAGTTTGAGGGACAGACCAAGCAAAAGCTCGGCAACGCCTATATAAGAACGCTTGTAGACTCTGTCGTAAACGATCAGCTGACGGTATATTTTGAGGAGCACCCCGCCGCTGCCAAGGCCATACTCGAAAAGGCGATGATGGCAAACCGCGCGCGCGAGGCCGCGAGAAAGGCCAAGGAGTCCGTCCGCCGCAAGACCGGGCTTGAGAGCGGGCAGATGCCCGATAAGCTCCAGGACTGCAACGAGCGCGACCCGTCGCTGTGCGAGATATACATCGTCGAGGGCGACAGCGCCGCGGGCTCCGCAATACAGGGGCGCGACTCGCGCTTTCAGGCGATACTCGCCATGTGGGGCAAGATGCTCAACGTTGAGAAGGCGAGAGCCGATAAGATATACGGCAATGATAAGCTCTACCCGCTCATCGTCGCGCTCGGCGCGGGGATCGGCGACGAGTTCAATATCGAAAAGCTCAGATATCACAAGATCATCATCATGGCCGATGCCGATGTTGACGGCTCACATATCCGCACTCTGCTGCTGACATTCTTCTTCCGCTATATGCGCCCGCTTATCGAGCACGGCTATGTCTATTCTGCGGTGCCGCCGCTCTATAAGCTCTCGCGCGGCAAGACCCAGCGTGTGGCCTACTCCGACGAGCAGCGCGACAGGATAAGCGCCGAGATGCGCGAGGATAACCCGAACGCCAAGGTCGATATCAGCCGCTTCAAGGGTCTCGGCGAAATGGACCCGCACGAGTTGTGGGAGACGACGATGGATCCGCAGACGCGCTCACTGCGCCGCATCACGCTCAACGACGCGATACACGCAGATCAGGTCTTTACCGTGCTCATGGGCGAGGACGTCGAGCCGCGCCGCGAGTGGATCGAGCAGAATGCAAAGTACGTGGTGAACCTCGACATATAAAAATATTCGTCAGATATTGGGGAAACCAGCACGCTTTGGCTCCCCTTGTTTCTCAAGGGGAGCTGGCGCGAAGCGCCTGAGGGGATAAAAACGCTGAGTCTATTATCGCAGCTGCGGCAACAACCCCTCCGGCTCGGCTTACGCCGACCCACCTCCCCTTACACAGGAGAGGCATTGAGATACTCAAGCTTTTGTACAATAAAGCAAAAAGCCGGATACTAATACAGGGAACTTAGGTTCCGAAACGGAGAATTTTTAATGGCACATAAGAGAGATTACAAACCTGAGGATATAGCGTTTCCGGATCAGGTCATAACAGAGTCGGAGCTGGTGAGCGAAATGCAGACCAGCTATATCGACTACGCCATGTCCGTTATCGTCGGCAGAGCGCTGCCGGATGTGCGCGACGGTCTCAAGCCCGTCCACAGGCGCATACTCTATGCAATGTACGAGGACGGCCTGACGAGCGACAAGCCCTTCAAGAAGTCCGCGACCTGCGTCGGCGACGTGCTCGGCCGCTACCATCCGCACGGCGACGCTTCGGTCTACGACGCGATGGTGAGACTTGCGCAGAACTTCTCCATGCGCTATATGCTCGTCGATGGCCACGGCAACTTCGGCTCCGTGGACGGCGATCCCCCCGCGGCTTACCGATACACCGAGGCAAGGCTCTCTAAGATATCCAATGAGATGCTGCGAGATATCGATAAAGAAACGGTCGACTGGGACCCGAACTTTGACGAGACGCGCAAGGAGCCGAGAGTGCTGCCGTCGCGCTTTCCGAACCTGCTGGTGAACGGCTCGTCCGGTATCGCCGTCGGCATGGCGACGAACATCCCGCCGCACAACCTCAAAGAGGTCATAAACGCCTGTGTCTGCGTACTGGAAAACCCGGAGGCGACGCTTGCCGACCTCATGCAGCACATCACCGGGCCGGACTTTCCGACGCGCGGGATAATCATGGGGCGCAGCGGGATACGTCAGGCCTACGCCACCGGGCGCGGCAAGGTCGTTGTACGCGCGCGCACGGAGTTTGAGGAGCACGGTCAGGGGCGCACGAGGATAATCGTGACGGAGCTGCCGTATCAGGTCAATAAGCGCCAGCTCATAAAGAACATTGCAGATCAGGTACACGACAAGCGCCTTGAGGGCATATCCGACCTGCGCGACGAGACCGACCGCAACGGTATGCGCGTCGTCATTGAGCTCAAGCGCGATGCGAACCCGCAGGTCGTGCTGAACCGTCTCTTTGCGCAGACGGCGATGCAGACCACATTCTCGATAAACATGCTGGCGCTGGTGAATAACCAGACCCAGCCTAAGATACTCTCCCTGCGCCATATACTTGACGAGTACCTCACCTTCCAGGAGGAGATAATCGTCCGGCGCACGAGATACGACCTACGCAAGGCCGAGGAGCGGGCGCATCTGCTGGAGGGCCTGCTGATAGCTCAGGACAATATCGATGAGGTAATCAGCATCATCCGCACCAGCTACGACAACGCAAAGCAGCGCCTTATGGAGCGCTTCAATCTCAGCGACGTTCAGGCTCAGGCGATATGCGATATGCGCCTTATCTCGCTGCAGGGTCTCAACCGTGAGAAGCTCGAAAACGAGTACAAGGAGCTTGAGGAGAAGATACACTACTTCAAGGATCTGCTGGCAGACCCGGAGAAGATAAAGGGCGTACTCAAGGACGAGCTTATCGCCCTGCGCGATAAGTACGGCGACGACAGAGTCACCGAGATACAGGACGTCGCCGACGAGATAGACATCGAAGACCTCATCGAAGAGGAGCAGTGCGTCTACACTCTTACCCACGGCGG
>ERZ779889.3129-NODE-3129-length-12478-cov-3.959430_pt1 | contig 12478 bp, 12 predicted proteins | sample MGYA00511030_ERZ779889 | MGnify/ENA primary metagenome ERZ779889 (study PRJEB29588, sample SAMEA2160616) | human gut metagenome | biome: human gut; feature: human-associated habitat; material: faeces | place: Denmark | collected 2008/2010 ...
ATAATACTTATCCGCGGCATATGAAAAGAAGCCGTCCGCATTTTCGGTCTGCACGGAGCTTATTTCCATAAGCTCCGCGCTCATGAATTTCCATGTGTTGGTATCGCGGTTGCAAAGGGCAAACCTGCCGTCCGCAAACGTCTGCTCCTTCAGCGCCCATGCACCCTTCAGCTTCGCTTCGCAAATTATTGCGTCATCAGCCGTATCTGCAAGCCAAAGCGTGGTAACGCCCGCCTCGTAATCCGCCCGGCACACGGCAACGTTCTCCCCGCCCGCGGGGCACATACCCGAAAGCGCGTCCGCCGTTATGCAGCTAAGCGTGCGCACGGGCTGCCTCTCACCGCCGGAAAGCGCGCTGCCGTTTTCGCCGCAAAGGTAATTCTCCCCACGCTCCGCTATCAGCTCGCCAAGGTGCGCGCGGCGTATCGCGTCATCAAGCTCCGCATTGTCAAACAAGCGGAACATGGAAACGTTATCCTTTATGGATGCATTGAACACGAACACGTTTTGCTGTATCACGGATATTATATCGTAAAGCGATTCCGGCGCAATGTCGCGTATCTCAATGCCGTCAAGCGTTATGCTGCCGGAATACTCGATATTCGCTGCCGTAAGAAGATTGAGCAATGTGGATTTTCCGCTACCGCTACCACCAACTATGGCATATGCCTTGCCCGCCTCAAACCAGGTGGAAACATTATGCAGCACGCCCTTGCCAGCTTATCCACAAGGCCAAGCGCCGCCTTGCGCCCCGCCAGCAGCCCGGGCAGGGAGGCTATCGGCTCAATGGTGAAGTTCATAAGGTTTACAAAAAGTATCACCGCGCCCGGGGTAAGCCCGTATCCGTTCAGCGCGAAGTACGCGCCCGCTATGAACACGCCAAGCTGGGCAAATATGGCGGTTATTGCGCCTAGCATGGGGCTTATCCTATTCGCCCCCGAAATGTCAAAAGCCGCCTCGGACGGACTTTTCATGTGCCTGACGATGCTTATCCCCTCCATGTTTCCTTTTTTTGTTTTATCCTCACTTGTCATCTCCACAGGCATGGCGCAAAAGTGCCGCGACATGAATGTGCTGTTTACTGACGCTTCCAAGCTTCAGGCAGGCGACCTCATCTTTTTGCCCGCAAGGACGCTTCCCGCGGCGAAGGTTATTGCACGGACACCCAACGCTGTGGAACAGGCAAATGCAAACGCTGGTTGCAGATACACCATGTTGCCATATACATCAACGGCGAATTTCTGATTGACAGCACCGGCGGTAATAACTCCGTACAGATACGCAAGCATTGGGGAAGAAGCGGCTCCGAATGGGAATGGGTCTGCTTCGGCAGACCAACAAGCTGAAAGAAAGGAACCATAATGAAAAGTCAAACTACCACGAGGGCGGCGCTCATTGCCGCTCTTTCTATTTTAGCTGCCATAATAGGCATCGCCTTATCTATGCAGCATGAGAACGGCGATGTTTTTGTTGAAATCAAGCCCATACCTACTCCAAAAGCAACCAATATGATTTCATCAACGCCCCTGCCCTCTCCTACTGCGCTGCCATCACCAACGCCGGAAGCAACATTGCAGCCGACTTACCCATCCGCAGCGACTCCCGCTCCCGTGCAGGACGGCAAGGCTTTTTTCACGCTCAGTATTCTGAACGATACCATATCCGTGGCATACGGCGTGGAAGAATCAACGCTCAAAAAAACTCCCGGCTGGCTTACGACTTCCGTATTGCCAGGCGAGAATGGTATGTGCGTTGTCTACGGCCATCGCAACCGTAATCATTTGAAGATACTCGAAAAAGTCACCGTTGGCGACATCATTACAGCAACAAAAGACGGCATAGCATACACATATGCCGTTTTAGATGTTGCCATCTACGAAAGCACATCCGACTGGCGGCTCCCTACGCTTGACAGAAGCACGCTTGTGCTTGTAACCTGCTACCCGTTCAGATACTCGGGACATGCGCCGGGCAAGTATATGGTTATTGCGCGGCTTGTTGAGTGAAAAGCGAGTCAAGTAAGAATGAAGGCGTGCTTGCGGCGTTCGCAGTTATTGTGGTCGGTAAGTTTGCAAGGATGATGATGGTGAGGTAGCGCATGACGCCGTCTGCCGCAAATAATTTTGCCGGTATTTGTCCCTTTAGGGCCTATGTTATGCGTATAAGATAGTAGATACTCTACGCAGGAGGGTACAATGGAACTTACTAATCTGACCATAATGAATGCGCTGTGCGATTACCGCAGAATCTGTGCAAAGGCCTCCATGCTTACGCTGCTGATGCAGGAGAACACGGAATACGCCTGTTTTGAGCGGGATGCTTTGGAAAAAGAATACTGCAATCTGGTGTTTATGAAGGGCATTATAGAATGCTGGCTGGAGCTGCTGCCGGACGACGAGCGTTTTCTTGTTCAAAAGCACCTGATACAGGGGCTTGACTGGGCAAAGGTAATAGTTGAATACAATGAAAGATGGGGCATTATGAACGGCCGGGCCGAGCGCACGCTAAAGCGCATACAGGCCCGCGCGATAAAGCGTATATTGAACTGCATGTGCGAAATAGATGCGCTGAAAAGCACCCCTGACAATAATGCCGCCGACGATATCCCTGCCGATGCTTAAATAGCACCGCAGCAAATTTTAATATAGCCGAGGCAGTTGCTTACCTGTCCCGGCTATTGGTGCATCATTCTACAATACGCACGCCGCTTTCGTCCATAAGGCCAACTATATCATTATCATTTTGGCCGTATATAAAAGCCGAGGCAGTTGCTTAACTGCCCCAGCTTTGGTGCGCATTATGCGCTTATTTGTACTTTTTCCGTATATAGGGATTTCTTTCTATATCGTGGCACAGCATTTCATAAAGTTCAGGCGGCGCATATGTCCGAATCGCACGCACGGCCTTCTTCGTATACGAAAGCTGTAATGCATCCTCTCCCCATTTTATCAGGTCATGCTGCTGCCTATTGCCGCCTTTCTGGCCATATGTCAGCACATGCTTCGAAAGATATATCAGCGGAATGTCATAGTAGACCACAACCCCACAGTCAACAAATTCAGAAAACGGATATTCCACGCTCTTGCGGAATGGACACTTTTCTGTTACGCCGCTTTTATCCACATGCAGGTATGTGTAAATCGAACGCCATAACAGAATCATAAGCAGAATCCACAATACACTTAGCCCTATAAGTACAATTGATGAACCAACTGCCTTGTCATTAAAAATGCCATCTAAACCAATTCCCATGGTAACTAAGCAACATAATGGCATTACCACACCGCCTACCCAGAAAAAGTAAAGATTCGAGATAAAATTCATTTATGCCTCTCCTTTTTCAGTAAAGCATGGCGCACGTTCCAGTACGTCTAAAGGATCCTCTAATACCCATTTTGCCGCCTCCGCTTTTTTTGCCTTTGTTTGTTTGTGGTTTCGTATATGATAAAGCAAAACTGGTAACTGCTTGTGGCGTATTAACAAACATAGCCGAGGTATACATAGCTACTGCCTTCTCGCATCCAGACATCGCTTGGGTTGATGTTTTCATACCTTGTATAATGCCCTTCCCAACAATGTTCGGGCCCTTAAATGCCATACTGCTTAAACTTCCAAGTCCAAAGCCAACAGTATTAAATATAGCTCCTAACGCTGCCTCACGAGCGATTGCTTCTCCATTAAGCTCTTGACCATTACCTACTTCATTGATAATCTCACCTACTACACTACCAAATGCTCCACCTGCAGCCGAAAAACCAAGTCCGGCAATAACTGCCGTGGCGCCTGTTCCTATCGCCGCTGAAGCGCCAGCAGCTACAGCTAACCCAACTCCAAGTGTCGCACCGGCTATTGTTCCGGAAACAAGTCCCGCTGCGGCGCCAACCAATACATTTTGCCCGTTTATAGCAGCGGTAACAGCGCCCACGACAGTGCCAAGAACTGCACCAACAACGATGTTCCAAAACTTGCCATCAACTTCATAGCGATTCACCGGATTATTTCCGCAATACGCCCACATATTGCCGCCGAGGACGCCCTGACCGGTGGACATATATACGTCGGCAGAGATGAAGCGGCAAACTTCGGGGTCGTAGTAGCGGGTGGTGAGATAGTAGAGGCCGGTTTCGGTATCGTAGTAGTAACCGCGATAACGGAACGGATTGTCCGCGCCAAGTGTAGTTGCCAAGGTGCCGGTGGTGGATATCAGCTTGCCCCACGCATCGTAGATATATTCTACCACACGCACGCCGCTTTCGTCCATAAGGCCCACTATATCATTTTGGCCGTTTCTCAGATAATAGTACTCCGTGCCGTTGTAGTTCACGGATACCGCCTGGCCGTTGGCATCGTAGCTGAACAGCAGCGATTTTCCAGGCGCTACCTGCGCCATGAGCAGACTGCCGTTGTAGCTGAACGATGTGGTTACTCCGTTTATTGTCTTGCCCGAGCGTATGCCTTGTTCGTCATAGGTGTAGCTTGCGGTCAAACCGTCGCCGGATAAGCTCTCCAGCCGTTTGCCCTGCCATGCCATGGTGGTAGCCGCGGTAGCTTACGGGGTTGCCTATCTCGTCGTAAGATATGGTCTCTCCGTTGTAGCTTACCAGCTTGTCCTTCCACTCGCTGTCGTATTCATAGACGAATGTGGCTGTGGGCGTGCCGAGAGTACCCGTGGTGTAGGCGTATTCTTTACGCTCAAGAATGTTGCCTGCATTGTCGTAGGTGTAGGTTGTGGTCTTGTTCGTGAAGCCGTCGTTTACCCGTGTGAGCTGATTAAGCGCATCATATGTGTAGGCTGCGCTCTTAGCGCCCTGGGATATGGCGGTCACGTTGCCGTTGTTGTCGTAGGTATAGGTATATGCCGCGTCGCTGCCGTTCTTGTAGCTTTGCAGCATGGTGGTCTTTGACCCATTGGCCCCGGCAAGATAGCCGAAGGATACCGTGTAAGGCGTTGCGAAGCCATATACGCGCGATGACCGCGTGCCGGTAGCATTGTAGCTGTCGGTTATGGTCTTGCCGTTGACCTTTACGGTAACGGGGCGATTGTCCTTGTCGTAAGTGTATTCCGTTACCCAGCTGCTGCCGCCCGCAGACTGGTGCAGCTTGGTCAGGTTGTCGTTCAGGTCGTATTCATACAGATACTCGCTGCCGTCGCTTGACGCGGAACGTATCAGCCTGCCGCTCAGGTCGTAGTAGTACGATGTGGTTATGTCCCTGAGGTTGTCTACCATCCGCTGCAGGTTGCCGTTGCCGTCATATGAGTAGCTGTACATCTTGGTGGAACCAAAGCGCACTTCGGTTATTCTGTCAAGTACATCATATTCGTAGTGTATGTTCAGCCCGTTTCCGTATTGCGCGCTCGTCAGCAGGCCGCGGCTATTGTCGTATGTGTTCTGCGAAAGCACATCGGAGTTCACCTTGGTCGCCAGTGTGTGCCCAAACAGGTCATATGTCATGCCGTAGCTGAAGCCGTTGTGGGATATGCCTATCAGCTCATCGTCATCATATGTGTAGCCGACCTGCGCGTTACCCTGCGTAAGGCCGGAAAGCCTGTTCATGGAGTCGTAGCTGTATGCAGCCACGTTGCCGTTGGCGTCGGTCACGCTTGTGCGCAGACCCTTATCGGTATTGTAGCCGTAGCTTACCGATTTGCCTCGTGCGTCGGTCACAGAGGATACAAAGCTGCCTACGCTTGTGTAGGTTGCGGATGTTTGTATGTATTCCGAATCGCTGCCCGTACGCGAGGTGAGGGCATTACCCTTGCTGTCGTAAGTGAAGGTGTACTTCATGCCGGATTCGCTTACGGCGGACAGAAGGTTGTGCTTGGAATCGTAGGTATAATTAAACTTGTTGCCCTTGGCGTCGGTAGCCTTTATCAGGTCATTGGAACCGTTGTATTCGAAAGAGCTGTTCTTTTCGGCAAGCCCCTTTACGCTTACAACATTGCCGTCGTCATCATATGTGTAGCTTTGGCAGAACTCTTCCTTAAATACCTGCATGCCGTCAAAGTAGGCGTCGTTGCAGTTGTAGTTATATTCAAAGCTGAACACTATGGCCGTGTAGTTAAACGGCGCTACTGCCGCACCGCAGATATACTGCCATTCGCTGTTGTCCGGGTTAAAGCTTACCTCGTAATACTTTGTTTCGCTTGCCCCTACAAAGCCCAGCCTCAGTTTGCGTTGGCCGTAGTTGACTTCGCTGCTTGTGCCTGCATTCTTCGTGAATGCGGGTACGGTGTTCATCTGCGCCCATCCGCCGAAGGTATAACAGTCGCCCGTTGAACCTGATATGGGCAGCGTTTGGGATACCACCTTGTCTGCGGTGGTACTTCCGGTTATTTTGTATACCGCGCTGCTCAGAGAATCCGGATGAAGTGAACCGGATACGCTTACTATCGCGTCATTTGAATCAAGTCCGCTCCCGCGGCTCCATATTGTGTTAGAGTTAAAGTCCGAATTTTCAAGCAGGTTATACCTATTCATTGCGTCTGCCTGTTCAAGCATTACGCAATCGGCATATACGCTGCCGGAAACGTCGCCGGGAAGCTTGAGCTGTACATTTACCGAAGAGCCGGCATTTGTTGGAACGGTGAAAGTAAGGCTTTCGCGCTGCCATGCAGAAGATGCGCCCATTACGCCTAAGCTCTCTATGGTTGTCGTGCCGTATGATACGGCAAGGCGAGCGCCGTCGCTTCCCTTAAAGTATGCGGATAGCGTATATGTTTTGCCCGCCAGAAGCGTAAGCTGCTGCGCTGCATATGCTCCGGCGCCGCTCAGCTTTATGCTCCTGCTGCCCATGAACTTATCCGCCGTGCTGTAGGATGCGCCCGATCCAAGCGACCACGCACCGGTATTCTCCATGTTGTGATTCGGAAGCAGGTTTATGCTTGTCTTTTGCAGCTTGGATACGGTTTTAAGCTGGGTAACAGTTCTGTCCTGACTATTGAAAGAGCAGTATTGCGCGCTGCCGTCAACATCGCGTATTGCAACGGTCTGACCGGCGTTGTTGAACTGGTATATGCTCTTTCTGCCCTGGTTGTCGGTAAATGTTGTGCTGTTCCAGCCATAGGCTATGCTCAGGTTTCCTCCGGCAACAGAGTTAGCATATTCCTGTATACTGACTACTCGATGTGGAGCAGCTTCTGTATATGTGTAGCAAACGTAATAGCCATCATGGTTCAGCGCGGAAAGAAGATTACCTGTTGAATCATATGCATATTGGCTAATCTTGTTGTCGGCATATGTTATGGCAGTAAGACGCCCCGAAGTATCATATGAATAGCTTGCGTCAAGCCCATCCGGAGAGTCTATAAACGAGAGCCTGCCGTTAGAATAGCTCAATGATGTGGTACGGTTAGCGCCGTCAACTATGCTTGTTATCCTTCCGGCAGAGTTATATGCAATGCTCATCGAATTGCCGTTGTTATCAATAATCTGATATAAACGACCGGATGCATCAAATACAAGCTGATTGCCGATTTTATCCTTTATCGTCTTTACGGAACCGCTTACGGTTAAGGTTGAATCTTTATCCAGCTCATTTTCGTAGAGAGAGCTATTTGAAGTTGAACGCCTGTAGTAATGCGCGGTTCCGTCGGCATCTATGTATTTGTAATAGTTAGTGCCGCCTATTGTGACGTTCTCTACAGTTTGAGCGTAGTTGAGCCGCCAACCATATCCGTAACCGATATCGCTGCTCTTATCGTGCGTATTAAATACATGCTGGATGGATATCGGCATTATACCGCTTGCAATGCTCACATCGTCATGAGTGAACACGAGGTTGCCGTTGTAGTCGTTTACCGAAGCAGTTCCGGCACGGCCTACGCTTTGGCTATGATATGTCCAGGTGCCTTCAATACCCGTGGAGTTTACATATATGATAGATGCGAACGGGTGCGAACTGTAATAGTACTGTGCATCTACGGAGTGATACTCCATATATCCCCAGGATTCGTCATATGCTTTGATTAAGAGGCCGTAATTGGGCGTGCCTGAATACCATTGCTTCACAAGTCCTGTAACATCCCAAGTATTATACGAGCCGGGAAGTACAGAATACGATATGCTTTCGACCTTGCTTGTGTCGTAAGCGGCCCGATTATTCCATGTTATTGTTGAACTTGTCCAGTCCTCGGTAACTCTATGTACATCAAGCCGCAAATCGTTCGATGAATTTGAGTTTTTACGCGATATGTTCAGCAGTGCTTTAACTACCATATCGCCTGCTCCAAGCTGGGGCAGATTAGGGAACTTTATATATACCCTGTTTATACCGCTTGACGATCCGTTGCCTATCTTCAGCTTTGACGATGTATAGCTGTTTTGCTTGGGGTCAAGAGAACTTACGAACGTATCATGAACCTGGGACGAATCCATGGATGTTTGAACGTCCGGGTCTATAGTTATGGGGAATACTCGCTCTGCGGACAACAACCACTCCCGAGAGGGTATCATGGTGTATGCAAAGCTTATTATGCCGTTGTCGCTGACAAGTCCGCTTATGCGATCTATAGCTTCGCCTGCATTTATGCGTTCCTGCAGCTCCTCAAGCTCATATATCAGCTCATCCGATAAACCTGTTTCAGGCAAATCGGCCTCATCGGTATTCTGTACCGGCTCTGCTTCATCGCCTTCGGTGATTTCTTCGGTCGGCAATACAGGCTCGGCTTCAGGAGCATCTTCATTGCCTGATGGCGTCGGTTCCGGTTCAGACACGCCTTCATCTACGGGCAATGCAGTACCCGGCTCAAGCTGCTCGGCTACTCCCGGTTCGTTGGTTTCTTCAATAGTCTCTTCCGCTTTTTAGGTGTCATCCCCATTAACCGATTCACCGGTCTCTTCTGTCGGAGCAGGAGTCTCCTCCGCAATATCGTCTCCGGCTATATCATCCTCTGTTTCGGACAGGTTATTGTCGTTCGTTTCCGAAGGCTGTACCTCAACAGAGAAGTTCTTAAGCTCATCTATCATTTGCAGCTCCGCCATGAGAACAAGCTGCAATGTTATGTCGGAAGTTTCTTCTCCGGCAGCGTCCATTATTATGGGAGCCGTTATTTTGAACACCTCGTCGCTGTCGGCATCAAAGAACTTTATTTCGCCGCCCTCTGCCATGGGTGCTAATCCGGAACATGTAACTTCCATTGTATAGTTTGCTGAAAGCTGAGCGGCATTGTCCACCGTTATGAGCTCCCTTATGCCGGTTGGCCCTACAACGTATGATATATCAGCTCCGTTCAGCGCTCCGGGATACGTAATTACAGATGACAGATTGGGCAATATCCGCATGTCGTTTGCAGATGCTTCGCTTATTGCCATTTGGCTGCTTGCTTGGGAACCTATTGTAGCGACTGCATTCGCGCTTCTGTCAGCCATGCGCCATGAGATAACATAGCCGTCTTTTTCTACGCGCACAAGCTCATCGCTTGAGATATTGTCCGCGAAGTATACGTTGAAGTGAGCAGCCTGATTAGTATATACGCTTGTTCCGTCCGCCCTTTGCTCAGCAACAAGCCTGTTATCTATATCAGCCCATTCCCCTTCTTTGTCGTAGTGGACGGGGTAAGGATAGATTACAGCCTCTACGGCTCTGTCTTCCCTTACAAAACGCTTGATATTTTCTTCCCTGCCGCTCTCATCTTCATACATAAGCGGACTATCAGGCAATGTCTCTGACGGGGCAGCCGTCAGCTCATCCGCTACTGAGTTTATATATCCTCTGTAGCCGACTTCGTTGGACAAGGCGTAGCCGTGTCAGCCAAAGAGTAGCTGAACAGGCACACAATAGCCAACATAAAGCTTACAACACATTTTACCGCACGTTTCATTTGCTTTTCAGGGCGATGCAGCCCTTCTCCTTTCACGTTTTTTTGAAATGGTGGTTAATGGAATGCAGTTCTTCGGAAGCAGAAAACACAGCCTGCCGGCTTTCTGTTTAACTTCCGAGTTTTGGGGATATCTGATATATTTAGTCTAATTTACCCGATAGGGGTATGAGTAGTGCCAGTTCAGGGACATTCTTATGCCATTGTTATTAAGCCAAGAAAGCAAGAAATGTATAGCTAAATCGGACTTAAACACTAATATTGGAAATTTTGCGTACGAAATACGAATTATACATCGTTTAATTATTTGCTTGCTTCTGCCAAACTATTAGCGCAGGAGGTGAACGATAATGCGTGATGAATGTGTAGAATCGAGCGAACAACTCAGAAAACTCCGCGAAAGCCATAATCTTACGCAGTCAGATATGGCAAACGCTGCTGAGTGCAGTTTGCGCAATTACCAGAATTATGAATATGGTAAATCGCAACCAACTTACAGCATACTGAGCCATATTATCCGTAACCTTCCGGCTGACCCTCGTGAGCTTTTTGAGCGCAGTATTTGTGATGAGGATGATACAACAAGAGACCGTATCAACCGGCTGCTGAACAAATGCAACAAGGATCAACTTAAACTGATACTCAGACTTGCACAGGACGTTCTTGACGAGTGGCCTGCCGAACGTAAATAATCGAGGATTTATGGCTAAAATTTCAGATAAGGACGAAATAGTTGACATATACCTTAAATATCAAAAGTCTTTATTGCGGCTGGCAATGACGTATGTTGACAGAAGTTATTTGGCAGAGGATATCGTTGGTGATACGATTATAGCCGTTCTCGAAAGGCCGCTTGAATTTGAAAACGAGGCTTCCTGCGCATGCTATATGCGCCGAACTGTTCGTAACAAATCAATAAGCTTGCTGCGTAGGAAATATCAAATCGATTTACTTGATGATGCTAATGACATAGAAAAGCGGATTATCGAACTAAGTAGCTCCGATAAATCGTATAACGACATAGAAGTTCAGGTTTTGCTTCATGAAATACTTGCGGAGTATCCGAAAGAAATACGCGAGGCCTTTATTGCGCATATACTTGACGATGAAACCATACCCTCGCTCGCGGCGTATTATGGCATAAAGAACGACACTTTGCGCAAACAAATAGGCCGAATGAAAACCAGAATTGCCCAGGCTATACCGGAAAAAGATATGAAAACATTTTTGTTTATGCTTATGCTGATATCATAATGAACATAAAGAGGGGGCATTGTTATGAATTGGTTAAAGGCAAAAAGGTTAATTCGAAGGAAGCCTTATTTACTCGACCCGTACCGATGTAGAAGTGCGGAAGAGGCACAGAAAATACTTGACGAAGAAGGCATATTATCGCCGGATGCGCTTTTATCCGCAGCGCGGGTGCGGGCCGGAATGAGCGAAGCTGAGTGGGAAGCATATACCGGAATATCGTCCGAGGAGATGCGGCGTAAAATCGAGCGGTTAACGCCAATTCGCATCGGGAAAGTATTCTCATTGTCGCGCCGTACGGCGGTTGCGCTTATAATCGTTGTCGTGCTTACATTATTCATGGCCTGCACTCCTATTGGTCGTGCGTTGGCAGTTGCGGCATATAACGCCATAGTCGAAGTGGTCGATGGAATACTGTATATTCGAACGGATGAGGAGGCAGATATTTCCCGAGACGAACCGACAATAGAATCGATTGAAGATGCTATTACATACTTTGATTCGGTTAGTGACGCGGCGGAACAGATAGACGAACCAATACTCTGCTTTCAAAATGATGCGGCAGAGTTGGACGGAATATGCATGGTTTCCAACCCGATAGACGGAACGTATTTAGAAAGTAGATATTTGCTGCACGATGGCATAAAGGTTGCAATAGAGCAAAGCTGGGGAGGCAAACATGAAGAAAACGTTGTCGCAAATCCGATGCAGGAAACTATTAGCGTATTACTTGATAATGGTATTGCTATAGATGGAGTATATTCAAGCAGCGACTCGGTATTTGTAGGTGTAGCAGTTGCTCCATACACAGTAATCAGGATCTGTGTTGAAAGCATTCATGAAACAGATACTATACAGGAACTTTTAAATGATTTGACTATGAACTAACTAAAAGGGAGACACAAGTGGTCTCCCTTCTTTTAGTTATATCGTTATATCATAATAGTAAGGTACGGTTCCATCTGAAGTTTTTGTTGTTCCCCTCACTTCCAATTTGTAAGTGCCGCTTTGTGTAAGGGTTACATATTTTCCGGCAGTAACGGATGTTGTCGTTCCGGTTTTGCTAACAGAATCTATATATATCCAGCTGCTACCGCTCTGCCTATACAATGTTACGGTAACGGTTTTGCTTTCGCTGGCCCCGAATGCTCTCCCTTGTATGTAATGCGCCCCGACTGATGTAACATAAGCCATGCCGCCGCTAAGCGACAGTGCCGCATATGGCTGAACCATATCGTCTACGGGTTGCGCCAACACCGGAAGTGCCGACATTGATAGAATACACATGATAAGCATAAGGGACACAATTTTCTTCATAATACTTTCCTCCGTAAACAGAGCGCATTAATGCGCATAATATTTATATACGCATAACTGCTACCCTAAAGGGACACTAAAACTCACTTTTTT
>ERZ779889.3134-NODE-3134-length-12460-cov-3.566385_pt1 | contig 12460 bp, 10 predicted proteins | sample MGYA00511030_ERZ779889 | MGnify/ENA primary metagenome ERZ779889 (study PRJEB29588, sample SAMEA2160616) | human gut metagenome | biome: human gut; feature: human-associated habitat; material: faeces | place: Denmark | collected 2008/2010 ...
GTTAGCCGTGAGAATGTATAGTGAGAGGAACGGCAGGAATGAGGATCGCAATTATAGGCGGCGGAGCCGCAGGACTGATGGCGGCGTGTACCCTTTGCGATCTTGGGGAGCAACCGGTGCTTTTTGAGCGGAACGACCGGGTGGGCCGAAAGCTGGGCATTACCGGGAAGGGCCGGTGCAATCTGACGAACCGGTCGGATGTACAGACGGTTTTGGAGAACATTCCCACCAACAAAAGGTTTCTTTACGGGGCGTTGTCCCGTTTCACTCCTTTCGATGTGATGGCGTATTTCGAGGACACGCTGGGGCTTCCTTTGAAGACCGAGCGGGGAAATCGGGTGTTTCCCCAGTCGGATAAAGCCCACGATGTGGTGTCTGCTTTAGAAAACCATTTGAAAGAGGGCGGGTGCCGGACGGTATTCCGGAAGGTAACGGGCATAAAAAGAGAAGAAGACGGCTCTTTTCTGGTGGTAGCAGAGGGCAAAGCGGAGCACTTTGAGAGGGTGATCCTTTCTACGGGCGGATGTTCCTATCCGGCAACCGGTTCAGACGGATCCGGATATCGGCTGGCCCAGTCTCTGGGGCACAGCATTGTGCCGCCTGTGCCGTCCTTGGTGCCGCTGGAGTGCTTCGGAGGACTGTGCAGGGCATTGCAGGGGCTGTCTTTAAAAAACACGGGACTGACTGTATATGATACGGTGGCGAAAAAGAAGGTCTATGAGGACTTCGGGGAGATGCTGTTTGCCCATTTCGGTCTGACCGGCCCGATGATTCTCTCTGCTTCGGCGCATATGCGGCAGATGGCTCCCGGAAGGTATGAGGTACATCTGGATCTGAAGCCGGCTCTGAATGCGGAAATGCTGGATAAGCGGCTGCAAAACGATTTTGTAAAATACAGCAATAAGGATTTTTCCAATTCCCTGCAGGACCTTCTGCCCTCAAAGATGATTGCGCCCATCGTTTCTCTTTCGGGCATTGATCCCCACAAAAAGGTGAACGAACTGCGCAAGGAAGAGCGCAGGGAGTTGGTGCGTTTGTTGAAGGATCTGAAGCTGACGGTGAAGAATTTCCGTCCGATTGCCGAGGCGATCGTCACTTCAGGCGGGGTGAAGGTGGAAGAGGTTGACGGGCGCAGCATGGAGAGCAAATTGGTCAAGGGACTGTATTTTGCGGGGGAGATGTTGGATGTGGATGCCTACACAGGCGGATTCAATCTGCAGATCGCATTTTCCACCGGACGCCTTGCCGCCCTTTCCGCCGGCAGGGCATAAGGCAGGACATCAAGGGTGCCACGGAAAATCCGACGCCCATCGGGAAACGCAGTAGTGCCGCAGAGCTTTGCAGCGAAAAGCCGATAGACACCAAGTATTCTTTCGCTTTTGTGCCTCGTCCTTCGGCAACACGGCCTCCGAACAGATTTTGAATATTCAGAGGCACCCTAAAAGACAGAACAGAGAGGAAACAGGATGAATATTGCCATTGACGGTCCCTCCGGGGCGGGAAAGAGCAGCCTTGCCAAAGGAATTGCCAAGCATTACGGAATTGTTTATGTGGACACGGGAGCGCTTTACCGGACGGTGGGGTTGTATGCCCGAAGGAAGGGCTTTCCGGTGGAAGAGGTGGGAAAAATTCTGCCTTTTCTTTCTGAACTGAAGGTTTCCCTGCGCTATGAGCGGGGAGAACAACAGGTTTACCTGTTTGACGAAAATGTTTCCGGACAGATTCGTACACCGGAAATTTCAATGTATGCTTCTGCCGTTTCGGCTCTGCCGGAGGTCCGGACCTTTCTCCTGGATACGCAGCGGCAGATCGCCAAAGAAAATTCAGTGGTCATGGACGGAAGAGACATCGGCACCGTGATCCTGCCGGAGGCAGAGGTGAAGATCTTCCTTTTTGCAAGCAACACCGAACGGGCAAAACGCCGGTACGAGGAATTGCGGGCCAAGGGGCAGACGGTGCGCTATGAGGATGTGCTTGCCGATATGACCAAGCGGGATGAAAACGACCGGACGAGAGCCACAGCTCCGGCAGTGGCCGCCAAGGATGCGGTGCTCTTGGACAATTCGGGCTTCGAGCCGGAGCAAACACTGAAAAAAGCCATTGAAATCATTGATGGGAAGCTGAAAAAACAATGAACAGATACAATTGGATTTCAAAGACCTTCGGCGGATTGATTTCAGGAGTGATTTTTCCTACAAAGGTGGAATGCGCCCAGACGGAATTGCCGGAGGGGCCGGTGTTGCTATGCGCCAATCATATAAGCGGCGCAGATGTGTTGCTGTTGATTTCCAGAACCAAACGGCAGGTTCGTTTTATGGCAAAGAAAGAGCTGTTTTCGATACCCTTCATAGGGTGGCTGATCCGCACCATGGGCGCTTTTCCGGTGGATCGGGCCGCCATGGATGTGAGCGCCGTCAAAAAGGGAATCAAACTGCTGGAAAGCGGGGAAATGGTGGGAATCTTCCCACAGGGCACCCGGTGTGACGGTGTACATCCGGCCACGACCGAAGGGCTGATCCACGGGGGTCTTGGGCTGATTGCGCTCCGCTCCAAAGCCACCATTCTTCCGGTGGCGATTGAAACGAAGAATTATAAGGTTCGCCCCTTCCGCAGGGTGCGGATCATTTACGGTGCGCCCGTGCCTTACGGGGAGTATGCCGCCCTTGGCGAAGGCCGGGACGGAAATCTGGCGGTTTCCAGGACGATTTTTGAGCGGATCTGTCAGATGCTTCCGCCGCCTCCTCCTTTGCCGGAAGGGGAGCAAGGCAACCAAGGGGCTGTCCGATGATTTTCGTTGGAAAGTATGCGGGATTCTGCCCCGGAGTGCAGCGGGCGGTGGACAAGGCAGAAGAGCTGGCGGAAAAAAAGACATCGGGAAGCATTTACACTTTGGGTATGCTGATTCACAACAAAACGGTGGTTGGCGAATTGGAAAAAAAAGGCGTGAAGATGCTTGCAGAGGAGGAGCTTGACCGGATCTATGCTCAGGCACAGGAGGGTATGGACCAGACGGTGATCCTCCGTGCCCACGGAGTGGTGAAACAGGTGGCGGATCGGCTTTTCCTGTGGCAGAAGGAGTGTCATTTTTTTCATGTGGTGGATTGTACCTGCCCGTATGTGAAGAAAATACACGAGATCGTGGAGAAGAACGCCACCCTCGACGGAGTTCTGGTGGTTTTCGGAGATCCGGAGCACCCGGAGGTCAAAGGTATTTGCAGTTACGCAAAGGGAAAAGTCATTGTCGTCCGGAATGTTCACGAACTAAAAAGCTACAATTTGTTGAACGATGAAGCAATTTTGGTTTCGCAGACCACGCAAAAGCTGTCGGAGTGGAAAAAATGCCAGAATTTTTTTGAAAACCACTGTACAAATGGAAAAATTTTTGATACAATATGCAGTGTGACGGAAAACAGACAGAAGGAAGCTGTCGAAATGTGCCGGAAAGCGGATGCGCTTTTGGTCATTGGCAGTAAGGAAAGTTCCAACACCATGAAGCTCTACGAAGTGGCCAAAAAGAACTGCCCCCACGCTTTCTTGACAGAGGACGGTAAGGATTTAGATCGCCTCCCCTCGGACGTACACAAACTTGGAATCACTGCCGGAGCGTCAACGCCAGGCAGAATAATAGAGGAGGTTCATAAAAAAATGAACGAAATTCTTGAAAATGAAAATTTTGAAGAACTGCTGAATGAGTCATTCAGAACTTTAAATACAGGGGATACGGTTACCGGTGTGATCTCGTCGGTTTCGCCTGCGGAGCTGACCGTGGATCTGGGCACAAAGGTCACGGGCGTGATTCCCTTTGATGAAGTGGCTGAAGATTCGGGCACAGACCTGACCAAGACCTATAAGGTCGGCGATACCGTTACGGCAAGAGCCATCAGAGTCTCCGATGTGGAGGGTATGGCGGTTCTGTCGGTCAAGCAGGCCGAAAGAGGAAGCAGCTTCAAGAAGCTGTTGAATGCTTATGATGAGGGCGAAGTGCTGACCGGTAAGGTGACTGAAGTGGTCAAGGGCGGACTGGTGGTTTCCTGCAAGTACAACCGGGTGTTCATTCCGGCCGGCCAGAGCGGTGTGCCCAAGGAGGGCGACCTGAATGAACTGAAGGGACAGACCGTACGCTTCAAGCTCATCGACATGGATACCGAGAGAAACAGAGCGGTCGGTTCTATCCGTTCTGTGGAGAGAGAAGAGCGGAAGGCAAAGCTGGAAGAGTTCTGGGCCAACATCGAAGTGGGCAAGACCTATGTGGGCAAGGTGAAGAGCCTGACCTCCTTCGGAGCCTTTGTGGACCTGGGCGGTATTGACGGAATGGTGCATACAAGCGAGCTCTCCTGGACCAAGATCAAGAACCCCTCCGAGGTGGTCTCGGTCGGTCAGGAAGTGAGCGTCTATGTGAAGGCGTTTGACCGGGAAAAGAAGAGAATCTCCCTGGGCTACAAGAAGGCAGAGGACGATCCTTGGGTCATTTTCACCTCCAGATATGCCGTGGGCGATGTGGTGCCGGTAAAGATCGTTTCCTTTATGCCCTTCGGAGCCTTTGCAGAGGTTCTTCCCGGGGCTGACGGATTGATCCATATTTCTCAGATTGCCGATAAGAGAGTGGCAAAGCCTTCCGATGAATTGCAGATCGGACAGGTGGTGGATGCCAAGATCGTTGGCATTGACGAGGAAAAGAAAAAGATTTCTCTTTCCATCCGCGCATTGCTGGAGCCGGAAGCTGAAATCACGGAGGAAGCAGGAGAAACCGAGGAGACCGAAGAGACTGCCGAATAAGAAGAATTCCATAAAAAAGCTGTGCGTTTGTTTCAAGACGCACAGCTTTTTTGATCCCGGAGTTTTCAAAGGGACAATTTTCAAGGGGCAGAAAGGGAACACGGCGCAACAATGCAACCGCCTCTTGGAAGGTTCGCCCTTCCTCTGCCCCTTTTGTATTTTACATTATTTCACGCTGTCGGCAGTGCCCAAAGGACAGGTCCATCCGAACCGGTCGGGGATTCTGCCCCACTGAATGCCGGTCAGCTCATTGTAGAGCTTCTCTGTCAGTTCACCGATCCGGTTGTGGTTGATCTCATAACTGCGGCCGTTGTAGAAAAGAGAACCGATGGGGGAAATAACGGCAGCGGTTCCGATGCACCAGGCCTCTTCCAGAGTGCCGTTTTCGGCGGTGGTCATCAATTCGTCCAGAGAGAGCAACCGCTCCTCGGTAGGTACGCCCCAATCCCGCAGGATGGCAAGGCCGCTGCGGCGGGGGATTCCGTCCAGAATGGAGCCGGAGAGCTTGGGCGTGACGACCTTTCCGGCAATTTTGAACATCACATTCATGCCTCCGCCCTCTTCGACATACTTCCGTTCAATGGCGTCCAGCCACAGAACCTGAGAGAAGCCCTTTTCAATCGCCCGTTCGCCGGCGCGGTTAGCCGCTCCGTAGTTGCCTCCGCATTTCGCTTCGCCCGTGCCGCCCCGGACTGCACGCACATCCTCGGTTTCCACCATGATCGGCACCGGCTGAATTCCGGCGGAAAAATAACTGCCCACAGGGGAAAGGATTACCGCAAAAAGGGCGTTCTTCACCCCGTGCAGACCCAACTCTGCATCGGTGGAGAAGAGGAAGGGACGAATATAGAGAGAGGTTCCGGGCGCAGAGGGAACCCAGTTCTGGTCCAGAGTTACCAGTGTTTTAACGGCTTCCAGAGCATCCTCCTCATTCACCTGGGGCAGACCCAGACGGGCGCAGGATCTGTTCAGCCTGGCCATATTGTCCCAGGGACGGAAGAGCTGTACTCCGCCGTCGGCACGGCGATAGGCCTTCAGTCCTTCAAACACTTCGGTGCCGTAATGGAAGACACTGGAGGCGGGAGAAAGCTCAATGGGACCGTAAGGCACAATGCGTGCGTCATGCCACCCCTTGTCCGGGGAGTAGTTCATCAGAAACATATGGTCGGTGAAGTATTTCCCGAAGCCCAGAGTTTCAGGTGCCGGCAGGGTGCCGGGGCAGGGATTTTTGCTTATAGAAATATTCATGGTTCTACCATTCCTTTCCTCCGGAAAAACTTCCGGTTTTGTTTTCTTGGTTTTCCTTTTCAAGAATGCCCGGATTTCCGGACGGAGGGACGGGAGCCTTGCTTCCCGCACAATGCCCGCTCCTGCCCTGTGCTTTGGGCAGGCAGACGATGGGTACGGTTCACGAGCGGCCGATGCCGTTTCTGCTTCCTACTGAAAAAGCAACCCGGCCGTTTTCCCCGGCGGAGTTGCAAAATCATTTTGGCCGGTATGCTTTGGAACATGAGGTTTACGGAAGCCACCTGGATATGAAAAGGCGCAGATGCGCCTCGGCAATCGGAAGAGACGATATCCGGCAGGGAGAAAATCGGCGCCTACATACCAAAAAGGGACACCGACCAATCGGTATCCGAAAAAAGCACAGATCCTGCGGCGACAGGGATGCAGAAAACACAATATGACACAGGATGAAATGCAGAATACCCCAAAGGCCGCCCTGACAACGGAAACTTCCCATCGTATTCCGACTATGGGTTCAGTATAACATTTCTTTTTTGGGAAATCAAGGGGAAAAAGTAAAAAATGTGAATTTGAACAAAAGAAGAGGGCACTTTTCGGTCTCCCGGTCGAAAAATGACGGGACTGAAAGGGCATAAACGGCGCTCCCGGCGTTCTTTATGCCGGCTTTGAGGTCCGGAGGCGCAGGAAAAGGGAAAAACCGAGAAGAACGGGGGATTTTTGGCAGTCGGGAATTCTCCGGAAGCAGCGCAGACATTTGTCCTTGGAAAACCGACACGGTGGGCAGAACGATCGGAAGAGAGCTGTAAATTTTTTGTGAATTCTGCATTCTCTTCTTGACGGAAGGGGAAAAATATAGTATAATTTCAGCCGAAATTCACACACGGGTCTGCTTTCGGTGCAGGGGAAACCCTGTTGAGTGGCGCCGTGGTGGGAAAAAACCGAAGGAGGACATGAAAAATGTCAGTTATTTCTGTAAAGCAGATGCTTGAAGCAGGCGTCCATTTCGGACACCACACCAGAAGATGGAACCCGAAGATGCACGAGTACATCTTCACCGAGAGAAACGGGATTTATATCATCGACCTGCAGATCACGGTGAAGAAGTTTGACGAGGCGTATATGTTCGTTCGTTCCATTGCGGAACAGGGCGGCAATGTGCTGTTCGTGGGAACCAAGAAGCAGGCGGCGGAGGCCATTAAGGAAGAGGCAGAGCGTTGCGGCCAGTATTATGTGAATGTGCGTTGGCCGGGCGGAATGCTGACCAACTTCAAGACCATCAAGAAGTCCATTGCCCGCTTGAACAGTCTGGAAAAGATGCAGGCAGACGGCACATTTGATTTGTTGCCCAAAAAGGAAGTCGCCAATCTTCTCAAGGAGATGAACAATCTGGAGAAGAGCTACGGCGGTATCAAGACCATGAGCACTCTTCCTTCCGCTGTGTTCATCGTGGATCCCCGCAAGGAGAGAAATGCAGTGCTGGAGGCAAAGAAGCTGGGCATTCCGGTGGTTGCCATTGTGGATACCAACTGCGATCCGGACGATGCGGATTATGTAATTCCCGGTAACGACGATGCAATTCGGGCGATCCGTTTGATCTCCTCTTCGTTGGCTGATGCCGTACTGGAGGGAAAGCAGGGCGAGCAGACCGAAGAAACTCCCGCCGCTGAAACTGCCAAAGTAGCCGAATCCGAAGCAAAGACCGAAGAAACCCCTGTGGAAGCATAATTAGAAGGAGAAACTGAAAATGGCACAGATTACCGCAAAAGATGTGGCTGCCCTGCGCGCAAAGACCGGCTTGGGTATGATGGATTGCAAAAAGGCTCTGGTGGAAGCGGAGGGCGATGTGGAAGCTGCCGTGAAGATCCTCAGAGAAAAGGGATTGGCCACTGCCGCTAAGAAAGAGGGCAGAATTGCCGCCGAAGGAATTGTGGACATTCTGAAGGTGGGCGATACCACTGCTATGATCGAAGTCAACTCCGAAACCGACTTCGTGGCTAAGAACGATTCCTTCAAGGAATTTGTGAAGGGTCTGTTGAAGACCATTATCGAGACCAAGCCTGCTACCGTTGAGGAGCTGGCAACCAAGACCTATTCCGGCACGGCGCAGACTGTTCAGGAAGAGCTGACCGAGAAGATCGCACAGATCGGCGAGAAGCTGTCCATCCGCAGATTTGTAATCGTAGAGGGTACGACCACCACCTACATTCACGGCATGGGACAGACCGGTGTTATTGTAAAGTTTAACGCTGACGATGCTGCCAAGAACAACGCCGGCTTTGCCGAAGCCACCAAGAATGTGGCTCTTCAGATTGCCGCCGGAAATCCTCCCTCCTATGTGTCCAAAGAGGATGTGCCCGCTGCTGCTGTGGAAGAGGAGCTGTCCATTCAGGTTGCCGCCGCAAAGAACGATCCGAAGCTGGCAAGCAAACCCGACGATGTGCTGAAGAAGATTGTTTCCGGTAAGATGGGCAAGCTGTTCTACGACAAGGTCTGCCTGCTGGAGCAGCCCTATGTGAAGGATGACTCCATGAATGTGGGCAAGTATCTGGAGACCGTTTCCAAGGAGTTGGGCGGTTCCGTAAAGGTTGCCTCCTTCGTCATCTACGAAAAGGGTGAGGGCATTCAGAAGAGAGAAGAGAACTTTGCCGAAGAAATCGCCAAGATGACCGGCAAGGCATAATTCCGAAAATTCAGAATGGGGCTGTAAAAAACTCGCTTTTTTACAGCCCCTCCAAAATGCCGGTTGAGATACCGGCTTTTTTTATGCGGTCTTGGACGGTTTTGTCCGCAAGAAATATGGAAAGAATCTTCCGGTCGGAAAAGAGAAGCCGATTAGGCCCGAAAACAGGCGGCACGGTCGGGGCGGCTGTTTCAAGTCCGAAATATCCGATTTGTGGCTCAGAAAGAACTGTTTTCCAACCGGAGAAGGGCAGCCTTGCGTTCCAATCCGCCGGCATAGCCCACCAGACTTCCGTTTTGGCCCACAACCCGATGGCAGGGGATCAGAAGGGAGATCGGGTTCCGCCCGACGGCACCTCCGATGGCTCTGGGAGCGCTTCTTTTCCCCGTTCTTTGACAAAGAAGTTCAGAGAGTTCTTTGTAGGTGACCGTTTTTCCGTAAGGGATTTCCCTTAAAAGAGCCCAGACGCTTTTCTGAAAGTCGGTGCCAGCAGGAGCAAGAGGCAGGGAACCAAAATCCGGCTGTTTCCGTTCAAAGTACCGGGTAAGCAAGGTGCGGGCTTCGAGAAAAACCGGCAGTTCGGTCAAGGGCTGTTTTTCGATTCCCGTCGGCAGATGCCTTTGTCCGGCAAAATACAGTCCCGTCAGCGCAGTGCCGTCGGATACGAGAAAAATTTTCCCCAAAGGCGAAGAAAAAGAGAAAAAAGCAGAATCCATGGTGGCCTCCCTATGGCTTTCGGAATGTTCTTCTGTACTTTGCATGATACAACAGAATCAATTGCTTGTCAAGAAAAGAGAGCAGCCGGCTCTTTGTTTTAGGAGTTGAACGGTATACACACGCCACAGGCGTATTTCATACTGCGAAGCATTCACCCGTCTGAAAGGTGAATTTCATTGAAAAAAGCACTTGCGAAGGCGTGCAAAATTAGCGGTAAAATAATAAGAACCGAATAAGCAGCCCTTACGGCAAAACACCACGGAAGAAAATCCGTGGTGTTTTGCTTTTCGGTGAACACTGGTTGCGAATCAAAAATTGAACCGCAGAAAGCAAATGAAAAGGAATTTAGTTAACAAAAAATTATCAGGACTTTCCGCATACGGTGTGATATAGTTGTTGCTAATACCCGTGTGATAATTTTGATGTACAATATAGTATCATCAAAATTTTAGGAGGTCATTATGACAACGCAAAATTTACTTACTGAATGGTTGGAAAACTATCAAAAGGAGCATATCAAGGCAAGGGCATATAGCCGATATCAAGGGCTTATTACAATGCATATTGTCCTGACACTTGGAGAAAGAAATATCTCGGAGCTTGGACGGCGTGAAATTCAGGAGTTTCTAACACAGCAGAAAAAAGACGGCAATGTGCGGAATGGAGAAAAGCTCTCTGCCACAAGTACGAATATGATGCTATCCGTCCTAAATCTTGCATTTGAATACGCCTGCGATATGGAGTATATTGAAGAAAATCCGTGTGAGAGAGTCAGACGAACAAAATCCGAAGCAAAGAAAATCGAAGCGTTTACAGTAGAGGAGCAAAGAGCAATAGAAGTGGAAATAGGAAGGTCGGACGATAGACGCTTACACGGTGTTCTGCTCTGCCTATATTCAGGACTCAGGATTGGAGAATTGCTTGGGCTTACATGGAACGATGTTGACCTCGATCGTGGAGTTATAAAAATCACAAAAACGGTATATCGGGAGAAGAACGAAAGCGGAAAGTGGCAGCTATGTGTGGATACTCCAAAAACAAAAGCATCGAATTGAGTGATTCCTCTACCCGAATATATCACAGATATGCTCCGTCAGAACTATAGATCTGCCAAAACTCCGTATATCGTGGAAAATAAAAAAGGCGAACGAATGTCAATTCGTTCGTATCAATACATATTCGAAAAACTCACCGAACGCGCAGGAGCGCGCAAACTCAACTTTCATGCTCTCAGGCATACATTCGCCACTCGCGCCATTGAATGCGGAATGGACATCAAAACCGTTGCAGATATCATGGGGCATCAGAATGCATCTATCACTCTCAACCGATACGCCCACTGTATGCTCGACCATAAAATTGAAATGATGCAGAAACTACCGCGGGTTTTGTGGGCAAAACTACATCGATTGTGATATTCTTTACAAAATACAGATACATCATATCACAATTTACAGCAAAAATCAAGAGTTTTCGAAAAAATAATGCAAATTTTCCTTTTTTTCGACCATTCGCATGGATTGGTAATCAAAAAACAGATATGACCATGGATTTTTCAATAAAAAGGGAATGATTTCTGCATCGAATATCACATTCGGTGCAATTTTTCTTTGTTGCCGTCTTATTAAGGGGGTGATTTTATTATGAGCAAAGTGGTTAAATACATAAAAAGTATTGTTTTGATAATCGTTATTTTTGCTCTTTTACTATCGTGCATTTCATGTGGTCACAAAGGCAATGAAGTTTTTGTTACATGGATGGATACTGATGGAACATTAATTGAATCTCAGACGGTGAAACAATATTATGATCCAACCGAACGCCCCCTTCCAAGAGACAGTGACTCGTGGCACTATACGGGGTGGACAATATCGCAATCTGGCAATGTTATTGTTTGTACGGCTAAAAGAGTAGCAAAAAACCATATTGTTTGGAAAGATTATAACGGAAATATTCTTAATGAAATTTTTGTTGCAGAAAACGAGGAAATTCCATCATTCAAGTTGCCACAAAGTGATGACAAATGGATATATGAGCGTTGGGATCAAAATAACGACGGCAAACAAATCATTTTTCAAGCGGTAAGAACCCCTAATACCGATTTTTTCATAGGTAATGTATTCCAAATAGTTGTTAAGGACGAAAAAGGAGAACCATTGGGATCGGGCAGTGGATTTGTAATAAATGAAGAAGGATGGTTTGTTACAAATAATCACGTAATAGAAGAAGGCTACTCTGCAACAGCATTCTTTGATATAAAAGATTCCGAAAACGGACAACAGTATACACAACTTAAAATTATTGGCGGTGTTTATCAAGATGATAAAAAAGATGTGTTTATTGGGAAATTAGAAGGATACAAAAAAATCAAAGAGTACTATCATAAGATTGATTTCACCGAACAGTATACAATTGGTGAGAAATCCTATTCAGTAGGATATCCTAATTCCTCTATAAAAATGGAAATAAATTCAGGGAAAATTCTTGAAGAGTATTCTGACATATATAGCAAGATTGATGGGATTTTTTATGTTTTGTCAGACAGTTATATTGCCCCCGGCAGTAGCGGAGGGGGTTTGGTTAATGAAAGCTTTGAAGTTATTGGAACCACAGCACATAACGAAAAACCTATTTACAAAGAGAATCTGTGTAGACCATTGATGATTATGATCGGCAATGAAACGATGGGGCTAAATAACAAGTTCAAGCAAGTCAGTGATGTTTTATGTACGATTCCCATGGATAAAGAATCATATGCAACATCATTTAATGTTAGTTGTGCTGCGTCAATACTAATGTACGAAGTTTCAAAGCAAAGATCAAGTGAGTAATAAACAAGATACAATAAAAAGCAAAATAGAATATCGTAAAACAACCCAATGAGTAATACAATGGCACAAAGAAACAGATTCTTTTTATCCGCAACAAAGTACGCAACAATTTGAGTAATTGGCAATATGCAATATAAGGTTTATTGTATTATTGTTGCAACGGTGTACAAAGGGAACATAATAAAAAACTTAATAATGGACTGCCAAT
>ERZ779889.3137-NODE-3137-length-12452-cov-5.123336_pt1 | contig 12452 bp, 12 predicted proteins | sample MGYA00511030_ERZ779889 | MGnify/ENA primary metagenome ERZ779889 (study PRJEB29588, sample SAMEA2160616) | human gut metagenome | biome: human gut; feature: human-associated habitat; material: faeces | place: Denmark | collected 2008/2010 ...
ACCTACCGCCTCAGGCCGCTGACGGCGCTGCTGAAGATCCGCTTCACACTATGATGTGGTTGGATAGATACGTACTTAGGTAAACCCAAATACGGTTGATCGTACAAAAAAAGGGGGTAGGCACACATGCTTCAGCGCTTCTTAAGTTCCGTGAAATGCAGTGGCTTTTCCAATATGCTCATTCTCCGCGACTTACAAAGCGGGGTGCATTTCTCACTACTCTACAAGAAGCTGAGAAATGCAGACCGTTTTTCAATAGCCTCATTATCAGAGACTTATAAAACAACATGCATTTCTCGCGGCTTAACAAGAGACCGAAAAATGCGCACTATTTCATACGCTTTTGATAATCAAAAGCTTACAAAATAATCTGCATTTCTCGCGAGAGCATGGACGGTGGAAGACACCAATCATCCTATGACGTATCGCGGGAATCGGTGCCGTTGTGGTAAACAGTTACTGTCGCAAACCGCTCATAGTGGAAAAACGCGATACTTTCCATCGTGGGGATAGCAGTGTGGCCGTTGGTGGGACACCTATCCTCTGTCTTATCATAGCAATACGCTGAATACCTGCAAGTTATAAATGCAAGTCTAAGGACAGGGGTAGGCAAAATCAGGCAGAACATACAAAAATCACGCCCCCTATCCTCAGAGCATTTTAGTGTACACATTGAATCTCAGCCAGTTAATTGATTTCTGTCGAGGACAGGTCCTCGTGGAAGTAGATTGCCGGTCCGGAAAGCAGGCCGGATACCGCGCTTGGAGACATGGCCGGGACGGGCTGCGGCTGGGATGCTGGGCGGGGCAGGTCAGTCGCGGGGACGGAGGACGGCCTTGCGGAGCTCGAAGTTCTGGCCGAGGTATTTCTTGCGCACCTCGGGATTGGATGCCAGCTCTTCGGCTGTGCCGCTTTCCAGAATGCTGCCCTCGTACAGGAGGTAGGCCCTGTCTGTGATGGCCAGGGTCTCGTGGACGTTGTGGTCGGTGATGATGATACCGATGTTCTTGAGTTTCAGCTTGGCGATAATGTGCTGTATGTCCTCCACGGCGATGGGGTCCACTCCGGCGAACGGCTCGTCAAGCAGGATGAACTTGGGGTCGATGGCCAGGGCGCGGGCTATCTCGCAGCGGCGCCGCTCGCCTCCGGAGAGCTGGATACCGTAGCTCTTGCGTACTTTTGCCAGACCGAACTCGTCGATGAGGGACTCCAGCCTTTCCCTGCGCTCTTTTTTGGAAAAGTGGGAGAACTCCATGACGGACATGATATTGTTCTCGACAGACATCTTGCGGAAGACAGAGGCCTCCTGGGCCAGGTAGCCCAGTCCCTTCTGTGCCCGCTTGTACATGGGCAGGTCGGTTATCTCCTCGTCGTTGAGGAATATGCGTCCGGCATTGGGCTTGATAAGTCCGGTTATCATGTAGAAGCTGGTGGTCTTTCCGGCTCCGTTGGGTCCGAGCAGTCCGACTATCTCGCCCTGCTCCACGTTGATGGATACGCCTTTCACAACAGTTCTGGCTCCGTATTTCTTGATAAGGTTATCGCTGTAAAGTTTCATAATACTTGTTATTTGACATCCAGGTCCAGGTCTTTTACAAGCTCGCCAAGCTCGGGTCTCTTCTTTACCAGATACTCGGCCTTGCTGGTGGACGTGTAGATGTGCTTTTTGTTATTATTTTCTTTTTCTTCCGGCTCGTATACCTGGACATCTATTTTCAGAGTCTTGTTCCTCAGGGCTCTCCGCATGGAAGTTTCCATCTTTGACAGGTTCTTCTCGCGGATGAAATCCTGCTGTGCGGCATTGCTGACATAGAATGTCAATGTGGCCCTATCAATATCTATGCCCGGACTATGCAGCGTCATGACTGTGTACATGCTGCCCTTGCCGGCCGCCTTCCAGGATTCGGCCAGACTCTGCCAGGCGTTCATTATGCCCTCGAATGTCAGCGGCTCATCGCCGAGAATCTCCGCGCTGTCTTTTCCGGAGGTCTCGTTCTCCCTTGCCCGGCTCATCATGTCCTTCAGGCTCAGGCCGGGCACCTTTATCCCGCCTCCTGTCTCGGCTGCGCGGGGCTGTGTATCGTGCGCCGGTGCGGGAGCCTGCGGTGAGTCCGGGACTGAGGGGCCTTGTGTACCCTGCGCGGGTTTATCCGCTATGGGATTTGTTCGGGCGGGAGCTGTCTGTACCGGATTGACTGTCGCCGCCATACCGGAGGCATTGGCTGTGGTTTTGGGGGTGGTGGCTGGGGTTGTCTGTGGCAGGGCTTTCTCTGCCAGCCGCATCAGAGCGAACTCTATCAGCAGCCGCTGGTTGCCGCTCTGGCGGTATGCCGCCTCGCAGCCCATGGTGATGTTCAGGGACGAGAAGATGAACGGCACGGAGCAGCGCGAGGCCTGTTCCCTGTATCTGTCAATCAGGGTAGGGGGCAGGGAGAGCAGGGCGGAGCTGCCGGAGCTGCGGCATACGAGCAGGTCCCTCAGGTGGGAACTCAGGCCGGAGATGAAGTACAGGGCGTTGAAGCCCTTGGACAGCACCTCGTCAAAGAGCAGCAGGGAGGACATGTAGTCTCCTGCCAGAGAATTGTCTATGATCTTGAAATAGTATTCGTAGTCCAGTACGTTGAGGTCCCGGATTACATCGTCGTACTTCACGTCCTTGCCGCAGAATGCCACTATCTGGTCAAATATGGTCAGGGCGTCCCTCATCGCTCCGTCGGCCTTTACGGCTATGACGTGCAGGCTTGCGCTGTCTATCGAGACGCCTTCCTTGGAGGCGATGCCCTCCAGGTTGCGCACTATGTCCGGTACGGATATGCGGTTGAAGTCAAATGTCTGGCATCTGGACAGAATTGTGGGCAGTATCTTGTGCTTCTCGGTGGTGGCAAGGATGAAAATCGCGTGGGCCGGCGGCTCTTCCAGGGTCTTGAGGAAGGCGTTGAACGCGGCGGAGGACAGCATGTGAACCTCGTCTATGATGTAGACGCTGTATTTGCCGACCTGGGGCGGGATGCGGACCATGTCGGTGAGGTTGCGGATGTCGTCCACGGAGTTGTTGGAGGCCGCGTCCAGCTCATGGATACAGTATGAGCGTCCCTCGGAAAATGACAGGCAGGACTCGCATTTGCCGCACGGTTCCATGTCCGGCCCGGGATTGAGGCAGTTGATGGACTTGGCGAAAATTCTGGCTGTTGTCGTCTTTCCTACACCGCGCGGGCCGCAGAAGAGGTATGCGTGGGCCAGTTGCCCGCGCAGGATGGAGTTCTTCAGGGTCCTGGCGATGTTCTCCTGGCCTATGAGCGACTCGAAAGTGTCCGGCCTGTATTTCCTGGCTGATACTATAAACTGTTCCATATTAGAATATCTGACAAAGATAGGAAGAAGAGCCGGAATTTCCGCACAATTCGGGCATTAAAATTGTATATTTGTTCCTGAATGTTTAAATAGGACTGTTATGAAGATTCTCATTATAGATGACGAGCGGAGTATCCGCAATACACTCAAGGAGATACTGGAGTTCGAGGGGCACGAGATATCGTTGGCCGAGGACGGCGCGTCGGGACTTGAGGCCGCTGCGACCGGTAATTTCGATGTGATATTCTGCGACATCAAGATGCCTGGCATGGACGGAGTGGAGGTGCTGGACAAGCTCTCAGAAAGCGGCAACGAGGCCCCTGTGGTGATGATTTCCGGTCACGGCTCCATTGATACTGCGGTGGAGTGCATAAAGAAGGGAGCGTATGATTTCATTCAGAAACCTTTGGACCTGAACAGGATACTTATTACTTTGAAAAATGCCACGGACAAGAGTACGCTGGTCCGCGAGACCAAGGCTCTCAAGAAGAAGGTGGGAGGAGTGCAGGAGATCATAGGCGAGTCGCCCGCCATAGTCCGTATCAAGAATATGATAGACAGGGTGGCACCGACGGACGCGAGGGTGCTTATCACCGGTGCCAACGGTACGGGCAAGGAGTTGGTGGCCCGTTGGCTGCACGAGAAGAGCGACCGCTCGTCGATGCCTTTCATCGAGGTAAACTGCGCGGCCATCCCGAGCGAGCTTATCGAGAGCGAGCTTTTCGGTCACGAGAAAGGCGCGTTCACCGGAGCCCAGAAGCAGCACAAGGGCAAGTTCGAGCAGGCTGACGGCGGTACCCTTTTCCTGGACGAGATAGGCGACATGTCGTTGGCGGCCCAGGCCAAGGTCCTCCGCGTGCTGCAGGAGAACAAGCTCACCAAGGTCGGCGGCGACAAGGATATAACAGTCAATGTAAGAGTGGTGGCGGCCACCAACAAGAATCTCAGGGAGGAGATTGCCAAGGGCAATTTCCGCGAGGACCTCTATCACCGTATAAGCGTTATCGTCATAAGGGTGCCGTCACTGGCCGAGAGACGGGAGGACATACCTCTGCTGATAGACTACTTCATCAGGCAGATCTGCCGCGAGTCCGGCAAGCCTGTAAAGGAAATAGATGCTGATGCCGTGGAGGAGTTGTGCGGTCATGCCTGGAGCGGCAATATCCGCGAGCTGCACAATGTGGTGGAGCGTCTGCTGATACTCTCCAACGCCCGCATCACCAAGGACGATGTGATGATGTTCGCTCTTCCCAACTAAGTATTGTCATCGTCGGCGACGGTGTGGACGGGAAGTCGGACAGAGAAGTCGGCACCGCCAAGAGAGGCAGACTGATAGTAGTTTATCTCTCCGTGGCTCTGTGTTATGATGCTTTTGCAGATAGCCAGTCCGAGTCCCGAGCCTTTGGTCTTTGTGGTGAAGTTGGGACGGAATAGTTTTTCCATATTCTCCTTTGAGACACCGTCTCCGTTGTCTTCCACATCCACCTGGTAGTATCCTGGGATGACTCTCAGTGTGATGTTTATTATTCCGTGCTCCTTGTTTTCCACAGCCTGAATCGCATTGGTTATGAGGTTGACGAAAGTCCTTGTAATCTGCTCCTTCCTGGCAAGCACCACGGCTTTCCCCACCTGACTGCGGAAGTTCATCTCTATGTTGTCCCTGTTGTTGAACAGGATTTCCTGCTCAGACAGAATCTCCACCAGGTCGATTTCAGTCTGCTCTTCCTGATACAGTTTGGCGAAGCTGGAGAACTCGCTGGCGGTGTTGGACAGTATGTCTATCTGCTCTATGAGCATGGATGCGAGGGCGTCGAAGCGGTCTTTCCACTCGGGATTGCCCTGTTTTTTTATAAAGACCAGATGCTGGATGCTGATCTTCATGGGAGTCAGAGGATTCTTGATCTCGTGGGCTATCTGGCGGGCCATCTCGCTCCAGGCTTTCTCCCTTTCGTTCTGGGCAAGTTCCCTGGTGCTGCGGTCCAGGTCGTCGATCATCTTGTTGTAGGTGCGTACCAGCAGACCCAGCTCGTCGTCGGCCTTGTAGTTGATATGCTCGGCCTTGTGGGTGATGTCCATCTCAAGCATATTGCGGTTGATCTCTTTCAGCGGCTTTGTGATGGAGTTGGAAATGGCCATGCCTATCAGAATCGCTGCTATGATGAAGAGTATGTACAGGTTGATGATGGCCGCAACAATAGGAGACGTGTCGTATTCGAAATTGGTCTCTGATATGAAGTACGGGATGTTGGCTATGGCTATCAGTCTTCCGTTGCTGTTGTATACAGGGGTGTACAGTGAGTAGTAACTGAGCGCGGAGATATGTTCTTCCTGCACGACTTGAGTCCTTTTGTTGATCACCAGCTCGTAGAATGCCTCGGAATTCATTCTTGTGCTGAGGAGATACTCGTTGAATACTTCCGGTTTGGTGGTATGGATGAGCTTGCCTTTCGGGTCATATATGTTGATGTCCATCTGGGCGTTTCTGGAGATGTCGTTGATTATGCTGAGAATCTCGGCCGCACTGTGCTCGCTGTAGGAGTCCGTGTTCTTTGATATCTGAGCCAGTGTGTTCTGCACGGACAGCACTTTCTCCTCCATCATGGTGCTGTTGTTGGTGTCCATGTAGCCGATGATGATTACAACACTGCCGATAGCCATCAGTATCAGGGCTATTACCGTGAATGCCGTTATGAATATGGTCATTTTCATACGGAATGACCGTTTGGGTCTCAGCAATGACTCTTTATGTCTTTTCTTGAGCAGGCCGGGAATCCCGATAATGACAAGGGCCAGGAGCAGGAACAGGTATGAGAGTGATATAAGTGACGGGAACAGGCCTCGGGCCGGTCTGCTTACTGCAATCAGGTTTGTCCCCGGCAGTTTGTTGATGAAGACCACGTTGTCCCTGTAGAAATAGTGCGAGAAACCGTCTTCGTATATGTTGACGTTGATGGATACCGGGAAATTGTACCGTCCCTGATGACTGGTCAGTCTGCCGTTGTGATACCGTGCGACAGAGTAGGGGTAGGATATGGAGGACAGGGGACGCGGGTTGTTAAGCAGTACGGAGGGATATCCGATGTTGTCGGAGCTGACTTTTGACTCGATCTCTATGTACATGTCGTATCTGACTCCTTTCCGGAAGATGCTGAATGCCCCCAGATAGCTTGTATAGTCCCGGAAATAGTCCAGATAATAGAATGCGGATACGTCTGTAAGCGGTATGCCGTAATTGTTTATAATCTCCTCAAAATGCCTGAAGCAGTTTTTGGGCGAGGAATACTCGTCCGGCTTTATGTTCTGATAGGCATTGCAGATGGTGAGGCGGATGTCGTATTCTGGCAATATGTTGTAGAAGTATCTCTCGGCCAGTCTGTTAAGGATGATGTTCTCGTAGTCCGGATTTCCTGTCAGTCTGCGTATAAACGGGTCAGATATGATACTCTTCTCCATGGCCTGAAGCTGCATTTCCAGATTCAGGTCCCGTTCGATGGCCATACGGCCGGTGAGAACTCTGATATTCTCGCATTCTTTCTGGAATCCATAGATCCCGACAGCGCCGCTCATGTAGGTGGCGACGATAAGAATATATATCAGCACCGGTTTCTTGGAATGTCTGCGTCTTTTCCGGAGATAGTACCGGCTGGTTGTCGGTACAAGGATGTCCAGCAGAAACAGCACTGCAAGAGCCAGCATACTGTATATGAAATACGTGATGATAGTGTAAACGGAGATGTCGTTGATACGGTACAGGTCGAAGTTGATGCTGGAGTTGAATATCAGTGAACGGAATGTGTGGTGTATATATCCTGTCAGTAGTATTGTGCTGATACCCAGTGCGGAGACCTTGGCTCTACGGATTACGGGAGAGGATGAGAAAATATCCCTTAGGACTGCTTTGCGGGACATGAAGACCACCGCGCAGTAGAGAAATATGAAGGAATGGAACAGTATCAGGGCGCCGAACGAGTTGAAGTACCCGTCGGCATAGATCATCGGGGAGAAAAAGTCGGAACTCAGCGGAACTCTGTTTACCATCATGGATGTGCATATCTGAAGTACCAGCAGGCCTCCAAGACCGAAAAACATGGTACTCAGACCCTTGTTGGTATGTTGGTAGTAGATGATGGCAAGAGTGGCCAGCAGCAGGGCCAGCCATCTGAATGCGGAGGAGGTGTCGTTGCCGGAGAGTGTATCTTCTCTCACCACGGAAAAGACAGGTGTCCCGTCCGATGTGTGGACAATGCTTGTGCCGTCAATGTAGGGAGGTACTGCCGAAAACTTCTCGTTAAGCCCCAGTTTTCTGTTGCAGGAGTTCTTCAGTGCGGTATTTGACGACGGATACTGTTCCATGACCTCGATGGCGGCTATTACGAGCATATTGCCCTGGCGGGCCACTTTGACCACGTACCATTTGGGGCCAAGACTCAGGTACTGGACGTCATAGCGGAGGAACGCAAGCGGGATGTTGAAGATGTTCGTGTTCCGCAGATCGTGGATTCTGTACCATGAAGAGGGGATGCCGATGTCGTCATTGCTGATGGGGAAGGTGTTGACCCAGCTCTGCAGAGTGTTGCCGACATACCGGTAGAGGACCATGTCCTCCGGGAATTTATCGAATATCACCCATTCGTCCGCCGGGACCTCAAAGGCTTTGTCCACATATGTCTGCAGGACTTTCTCTCTCTTGTGCAGTAGTTTCTCTACTTTCCAGGCTCTTCTGTCCTCAGAGGTCGGGTTGAACTGGAAAAACGAGAGGAGGAAACAGCATATGGCCATTGTCCACAAGATGGATGTCAGTTTGCGGGAGATATGTCCGAATATGTTTTTTACGGTACCGGTCATAGTCGTCATTCATTGTGGTATGGCTCGCCTTTGATTATTGTCATGGCCCTGTACAGCTGCTCCTCGAAGAACAGACGTATGATCTGGTGAGAGAAGGTCATATCGGACAGAGACAGAGTCTCGTCGGCCCTTTCTCTCACCTTGTCGGAGAAGCCGTAGGCTCCACCGATGATGAAGACAAGGCTTTTGGTGCCGGTGTCCATAAGATGTCCTATGTGTCCGGCCCAGCCTGTCGAGGTGAAGCGGCGGCCTTTCTCGTCCAGTATCACGACCCGGTCTTCCGGCTTCACCTTCTTCAATATGAGCTCTCCCTCCCTGCGTTTTACCTCTTCATGGGAAAGGGATGAGGTGCTCTGGAGCGCAGGTACTTCTGTCCGTGAGAAATTGAGGTATCGGCCTATCCGTTTCTCGTATATGGACATACCTTCTCTTATATAGTCGAAGGTGGTTTTGCCTGTCGTTATCAGAGTGATTCTCATGTCGGTACAATATATCAGCCTACAAATGTAAGAAAATTTACAGCACAGTGGCCTGAATTTTGCTAAAGTAAGAGGACAAATATGGAATAACAGATGATGAGCAGACTGATTGCGATAACCGGATTGTTGCTTCTTTTCCCGTTCGTGTCATCGTCCCAGAGCATAAGAGTGTGCGAGGACGACGATGACAATAATGTGTTTATTCCGATTTCAAAGTATATGCAGAAAGGAGACGCGGATTGTCTGGCGGTATGGTTCGCTGACAATCTTCAGGTGGATGTCATGGGAACGGTCTCCAACTGCAGCCGCAATCAGGCCCGTCAGATTATCCGTAATTTCTTCACCAACTATACCCCGCGCTGCTTCGAGATAGTCTATAAGAGCGGCACCTATCCGATGAAGTATGCTGTCGGCAATCTGGACAGCGGAGGCAATATGTTCACGGTGACTATTCTGGTCAAGACCTACGACGCAGGCAACTACATTGAGCAGTTAAAAATCGAAAAGCAGTAGCCGCGTCTTATCGCTCAACCTGTCCCGCTGCGTGTGGCTGTCTTGCTTACCGCCGTCCGACGGCATAGGTCTCCATCAGGCCGGCCGGCATGATACCTGATATCGGTATTGCGCTTGCGAAAAATTTTGCGCTGGATCGGTCTGTGAGTGGCAATGCGTTTATTGTCAGGCTGTTGAGCTATGTAAAAGGTGCCCTGTTGAGGTTTGAAAGCCGGACAGGGCACCTTTTTATAAGGTTAAGTTATTGAGAGCCAGAGCAATCGCGCTCTAGCAGGATTCCCGCCGTGTGCGGTCAGAATCGTTGTTAAAATCTGTGGTCGCCAGAAAGGAAAGGCCGCCCTCCGGATCAGACTGTCATAATATGTGTTGAGAGCGGCCTTTCCATAAAATGTGCTAATCAAAGCGAGTCGAGCCACTGAAGGTATTCTTCCTCAGTCATACCGTAGGGCAGTTGAGTCATGTGGACTCCCCAGTCGAAGAGGTCCGGGTCATCCGGGGTGTAGTAGACAGATATCTCTCTTGTCAGGGACTCGCTGGTGTTCTCCGAGAACGATACCTTGATGTTCCTTCCCTCTTGCCATATCCTGCACCATGAGTTTTCCCAGCAGTTGTCCTCGGCATTGAGCTCCACTTGGCCGTATTCTATCTGCTCTCCTTTTTCTGTACTCACATCACAGATACTGAACCGGACTTCAGTGACGGAGTATCCGGAGCGGCCTTCGGGAACGCATGTGACTGTCTGAGCGTTGCTGGAGACGTACTTGGGCGCGTCAAATGGAAGGATCGGATCGAAGTCCCTACATCCAGTTGCGGCCATGGCCGCTGATACTGTGAAAAGCAGTATGTATAATGTCCGTTTCATGATCTGATTAAAGAGAGGTTGTGTGCTGTTATTCTTATTGTGCCAATTATTAGAATGTGTAAGTGAAAACCTTCGAGTACTTACTGGGCTCTGTCAGAGTATATGCCCTGCGGTCGCATATATTGTTCTGCTCCAGAGTGAAATGCCCGAACAGGTCGGTAGTCTCATGTGTGACGGAATCGGTCCCGTTGTATACGATGACGGCTTTGTATAGAGCCTCACGTGGAGTCGTACCGTTGTAGTCATACGGAAGGACCCAGTTGAGGTCGAGGTCGACAGGCCATACCCCCATTGCCTCATGGAAGAATTCCTCAGTCTCTCCCGGGGCGAGGTGGATTATCTCAAGAGTGTCCCCGGCAGTGACACTTCCAACAATGGTGGATGTGTAGACCTGCATTACGCGGATGTCGCATTCGGAAGAGTTCTCGTAGACAAACCGCACTGAGTATCCGTAGTCAGTCTCAGTGTTGCATCCGGAAAATAAGACAATGACGGCAGATATAAGTGTAAATGCGGCTGCTGCGGTGAGAAGTTTCAGGATGGTTCTCATAAGGTATGGAATTTAAAATTATTGGGTTAATAGATGTTTACTGAAAAGATGCATAAAAGTCAGATATCGCTGCACGGTCAGTCGTAGTATAGTTCGATCTCGGTGATGATGCCGTTCTCATCGTAGTAGAACGCGGGATAGCAGTCCCACTCGATCCACGGCTCGTCGGGACTGCCCTCGGGTGCCCAGTAGATGCGGCTGCGGTCTTCTTCCTCCAGGGTCTTGCCTCCCATGTCGTAGACCTTGCTTACGGGGTCTCCCACCCGTACATAGTCATTGACGGCGAACCTGTCCGAGTATAAAGTGAAGACGCAGATTTTAATGCTGTCGTTTCCGTCATCATAGTATCCGAACTCATCTGTAACCTTCTTAGCGGCCCTTACATCGCTCAGAGAGAAATCTCCTGTGGCCGGTGCCATGACCATAGTCGTGCGGTATACAAAGTATTTGTAGATAACGTTGTCTTCCTCGTCCGGCTCACCGAGAGCGTCTATAATCTGCTCCCTTGTGTATGCCTTGTTCACCTCCAGTCCGTTGATGCTGACGGAAGAGAAATCGTACTGCAGTGTGTCCTGCGCCGCGGCAGTGGGTATGCCTGCCGCAGTCATGGCCGCTGCCGCTGCGGAGAGAAGTTTTAGGATTATTCTCATTGCGATATTCTCTCTAGTGTTAAATGGTTAATAGTCGTATTGTTTATTTTGCTGTGTACTTTCAGCTGTGTTTCTTAAGTTTGTCCCCAAAGGTAAGCAAAATATACTTTCAGCACAAGGAAAAAAGTTTCACATTGCCGCTTTCCACCTGCCCATCCCGGCCTTATCGGTACCGCTGTACGGTCAGGGCGTAACAAATCACATGTATCAGAACTGTTTTTCTGCGCAATACATACTTTGATGGTATGTGAAAGGAAAGGCCGCCCTCCGGATTAGACTGTCATAATATGTGTTGAGAGCGGCCCTTCCTGAGATTATGCTTATTCGTCATAAGACGAGTCCGGCTCAGCGCGGCCTGAGCACCCCGTCCGTACTTAGAACATGTATGAGAGAGTTACGTGGAGTGGCTTGCTGAGGGTGACCTTCTCGTCCATACGGTTGATGTTGAGGAGTCCCCAGTCTCCACCGATGCGCAGCTGGAGGAACTTCCACCTTACTCCGGCTCCCACTCCCCAGAGCATGTTGAACCTCCTGAATCCGTACTCCTTGTCGTAGATGCTCTCCTCAAAAGAGGCGGACTCTCCGAAAGCCTCTCCGGACTGCTTGATCTTTCCGCCCACTCCGATGTCGAAGCTCGGTCCCGTGTACACGAAGACGCTCCAGTCAGGCACGATCTCGTATCTCCACTGCACCCTTAGCGGAATGGAGAGGTTGTGGTCAGAGAGCGAGCCCTTGACTGAGACGCCGGCTTCGCTCATGGTCTTGCTCTGGTACGACATCTCGTAGTAGAGTCCGGTCTGCAGTCCGATACCGTAGCAGAACTCGGGGGACCATGTGAGTCCGATCTGTAGTGCTGCGGACTGCTTCGCCTTGGAGTCCCCTGACAGATAGTCGAGGTACATCCACGGCATCTTTATGTCGCCCTGGGCGAGCTGCTTGGTGACCACTCCGACCGATATGCCGAGTGCGCGGTTGCCTGTGATTGGCTCGGGGTTGAACTGTATGCCCTGCGCAGAGATGGCCGGGCAGAGTGCGGTCATGGCAGTGAGTGCTGCCACCGCGTAGATGAATGCTTTTCTCATGGATAGATAATATTTGTCCGGTTAATAAAATAGAATAATCTTGTCAGAAGCGGTATCCGATACCAGCGGAGACAAGGCCGGTGTTCAGCGTTCCGACCTCGAAGCGTCCGTATAGCCTCT